>Ga0334884_1000456_pt1 | contig 75710 bp, 59 predicted proteins | sample GraSluR1_MG_7_FD_207215 | JGI IMG/M metagenome (GOLD analysis project Ga0334884, IMG submission 207215) | Sludge microbial communities from methane-producing bioreactor in Wageningen University, Netherlands - Granular Sludge_12_05 R1 | ecosystem: Engineered > Bioreactor > Anaerobic >... | reverse complement strand
ATACACCTTCTCCTCGCCTGCCGGTGGTTGGATTTGGCAATCAACGAACTCACCCCCTTGGGCATCTGGTGGATAGCCGTGGCACCAACTCGAATTGTTATAAATCGATACGACACGGTCTCCTTCGTGGGAATGACGGTGTTGCGGGAATGACGGTGTCTTTGAAGTCTGCGGCATCAACATGGAAGTCATTGGGCATGCGATCAAACGCATCGAAAGGAATCCCGGCAAAGGACACATTCACGCCGCGAAACCGGATGCAGAATCGAGACGCCCATCCGCCGGCAGCGGCGGCACCCAGCGGATGGGGTTTATTCAAGAACGTACCCTGTTGAAACAGGCTTCGACTCAAAAGGTGAAGACCTTGTATTCGGGGGAAGCCATCATTTGAACGAGTTCGGCGCCTGTCGAGATCCTGGACCCTTCGATGAGATCATCGGGGGATATGAGGCGCTTGTCTGCGCAGGCCTTGCAGACATGAATGGGGCTTTTCATGGCTATCAGTTCATCAAGCAGGTCTTTGAGGTGTTCCCCGGTGGAGCTTCGGATCCCTTCCGCCATGCCCATTTGAGCCCAATGGATGGCGTCATCGATGAGAAACACTTCAACCGTATGGCCAGACTTGGCTGCAATGGCCGCAAACTGCATCGCCCTTGTCGCTCCGCCTGATTTCTCGAATCCTTTGCTCAAGATAAAGAGAAGCTTCTGCGATTCCATACTCTTTCTCCCTCATAATTTACCCATTATCTTCTCAATCGTACGCCGTTCCGGAACATAAACATGGGCGATTTTACCGTCGTTCCAATCTTCCGACACATAGAGATTGCAGTAGCAGCTGCCGTATTCCTTCACGTCGGGTTCGCGGTAGACACACGGGCATGTGATATCCCTGTCCCATTCCCTGTCTCCGCACGCCAGCCTGCAGGGGCATGCCATGTACCCGTACCTCTCCCTGTTGATGAGCAATCCCTCGAGCAGTTCAAAGACCTTCTTCTTGTCCGAGTTGAAGTAATAGCCCTTGGGCTCCTGCACCTTTTTCAACATTTCGTAGAGTCGCTCGACGTCCATCACAGGTTCAGCGCCTCCCGGATCTCGTCTTTCCTGAATCCGACGATGATCTTGTCCCCGATGATCAATGTAGGGAAAGAGCAGCTCGGATTCACTTTCTTGACTTCCTCGATCATCGCCTTTCTCTCCTCGCCCTCGAGCTTATCCACATCCACACATTCGTAACCCACACCGCATCCATCCAGGTATTCTTTTGTGTTCCTGCAATGAATGCAGGTGCTGAGCGCGTAAAGCTTCACGTCACATTTTTCCATCGTCTTCCTCCGTTCCGTTCCTGGAAACCTGTCATCGAATCCGTTTCATCGTACTCAAAACATTCCCATCCGATCTGTGTGCACGTCTCATGATTTTGATGTGCGTCTTGCACCCCCGAGCGAACATCCTCCGCCGTCCATCGCATCCTGCACAACATCCCATCTGCTCTCACAACAATCCATGCAGGGGTTTCTTTCATTATTCATCTTCCGCACGCCCGGAGCCGGCGCAGTCATCCGCGACGAGGGAGAAATCAAAGACAGGGGAATCCCGAGTATCTGGAACAACACCCTGCGCGGAAGACTTCAGAAGGCACATGCCGAAACTTTCGGACTGCAGTTTCATCACGGCCTCGCACGCGGAGCTTCGGGATGCCTTCCAGTATAATCACCGAGGGCTTTCCTTGCCACTGCAGCAACCGCGGAAGAACATCGCCGCATACACCCTTTCGGGAAAAAGACACTCCGGAAGGCTTTGCCTTTGCGCGGCAGGATCGGGACGAGCCGGCCCGGCAAAACTCCGCGTTGCCCGGGCAGGCCGCAGAAAGTCCCACAATCCTCACAGTCCGTCGTTTTCTGCGGTGTTATCGGCCAAGAATGCCGATGCGCGTCAAAGCAAAATCGTAGCGGACGGGATCATGGGGATCGAATCGTCTGAAGGCCCGGGTGATCTCGAGGGCCGTGCGCATATTTGCCTGTTTGCACCGTGTAAAACCCAATGCGAGACCGATCCGATGCATGTGAGTATCCAAAGGGACAACGAGCTTCGAGGGAGAAACGGACTGCCATCCTCCCGGGTCGACATTGTCCCGGCGCACCATCCAGCGCAGGAACAGGTTCATTCGCTTGCAGGCGCTTCCCCTTGAAGGGGACGGCAGGAACATGCCGTTGCATTCAGCGGTAACGGCCAGTTTCGAGACGAACTCGGAGAGTGCGGGAAGGATGGTGTCAGTGTCTTCATCATATTCCGACGAAAAACAGGCGTGGAGTGACCCGTATTCCAGGAGCATCCGTTTCAACCCATCGAGGAGCCTTACCAGATCACCGCCCGATGTAAAACGATGGCGAAAATCGCAAAAGAGGGAGGAAAACTCCGACGGGTGCCCATCGAGAAGGAAGGAACGGGGCGACTGCCCCATGCGGCCGAGCACCCTTTCCACACTTTTCAGAATCTGCCTGACCCGGCCGTAGGCAAGCGAAGACGCAATGATGCCGGCAATCTCGCGATCGAGGGAATTTTCATACCTGTACAGGAACTCCACCGGGTCCGGATGCACCTGGTCCCTGCGGTTGAACCGGAAGTAAAGTTCGTCCAGCGAGGCCCGGGTCGGTTCCGAGCGCAACACTGAAGCGAGGGTCGTGAGTTCGGCCATACGGGGAAACCGGTTGTCCAGTCAAAGAGGCATTTGGGCGCCGCCCTTGAAAAAACGTTTCTCTTGATCCAGGTCAAAGGCGGTTTTCGATTCATGCGATAGAAAACCGGAAAAGCGTAACACAGATTGTGGCTTCTGCAAAGACCGGGGGCTTTGCGAAGAATCGAGACGCGTTGTATCTGGAGTATTTCGTGATGAACCTCAACCACATGGACGAACAAGTAAGGGGACACAGGGTCGAAACATGCTTCGGGGCGGACGGGTGTCCGAACAGGGCCTGTAATGGTCGGAACCCGGCTTCACGGTTGGAGGATCTTCTCACTCGGAAGAACATCCTGGGGTTCATGAAGCAGCGGGTTGCAGAACCCTTGAAGATGCACCACGAGTTGCGCGTTTCGATTTCAGACTGCCCGAACGCCTGTTCACGGCCGCAGATCGCGGACATCGGTCTGATAGGAGCCTGCAGGCCGTCTCTGTCGCGCGAATCGTGCAGTCGCTGCGGATCCTGCCTTGAACTCTGCAGGGAAAACGCGATAATGCTTACCGACGGCGAGGCGCAACCCGCCATCGACCCGGGCCGATGTCTCGCCTGCGGCCTCTGTGCAAACGCATGCCCGTCCGGAAAACTCATCGCGGGTGCAAAGGGTTACCGGATTCTTCTGGGCGGAAAACTCGGCCGGCATCCTCAACTGGCAAAAGAAATCAAAGGGATATTTTCGCCCGAAGAGTGCCTGGTGATCGTGGAAACATGTGTGGATCATTTCATGAAGCATTATATTGCAGGGGAAAGATTCGGTGACATCCTCAACCAGGCGGCATTGTACGACCTGCCGCCTCCAAGGAGCGACTCATGAAGACCATCAACATTATCGAAGAGAACACGTTTTCCGACAAGGGACTCAAAAGTTTTCTGGTGCACGACTCCCCCTACTTCAAGATCATCAATTTCAACTTCAAAGCGGGGCAGGAGCTTCCTGTACACTCCCACGACATCGAGGGCCAGGTGAGCATCCTGATTCTCGAAGGAGAAGGTGAATTTCTGGGAGCGGACGACGCGGTGATTCCCGCCGGTGCCGGCACCGTTCTCATCAGTGAAATCAGTGAGCCTCACGGCATCAGGGCGAAAAGCGACATGCGGGTGATTGTCACCATTGCGCCCCCCATCTGACCGGTGGTATGGGAAACCTCGGCGGCCGGTCGCCTGTTCCAGGCCGGCTGCCGCATCAGTGCAAGGAAGGCACCTGTGAACAAGGACCTGTCCGGAGGTTGCGGGACAGGCGTGCAGACCCGGACACAATCAGAACGAATGAAATCAGGACTGCGCAACGCATTGCACGACCGAGTACGCCGCACGTGGTACGGTTCGGAAGGCGGGTTCTCCCGGGGCATTCCGGGGTTCCTGGCGCGATCCGCGGCCTGGTGCTATACCTGCGCACTGCGGAGGGACCAGGATCGCTCCCTTCGCGCCCAAGGTTCGCTTCCCGCCACGGTGATCAGCATCGGAAACCTCACCGTGGGCGGTACAGGGAAAACCCCTCTCACGTTGTGGCTGGCGCGCTATTTTCGAAAGCGCGGCTGGTCCGCCGCCATCCTGAGCAGAGGATACGGCGGGAGCAGCAGGAATGCCAGTCGGGTGCCTTGCGACGGGGATACGATGCCCCTGGTTCTTCGATATGGAGACGAACCAGTCCTCCTGGCTGCCAGGGCAGACCCTGCCGCCGTATGGACCGGTCGTGACCGCATGGCAGCCGGTCTCGCGGCAATCCATGAAACGGGCGCCCGCGTGCTGCTTCTCGACGACGGCTTTCAACACCTGCGCGTGAAGAGGGACATCGACCTGCTCCTCCTCGACGCATCCAACCCTTTTGGCAACGGATCTGTGCTCCCTTTCGGTCCCTTGAGGGAACCCGTGCACAGCATTCAACGCGCTCATGCCATAGTGCTCACCCGGGCCGATCATGAGGAAAGAACCGAGAACACACGATCCAGACTGGCGCGACTTTTCCCCGGGAAACCGATCTTCTGCTGCCGTCATGAACTTACGAAATTCCGAATCGGCATAAATGGACCCGCCATGGCTCTCGACACTCTGAAAGAAGGTGCGATTACCGCTTTCGCGGGCATAGCCGATCCTCAAGCCTTTTTCCGCTCTCTTCGAAATCTCGGCTTGAACCTGCAGGTCGAACTCTCCTTTCCGGATCACCACGTATACGGGCGGGAAAACATCGAGGCGATACTGAGGTCATCGCGGCAGCATCGCACCCGTTTCCTGGTCACGACGGAGAAGGACTTCGTGCGTCTTCCCGCGGATTTCCATCCAGCAGTCGTCTTCACGGAACTCGATCTCGCCTTCCAACCTGACGAATCGGATTTCCAAGCTTTTCTGGAACGGAGTATCCCTTCGTCGTCATTCAGGATTCACCATTGATTGGACGGAATCACTTTGCTTCGATGGGGCGATTCCCCTTGACCCACTCGTCCCATCCTCCCTTCAGGGCATAGACCTTCCCGTACCCGTGCTTCATCATTTCTCGTGCCGCCCCGGCACTCGTTCCCTCTCCACGTCAGGCGCAATAGAGCACGATGGTCTTTTCTTTCGGAAAGTTACCCACCCAGTATTCCAGCCGGCCCGGATCCGCCCGCACAGCACCTTTTATCTTCCACTCGCTCTCTGTCCAGTCCCTGCCCGCTCGAACATCGATCACCACCAAGTCCGTGTCACTCAATCTGGACTCGAGTTCATCCGCGAGCATTCTGGGCACATCAGCATTGGCTGAGCAGCCGTACACGGACACTACCGCCCCCAGCACCAGGAATAAGATCCATCTGCCTGTTCGCTTCGTCATGGCGTCCCCTTCTGCATACTCCTGCCGCCGGCACCCGGCAGGAAACATGTCCCGTGGTGCCGCCTTCCCAACATCCGTCGAGTCCTTCATGAGGAAGCACACCCCCACGGGGAAAGATCTGATAATAAGAAGATGATCATCTTCCCTTCCGCTGTCAAAATCCTTGGTTCAGCCTGCAGACGAGTACCTCCGGGTGCCTCTCACGCAAAAAATCGATGGCATCCCAACGCCATTCCCGCAACGACGTCACTTTTCGGAAGAACGGGATCCCATTACCACCTTAATTTTTCCTAACTTTGGTCTGGACAAAGGGGCCAACCTCAACTCACACAACAACATCAACACCCAGCATCGTCATTGCCTCAGCCTCGTCATTGCTTTCACATCGTCATTCGCGCAAAATTGTTTCGCCATGCAAGGTTACCTGGATTCCCGCCTTCGCGGGAAGGACGATGTGGAGGCAGTGACATTGTTGGTCGGAGTGTCGTTGGGATGCCGAATGACGTTGTTGTGGAAATGATGTTGTTGCGGGTTCACTCCAATCTTGTGCGACAAATGGCCGGATAGGTGTTTGCCGGAAGAACCCAATCTGTCATGCTTGCCCGGCAGACGATAGCAGACGTGAGCGAACAGCCTTTCTTAATCATGGTACCACGCTTTTCTTTGCTAAAAGGAATGCTTAGACTAAGCGCATGGACCGGACAACGTCAGGAACTGCTCCGACGGCAAGAGTGAGGGTTACGGTGTATAGCATCGATGGTTCCAGGTACTCCGGCAGCGGTACCGTACTCAGGTATGCGGCCGTGCTGTCCACATTGATTGGGGAGCCCATCCACATGTACCACATCAGGGCAAAGAGGGACAAACCCGGGTTGAGGCCTCAGCATCTGCAGGTATTGCGCGCATGCCGGACTCTTTCATCAGGGACCCTCGAAGGAGATGATGTGGGTTCCACGGAAATCCGTTACACTCCAGGCCGAACCTTGCGCGGCGGCCGATATGACCTGGATATCGGAACTGCGGGGTCCGCCACCATGGCAGCTCTCTCCCTGATTCCTCTTGCCTCGTTCGCGGTGAAACCATGCCTGATCCACATAACGGGCGGACTGTTTCAGGACAATGCGCCCACAGCCTTCCACATGAGGGAGACTCTGTGTCCCCTGCTGCGCAGAATGGGAATCGGGGTACAACTGGACATGGTTCGCCCCGGGTACGTCCCCAAAGGTCAGGGGAGGATTGCCCTGCGCATTAAACCGGCTGCGGCTCCGCTGACTCCTCTCCAACTCCTGGAGAGAGGAGCGATCACTCACGTGGGAGGGATTTCACTGGCTTCTCACCTCGATGAATCCCGGGTAAGCGAACGAATGGCCGAAGAATCGACAAGACTTCTCAGGCAACATGGATACGAAGCCCGGATCGAAATCATGCACGACGACACGGCGGTGCAGAAGGGCGCGGCGTTATTCATCCGCGCGGCCACCGCCTCCGGGTGCCTGATAGGAGCCGACTGTACGGGCAGGCCAGGCAGGAGATCCGAGGAAATCGCGAGGAGAGCGGTACGTTCACTGGTCGAAGACATCGATTCGGGAGCCACCACGGACCGGCACCTTGCGGACCAGCTGATCCTCTTTGGAGGTCTTGCCCGCGGCAGGACGTCATACCGGATTCCCGGCGTTTCGGAACACGTGGAATCCAATCTCTGGCTGGTGCGGGAGATGCTGGGAGCCGAAACACGAATAGTGGGGAACCTTTTAACCATCGACGGGATTGGATTTCGTCCGTTTCCAACCTGACAAGGATTCGGAGGTCGCCATGGAAAGCCGAATCAAGATCCGAGGCATCTTCAGCACAGCGCTCACCAGGCTGCTTCTCGACTGCGGTTACCCGATCGTCGATCCATCGGTGAAGATCAGGGAGCTTTTCGGCCTGGACTGTCGAGACGAACCTCACGACATTCTTATCCAGGATCGTGAGAACCTGCAGGGGATCCTGCTGTCAGGTCAGCCTGAAAAGATCTGCCAGTTCCTCACCTTCCTGCAGGAAAGACTGACGGATGCGGTCCTCGTGGATTTCGACCAGTCTCCAAACGATGAAAGCGTTGCCAGGGCAGTCATGGAATTTCCGGGCGCATCCAAGAAAGAACTGGACCTCATCCGCGGGAGCGTGACTCCGACGCTGGCTCGTCATCACCTGCTGAGAATCGTGGACAGCAAAGCGCTTGAACGGGCCGAAACGAGCCTCGCCAGGCAGCCCGAGAATCAGGAGATCCTTGAAAGGAAGCTCTTCAGGGAGACCATTGTTCTCCCGCTGGAAAAGAACGGCATCGTCAGGCTCGAACATGTTCGACCTTCCGGCAAATCCATGCGACCCAGAGAGGGCGTTCTCACAAAACTGAATTCGAAGGGGCTCGTCTTCAAACGCTTCTTTTCCGAAGGCCGCTACGACGGCCTCGACCTTCCGATCCAAAAGGGCGACTACGGACTGACAACCGTCGAGGAGGGTGCGTGGCACATCAAGCATTCCTATTACGACCGCAATGATCGGCTCATCGGGGAATACTATAATGTGAACACTCCCGTGGAACTGTACCCCTATGGAGCGAGGTACCTGGACCTGGAAGTCGATGTGGTGAGAAGAACCGACGGCCTGCCTGTTCTCCTCGACCGCGAAAAACTGGCGCTGCAGGTCAAGAGTGGGTGTATCGGAAGAATGCTGGAAACGAAAGCCATGGATGTCGCAAACGGTATACTGAAGGAATTGAACGCGCGCTGCAGTGTTCCCGCGTGAAAAAACCTAATGGCATCATATTATTATGTCATTTTTGCACGGTGGAGAACCCCAAAGCGATTGACATCCGTACGATCCTGGATTACGCGGAGGGTAGCAGGCGATATCGATCTACAGGGAGGAATACATGAGGGCGAAGAGGATCTGGACCGTGCAGTCACTGCTGACCTGTTTCTTCTGGAACGCCGTTCTGGCGGGCATCCTGTATTTTGTGGCCGACAGGATCATCGAGGCGCTCCAGCAGTGGATAGATCCTTTTCTTAGAAACGGTCCGGCGGGCCTTCCCGACGACATTCAATCGGCTCTTGCTCATTTGCAGCGGTTTCTCGATGAAATGAAAGAATATCTTGCACCCGCCATCGCGGGCATGGTCGGGGCGGTGACCTTCTTTTTGTGGCTTTTCATCCTGCTTCAGGGACGAGGCCTGGCAAACCGCGCGTACAGGGAAGCGGCGGAATCCCGGCCTGAGCCGCCCGGCACCGTGACGCCTGAAGATCGAAGGGAATCCCGTCCGGAGCCACCCGCCGTTGCCGAGCCGGCCCCAGTTCTATCCGATCCTCAACCCGCGATGCAGATGCTCTCCATTCTGCAGCGAGAAGGAAGGCTGATCGATTTCCTGCAGGAGGATCTGGGTCTTTACGAGGACGGTCAGATCGGCGCGGCAGTTCGAAGCATTCACCAGGGCTGCCGTGAAGCCCTCTCTCAATACATGGATCTGAAACCGGTTTATGAACAGGCCGAGGGGGAAGAGATCCAGATACAGCCCGACTTTGACACTGCGGCCGTCCGCCTGACGGGCAATATCGTCGGCAGTCCGCCCTTCAAGGGCATTCTCAGGCACCGGGGCTGGAAGGTGGTCCGGGCCGAGCTTCCCCAGGCCGTATCCCCGGAGGGCAAGGACTGGATACTCGCTCCGGCGGAGGTCGAGATTTCTGAGGAGAACAGGTAAGAGGAGTGCATTTCAGGGAGGATGGTTTGAGTGACCCTCGATACATTGCAGGAATCGACCTTGGCACAACCCACTGTGTCGTAGCATATACAGAAGCGGCAGCAACCCGAGAGACAGACGAACCCGAAATAAGGGTTTTCCCGATCCGCCAGGTGGTCAATCCGGGGGAAGTCAAGCCCCGGGAGTTGCTGCCATCCTTTGTGTATCTTCCGGGCCCGTTCGACATCCAGGCGGGAAGCATCGCCTTGCCGTGGGACCAGGACGTGAAGTACGTGGTAGGCGAGTTCGCGAGAAAGCGCGGATCGGAAATCCCGAACCGGCTCATTTCATCCGCCAAGTCCTGGCTTTGCCACGGCGGAGTCGACCGCACCGCGCCCATTCTTCCCTGGGACAGCCCTTCGGAAGCAGAGCGCATGTCGCCTGTCGACGCCTGCGCCACTTTTCTACGCCACATACGCGACGCATGGAATTCTGATGCGGCATTTCAAGACGCCGGTGCGCAACTGCATTTACAGGATGTGTTCCTGACCGTTCCGGCATCTTTTGACGCCGTTGCACGGGAACTCACCGTAAAAGCCGCCCAGGCGGCAGGGATCGACAACCTCACCCTGCTCGAAGAACCCCAGGCCGCTTTCTATTCCTGGATATACAATGAGAAGGCTCGATGGCGAAAACAGGTTCACGTGGGAGAAACCATTCTCGTTTGCGATATCGGAGGTGGAACCACCGACTTCAGCCTGATCCAGGTTTCTGAAGAGGCTGGGGAACTGACCCTGAGACGTGTGGCCGTCGGTGACCATATCCTTCTCGGCGGCGACAACATGGATCTTGCCCTGGCTCACTCCGTCCGTGCCAGGCTGGCGGCCGGGGGAGCGCGGCTGGATTCCCGGCAGTTTCGAGGCCTGTGGTATGCATGCAGAACAGCCAAGGAGGATCTTCTTGCCCACCCTGAACGTGAGGCGGAACCCCTGGTGATTCTGGGCAGTGGATCTTCTCTCATAGGAGGAACCCTTCGCACGGAACTGACCAGGCGTGAGGTGGAACAGGTTCTGGTCGACGGTTTCTTTCCGATGTGCGAAAAGACGGAGTTCCCAGGGGAGCAGCCCAAGGTCGGAATTCGGGAGATGGGCCTTCCCTACGAAACCGATCCGGCAATAACGAGGCACCTGGCGCGCTTTCTCTCCCGGCAGGCGCAGGAGGCATCCGAGGGCGACAATCCGGGGGTGCCTTATCCCTCCGCCGTTCTGTTCAACGGCGGAGTCATGAAATCGCAGTTGCTCCGCAAACGCGTGATCGATGTTCTGAAGAACTGGCAGGGAAAAACCGAGATCCGGGAACTGCACTCGGTGGATCTCGACCTCGCCGTCGCATGCGGGGCCGCCGGCTATGGAATGGCCCGTCGTGGCCGTGGAATCAGGATACGCGGAGGCACCGCTCGATCCTACTACATCGGAATCGAGAGCGTGATGCCCGCGGTTCCCGGAATTCCCGCGCCCATGAAGGCACTCTGCGTAGTGCCCTTCGGCATGGAAGAGGGCACGGAATCTGAAATTCGCCAGAGAGAATTCGGCCTGGTAGTGGGCGAACCCGCTGTATTTCACCTCTTTGCCTCGACCACCCGGAAAAACGACCGGATCGGAGAGGTCATCGAAGACTGGCTCGACGAAATCGAGGAGGTAACCACCATGGAGGCCGTCCTGCCGGTGACGGACGCCAGGGAAGGTGCGCTGATCGTTCCCGTCTGGCTCCAAAGCAGCGTTACCGAGGTGGGGACTCTCGAGCTGTGGTGTGTAAGCCGCGATGAAGATCGGCGATGGAAACTCGAATTCAATCTCAGGGAACGTGAAGACACCTGACGGAAACAGCAGCAGATGAACACGGCACTTGCTACCGAGGAAGCTCCCTATACGTACGTCATTGGAATCGATCTCGGCACAACCAACACCGCTCTCGCTTTCGTGAACATCACCGAAGGTGGTGCGGCAGAGCGCGTCACACAGCTTTTCGAAGTCCCCCAGTTGATATCGGCGGGTGAGGTGGCGCGCCGCCCCGTCCTGCCTTCTTTCCTCTACATTCCGGGATCCTTCGAACTGCCGCCGCGCAGCACCGCGTTGCCCTGGGACGTCGACCGCACTCATGCTGTCGGTGAATTCGCCCGCGAACAGGGCGCTCTTGTCCCGGGGCGTATGGTGTCATCGGCCAAGTCATGGCTCTGCCACGGCGGCGTGGATCGAACGGCCCCTATCCTTCCCTGGGGGGCCGACCCGGAAGTGGCAAAAATCTCCCCCGTCGAGGCAAGTTCCCTCTACCTCGGCCACCTCCGGGAAGCGTGGAATCATCTCCAGGCCGACGGCGACGAAAGTGGCGGTATGGAGGAGCAGCTCATTCTGCTCACCGTCCCCGCGTCCTTCGATGAGGTTGCACGGGAACTGACAGTCACTGCTGCCCACAAGGCCGGACTGAACCGGGTCATACTCGTCGAGGAACCTCTTGCGGCCTTCTATGCCTGGATCTCGAGGCACGAGTCGAACTGGCGGGATCAGATGAGTCCGGGACAGCTCATGCTGGTATGCGATATTGGAGGCGGCACCTCGGATTTTACAGTGATAGCGGTCCGGGAAGGTGAACACGGGCTCCGCTTCGACCGCCTGGCAGTGGGCGAACACCTCCTTCTCGGCGGCGACAACATGGACTTGGCTCTCGCTCGCCACCTTGAAATTCAACTGCTCGGCCAGCCGGGAAAACTTGATTCCCGGCGCTGGCACCAACTCTGGCATCAATGCAGAAAAGCCAAGGAAATCCTGCTTTCCGGGGAATCCCGGGTTGAGTCGGCGGACATCACCGTGATGGGAACGGGAGGAAAACTGATAGCGGACACTCTAAAGGGAACCCTCAGCCGCCGGAAGGCCGAAGAACTGATCATCGAGGGGTTCTTCCCATTTGTGTCTCCGGAGGACTCCCCCACCGCCCTGCCCCGTGCCGGGCTCACCGAGTGGGGCCTGCCGTTCGTTCAGGATCCGGCCATCACCCGACACCTGGCCTACTTCTGGCGCCGCTCCCTTCCCGTTCTCGAACGGGAGACCGGGCGGACTTCCCTGTACCCCGATTATATTCTTTTCAACGGAGGCGCACTCACTCCCCCGTCCATACGCAACAGGATCAAGGCCGTGGTCGGATCCTGGTTCACAGTGCAGGCTGGAGAAGGCTGGACGCCCGTCGAACTCGAAAATCCGCGCCCCGAACTTGCCGTGGCTGCAGGAGCCGCCTACTACGGGCTTGTGAGGCTGGGTGAAGGGGTGCGCATAGGTGCCGGAAGTCCGAGGACCTTTTACGCGGAAATCGCCAATCGCAACAAAGAACCCTCCGAGAGCACGACAGTGCAGGCTGTCTGCCTGGTGCCGCGCGGGACTGAAGAAGGTTTCGAAGCGACGCTCGATCAGCCGGCATTCGAGGTGCTCACCAATCAACCCGTCTCGTTCCAGGTGCGCAGCTCGAGTACCCGCCTGGGAGATCGCCTGGGTGCTGTGGTGAATCTCGACGAATCCGAAACCACTCCCCTCCCCCCCGTCCGCACCATTCTGAGGTTCGGAAAAAAGAGCACGGCTCAGAACCTCCCCGTTCGACTCGCCGTGCGCCTCACTGAAATCGGCACCCTCGAACTCTGGTGCCGTTCTCTCAAAACCCCGCACCAGTGGCAGCTCCAGTTCGATGTACGGCAGGAAAGAGATGCACACAGTCTTCTGCCGGACACGGGAGAGACCGTCGATACGGCGTTTATCCAACAGGCGCAGGATAGAATCACCACCATATTCAGCAAGGGAACCCGGGTGGATGAAAACCCTCCCGAACGCCTCGTAAAGGAGCTTGCCTCCATCCTCGATCTGCCGAAGGAAAAGTGGCCTACATCTCTCATCCGAAAGCTGGCCGACACACTCCTTCGCGACGTCTCCACCCGTTTCCCGACTCCCCGGCACGAATCCAGGTGGTTGAACCTGCTCGGTTACTGCCTCCGTCCCGGCTTCGGAGCCCCCCTGGATGATTGGCGCATTGGCGAAGCCTGGAAGATATTTCCCGCGGGCCTGCAATTCCCAAGGCAGGCCCAGGGGAGGTCCGAATGGTGGATCTTCTGGCGCAGGGTGGCCGGAGGATTGAATGCAGGCCGGCAGCTGCGCATCTTTCAGGAAGTTTTTCCTCTCCTGCAGGTCGATGAAAGAAAACGCAGGAAGACGGCGAAGACGACGGCCAGGAACGTGAATCCACAAGAACAGATCGAAGCGCTCATGGCTCTTGCCAACATGGAACGCCTTCCTGTTAACGCAAAGCAGGACCTGGCAGAGATCCTGCTGGAAAGGATTCGAAAAGACAAGCCGAAGCCCCAGGATCTTTGGGCGATCGGCAGGCTCGGTGCCCGCATCCCCTTCTACGGTCCACTGAACGAAGTCGTACCTGCACAGGTGGTCTCATCCTGGCTGAATATCCTCCTGTCCCTGGATCTCGAACCCTCTGAATCCTCCGCCCGGGTCTTCGTCCAGCTCGCTCGACGCACTGGCGACAGGGAAAGAGACCTGCCGCCGAGCGACGTCGAAAAGGTCGCTTTCCGACTCGAACAACTCCCTCACGGCAGCCGGTTCAAAGAACTCCTCGACGACCCGGACGGCGCTCTCAGGAGCATGGAACAGGACTGGATTTTCGGAGAAACCCTGCCGGGCGGGCTGGCCGTTGTTCCAGACACACTGGAATGAACGCTCTCCACGGTGCGAAAAACAAGGCCCCGAAAATGAAGGTTCAACCGGCAAACTTCCATGAGCCGTGAGCTCACGACCAACTATAAAAATAGGTCTGGCCTGGCTTGAGCCCCGGTTGAACGCCCAAACCCAAACCAGGAAGATGACACCAGACCACGCACATAAAACTCATGATCAGCTGATCTCTTGGAAAACGGGCCAACCAGGTCCGGCATCTTCTCACAAAACGAGTACTCCGGTGCTTTTCACGAATCCGTTATCTTTCGCTCAAAGGAGCGCTGGCATCACGACGGCATTCCCGCAACAACGGAATGCGGCATCACAACGGCATTCGGTATCACAACGTCATACAAAAGGCGGGAATCCAGTCCAAGCGCAGATCTCGCCAGAAAGATCTCTCCGCCCGGGATTGCCTTGTTCTATCCATCTTGTCTTCCAGGCTCTTTCCTATTTCTGAAATTGTTTCGCCATGCATGGATACTTTTTCTGGATTCCCGCCTTTTTTGCGGGAATGACGATGTGGAGGCTGTGGCAATGACGTTGTTGTGGGAAGGATGTTGCAGTGGTAAGGATGTTGCTGTGGGTTCTGACGTTGCTGTGGGTCTATTCCACCTTTGTTCGACAACCGTCCGGGTACGCGTTTTATGAGATGAGCCAGGACGAAGACTCGCTCATGGAAACAATTCGGGCAACATATCGAGCCTCTGCGGACTGTCTCATGAGACAGTTTTGTCCTGAGAGTCGCATCGAGACATTACGTTCTTTGCAAAACCGGTTCTTCCATGTTCATAGCCTTCTGCCCGCTCTCAACCCCACTCTCTTCAACATCCGCACGGCTGTTTCACACTGTCTCATTATGCGCAGGTTCTTTTCGTCACGGCATTCGGCCCGCGAAAGACACCGTTGACCTTAATCTTTTGAATTGGCACAGGGTTTTGCCTCTGCCGGGAAGATCTTGCCCGATCCTTGCAAGGACGTTTGAAGGGCCTGCAATGGAACAGGGTCCGGACAGGCAGAGTAAAGAAATGCAGTCCATTGCGCGGACAAGGTCTTTCCCGTGCAGTCGACTCACGAGAGAACCGGCAGCGTACAGGGCATGCTCAACTAACGAGGATGAAACGGCAGTTTCATCAGGGAGGATCCTATGGGAAAGGGAATCATCATTTTTGCGACTCGAACGAACCAAACCAGGAAGATTGCGGAACTCATCGCGGAAGGGATGCGCATGGAAGGGATGGACGTAACTGTATCGAGTGCTTCTGAACTGGAAAAAGAAAAGACCGACCTTCAGGGATTCGATGCCGTTTTGCTCGGCGCGGCCACCTACCATGGCGAAATGATGCAGCCTATGAAAACGCTTCTTTTTGCTCTTGAAAAGGCAAACCTTGAAGGCAAGGTAGGCGGTTCGTTCGGAGCATACGGTTGGAGTGGGGAGGCTCCGGGGAGAATCTACCAGACCATGCAGAATGTTCTGAAAATGCGCATGGTTACCGGCCCCCTCATGCTCAAATCCGCGTCTGTGGTGGGTGGCCTGAAGATGGCTCAGGAATACGGCAGGGACATTGCGAGAAAGGTATCGAACGATGCATGAGGAGACACCGCGATATGCGGGATTGGAGGAGTCTGACTCGAATTCCATCCGATCCATGCGGAAAGAGTCGTTTGTGGTTTTTCAGCATTCATGGAACACCTTTGAGGGCAGAATGCGATGGACGCACTGATCTTATCGAGGTTGCAGTTTGCGGTAGCCACCTATTTCCATTTTCTATTCGTCCCCCTCACCCTCGGTCTATCCATCCTGATCGCCATAATGGAAACGATCTTCGTCAGGACGGGGGACGAGGAATACAGGAGAATGGCCAAATTCTGGGGCAAGATATTTCTGATCAACTTCGCCATGGGAGTCGTAACGGGAATAACCCTTGAATTCCAGTTTGGCACCAACTGGTCCCGTTATTCGAGTTACGTGGGAGATATCTTCGGATCCCTTCTGGCCATCGAGGCCACGGTGGCTTTTTTTCTTGAATCCACGTTTATCGCCGTGTGGGCTTTGAGCTGGAACAGGCTTTCTCCCAAGGCTCACGCCGTTACCATCTGGCTCGTGGCTGCGGCATCGAGCCTTTCCGCCGTCTGGATTCTCATCGCCAACGCATGGATGCAGCATCCCGTGGGGTACACGATACGAAACGGACGAGCGGAACTCACGGACTTCTTCGCGGTTGTCACCCAGTCTTTCGCCATTCACCAGATCATTCACACCTTGAGCGCTGCCTACATTCTTTCGGCCTTTTTCGTAATGGGTGTGAGTGCATATCATCTCCTGAAAAAACAGCATACTTCTTTCTTCGGGCGGTCCTTTCGCCTGGCCCTCGTGATGGGTCTCGTTTTTTCCATCGTCGAGGTCGTGCAGGGACACATGCACGGCGCCGAAGTGGCCAGGGTTCAGCCAACCAAGCTGGCGGCCATGGAATCGCTCTGGGATACCACCGCCCATGCTCCCCAGTACCTGTTTCTCGTACCCGATGAAAAGAACGAACGCAATTTCATTGAACTGGGAGCCATCCCTGGAGCGTTGAGCATGCTCGCCTATCACGATTCGAGCGCGACAGTCAGGGGACTGAAGGACTTCCCCAGGGACGAGAGGCCTCCCGTGACCCTTTCCTTCATCAGCTTCAGAATCATGGTCGGGCTCGGCTTTCTCTTCCTTGCACTCATGACGGTCGGATGGTTCCTGCGAAACAGGCTCGAAGAGCACCCATGGTATCTCAAGACGATGCTGTACGCCATCCCTCTGCCCTACATCGCCGCGCAGGCCGGCTGGACTCTTGCCGAAGTCGGGCGCCAGCCATGGGTTGTCTATGGAGTCATGAAGACGTCAGACGCCGTCTCCCCCATCGCCGTGTCCCAGGCGCTTGTTTCACTGCTTGCATTCATCGGAGTGTATTCGCTGCTGGGAGCCGCTGCGCTGTATCTTATCATCATGCATGTCCGCAGGGGCCCTGAAAGTGGTCAGCCTGCCTGAAGCGCGAGGAGGATTTCGACATGCTGGAATCAATCTGGTTTTTTCTGTGGGGACTCCTGTGGGCCATCTACTTCATGCTGGATGGTTTCGACCTCGGCCTGGGCACGCTGATGCCTTTTGTCGCCAGGGACGACATGGAAAAACGAACGGTCTACAGGGCCATGGGGCCTTTCTGGGACGGCAACGAAGTGTGGCTGATTACGGCGGGGGGAGTAACCTTCGCCGCGTTTCCCCTGGCATACGCCGTGATGTTCAGCAGCCTTTATTCCGCACTGATGCTGCTGTTGTTCGCCCTGATTTTTCGAGGCGTCGCGATGGAGTTCAGAGGCCAGATCCATCATGAAAAATGGAAGAAAGTCTGGGATTACTCCCTGACTGCGGGCAGCTTTCTTGCCGCCCTGCTGCTCGGTGTGGCCTTTGCCAATATCTTCCAGGGAATTCCCATAGACGAGAAAGGGGTTTATCAGGGGTCGCTTATCACGCTGTTGAACCCCTACGGCCTGCTTGGAGGCGTCCTGTTCGTGGTGATGTTCGCCCTGCACGGCTGCATCTGGCTCGCACTGAAAACAGAGGGCCCTCTTCACGACAGGGCCGCCACTCTGGCATCCCGACTCTGGACGGCACTGCTCGCAGCAGCCGTAATTTTTCTCGCGGCTACGTGGTTTGCCACCAGGCTTTACGACAACTACCTCGAAAATCCGCTCTTCTTTGTGGTGCCCATACTGCTGATTCCCATTATCGCCGTTTCAGCTCTTGTGATGACGAGGGTGTACATTTCCAGAACACGCTGGTGGGAAGCCTGGTTTGCATCGAGCCTGTTCATCGTTGGGACGATTCTGTTCGGGGTGGCGGGCCTTTATCCTCATCTGCTCCCGTCCAGCATCAACCCGGCCTACAGTGTGACCATTCACAATGCCGCGTCGTCGCCGCTCACCTTGAAAATCATGCTCGGAGTCGCGCTCACCGTCATTCCCGTGGTCATAGCCTACCAGGCCTGGGTCTACCATTTCTTTAAAGACAAGATCCAGCACTCCGACCTGGCACTTGATGAGGGCTATTGAAGGCAGGAAGCATGCGTGACAATTGTATGCATGCCGGTTCGAGCGTGGAGGATCAACCACACTGCCGGGACCGGCATTCCATCCTCAGTCGGGGGTCATCGATCGAGAGAACCGGTTCCTGAGCCGGTTCTCTCGATAGACATCCTCCCTGTTTCCCCTGCACAATATGGAACACAAGCGGAATCGGAACACATCCCACGCAATCCCTGCACAGATGATGGGCTTATGTTGCGGTGATGCATGGCAAGTGATTACATTGAAGGCTTACAGGTCCAGCAGCAGCCATTCCGGGCTGTCGGCCGTTTTTCGAATCTTCAAGGAAAGCGGATGGAATCACACCAATAAAAGGGAGCCCTGTTTCTCATGAAAAGGATAGCAGTCATTGCCTGCACTTTGCTCCTCCTGGCCTTCCTGCCTGCAGCCTCCGCCTTCTGCGAGGCGCAGCCGATCACCGTAACCATCTATAACCAGAACCGAGGTCTCATCAACGAAGTCCGCGATCTCTCGATTCCCAAGGGAATACACCTGCTGGAGTTCAGGGACGTGGCTGAAACCGTCGATCCGACGTCCCTCCAGGTGCGTTCTCTCACCGCTCCTGAATCATTCAAAGTGCTCGATCAGAACTATGAATACGACCTGATCAACGTACAGAACCTGCTCAACAAGTACATCTCCAAGCGCCTGAAGATCATCGTCCCGGACCCCCAGGGTCCTCCCGAGGCCAGGGTGGTCAGGGATGCGGTGCTGCTTGCCAACAACGATCGGCCCATCTTTCAGATCGATGCATCGGACACATCACCTTCCTCTCCGGGCCGATCGGAGATCTATGTCGGCAGCTACGATGCAATTCTTCTGCCCGAAATTCCCGAAGGGCTGAGGCCTCAGCCCACCCTGCTCTGGCTTGTGGACAACCGGGGGCCGGAACAGCACAAGGTCGAAGTCTCCTACCTAGCGGGCAACATCAACTGGAAGGCGGATTATGTTCTCAGGCTCGACCGCGAAAGCACTCAAGCCGCCCTCTCCGGCTGGGTGACCCTCGACAACCAGTCGGGAAAAGCCTTCAAGAATGCCACGCTCAAGCTCGTAGCCGGTGATGTTCACATGGTATCCAGGCCTGAAAGGCAGGTTGAAAGGGCAAGGGCCCTGATGGCCCCATCCCCGATGGATGAAGCGATGCGCCAGGAGGAGTTCTTCGAGTATCATCTTTATTCCCTTTCCCGCCCCGTGGATATTGCCAACCGTCAGACCAAGCAGGTGGGTTTGCTTCAGAGTCCGCAGGTAAAGGTCGAAAGGCGACTGGTCGGCCGGTGGACCAGCAGCCGCGGTGATTCAGGACGGCCTGCCTTGGAAAAGCAGAAGCTTTCCGTTCTGCTCCATTTCAAGAACACCACTGAAAACGGAATCGGCATTCCTCTGCCCAAAGGCGTTGCACGTGCCTACCAGGAAAGCAGCGACGGATCCGTCATTTTCATTGGGGAGGACTATATTGACCATACGGGCAAGGATCGCGACGTGGAACTGAAGATGGGTGAATCTTTCGACGTAACCGTCGAACGCAGGCAGACGGATTTCCGAAAGATCGGCACAAACACGGTGCGCTTCAGCTGGGAACTCAAAATCAAGAACAGCAAGGACGTGACTCAACGAGTCGAACTGGAGGAAGGTCTGCCCGGGACCTGGAAGATGGTCAGTTCAAATACGAAGTACGAGAAAATGGACGCCTACAGAATCAGGTTCATCGTGGACGCTCCGCCCTCCGCCAAAGGCGCCGAAGCGGTAGTGACCTACGAAGTCGAGGCCAGCTGGTGATGTCGCAGAATCATGGATCGGAAGGGGGGCGGTAACCGCCCCCCCTGGATGTCAGTCGTCGTCCTTGATCGTCACCCTGGCGGAACTCGGCGTTCCGACGATATAGGCCGGATTCGGTTTGATGGTCAGGATAACCGTCTCGTTGGGTTCTTTCTTGTTGTCATCGATGGGCAGGACCTTCACCGCCTTGTACCCAAGCCCCGCTCCGATGGTCACCTTGCCCGGCAGGGCCTTGTAGTCCACACCGCTGGTCGCCGTGCCGCCGATGGAATAATACACGGTAACCGGAAGGCTGGCGCTCCCCGTCCTTCTCACGATGAACCTGCCGTCGTCGGTGCTCCCTTCCAGGACATCCGGGATTCTCGCCTTGATCGTCACGGTGGGCCTTGTCTTTACCAGTGCCTTCATGCACACATTGGCATCCGGATAGAGCGTTGTGATGTCCGTCCACGTGGTGCCATTGGAGGAAATATAGCTCTGACCCGGTGATGCCGACGTCTGGCAATATCCTTTGATGGACATCTCGATGGCGATGGGCCAGGTCGTACCGGGCGTTTTTACTTTCACCACCACGTTGAATTCCGTCCCCTTGGCGAGTACGATCTCTTTCTTGAGGCGAACCGTGTACCATCCCGCTTCGGCGACTTTCCCTTTTGCCGTCGTAAGCAGCTTGCGGAAGCCGTTGCCGTCGAACAACCCGTACACGTAGATTTCATAGTCCGTATCCGAACCCGTGGCATAAAACCCGACCGATCTCAGCCAGCCCGGTTCATCGGCCACAAACCTGTTTGCGAACCAGGCTGTACCCGAACTGTATCCCATGTGATGCGTCACTCCGAACTCGTCATAGTAGTACGCCCTGTCAAACCGGGCGTTCTTTTTCGGGACAACATGTTCAAGGTTGATGGTGGCGAAGACTTCGTCATAGTAGGAAATATAGAAGTATCCTCCCTCACCCCATTCACTTCCCCAGCTGTTCCTGACAATGAACGCACCCGGGTCCGGTGCGCCCTTGACGACCTTCTGATCATCCCAGCCGACGATCACGACCGCATGATTCACCACCGGTTTCAGCATCGAGAATGTCTTGTAATAGTACGTCGATTCGGCACTGTTGAAACGGCTCGCGTCCCAGTACATGGATGAAATAAGCGCTCCATTATTCAGAATCGCCCGCTTGATATACTCGTTGTCGTTGATATCGGCCTTCGCGGGAAGGACGACGAGATCGTGAACATATTTTACAGCCGAGCATTTCTCACAATGCGTCCCATCAGGCAGGGGATTGTAGGGATCCTTTTTCTCCCTCACCGGCCCGTCATAACGCGACAGGTACGCAAGGCTCATGTCGAAATTGCCCCCTTGACACGGGTCCCACTCGAATCCATGGCGATGGATCATGTTGTTCTCAGAAAAATCCGCCGTCTGACCGAAAAGGCGTTTCAGCTGGCTTTCGTACACCCCGTACATGGCAAAGGCCCAGCAACTGCCGCAGGTTCCCTGGTCTCTCACGGGTGGAAGCAGACTGTCTTTCTGATCCCCGTCTCCATTGGGGTCTCTCATGTCATACCTGGACGGCAGCGAATCCGCCTGAAGCCTCACAATCGACGAAACTTCACGTTTCCTCTGAGGAAGAGGAGAGGGAACATATCCGAGTCGATACATATCGTCCCCGCTTCTCAGAACCTGCATTTTCCCGCTTTCCATGTATTCGAGAAAATCCGGGTTCACCGGAGCCGTCGTCAGCCGTGTTTCATGGTTTCCAGCAGTTCCGTTGATCGGGTTTGCAGCAAGCAATCCCAAGCTCAGCGCAAGAACAACACCGATTACCGATCCGACACGCAAAATCATGATCTGCCTCCCCCGTATCCATATCTGACCCGAATCACGAGCAGGACCGTGCCCCGTGTTTCAGACGCATGGCATGCTTCCACCTCTCTGCCCGGACAACCGCTCTCCACATCTCTTATCCCAAATTCGGCGCAAGGGAATCAGTTCTTCAACATCAAGCGCACCCCTGTTGCCTATCGCGCAGTTTCAGAACATAAACCCGGTTCATCCGGCAAACGATCACCTCCCGTACTCTTCGCGCATCCGGTGCTTTTCATGCATAGGATCGATTGCACCACAATGTCATCCCCGTGACAAGGTTATTTCCGCGAAGACCACAACGCCCCATGGCATCACAACGCCATTCCCGCGACAAGGCGACTCCCGCGACAAGGCGACTTCCATGACAACGTTACTCCTGCAATCGCGATGTTGCGGGAATGACGCTATGATACCAAATGACGTTGTGATGTCAAAATGACGTAGTTGCAGGAGTGGCGTTGTCACGGGAATGACGGTTCTTAAGGGAATGACGGTTCTCACTGGAATTACGCTCACTGGAACGACAGTCCTCACTGGAACGACGTTGTTGCGGGTGGATTCCACCTTTGTGCGACAACTGTCCGGATACACGTTTACAAGAAAATGCCGGAACTGTTTGGCCCGATTATGAAGAGATCAGCTGATTAACCGTATCAGGTGCGTGGTCCGGCCGACCGTCTGTCGCGCCCGCTGATCTCGGTGATGTTTGCACGGGCTCCATGGCATCATTTTTCGGACCATGGTTTATCTCCTCCAGGTTTGGTTTTGTTCATTCAACAGGAGTCTAATCACGGCTCGACCCTTTGTCATAGTCGGCTGTGAGCCCACGGCTCATGGAAGTTTGCCGGAAAAACCATAAACCCATCGCCCCGTCGCCTGCTCTCCTCAGTCCCCACCTCTACAAAACGATCCGGCGGGATATAAACGACACGCGAATTACTCCCATGGATAACTGATGAAAGCTTGCTCAGCAAGCTTTTTTGCACGGATCCATCCTGACTGGTCATTCCTGCAGACCGTTCAGCCGTGCCGGATCCCGTGGAAGGCACCCGTTTATCACCGATGCCGTTCGGGGGCAGGAGCCATCATCGCGGAGGGGATCTGCAATCCGTCGTACCTTTCGCAAACTGCCATCCGGATGAGCCGCGATTTTCCCGGCTCAGCTGTGGCAATGTGAATGTTCATGTTCTCCCACGAAACTCGACAGACGCTCCGTGATCTGCTCGCAGCAAAAGAGCAGAGACTCCAGATCCAGGGTTTCGAGCACCCTCGAATCGAAAAGGAACTTTACCCTGGCTTCGAACTGTTCGGACGGCTCCTCGTCCCACACCAGCAGTCGGACGGCAAGCCTGGGCAGCACCTGGATTTCCACGGCCAGGTTCGGCTCCCCCTGTTCCATGACCCTATGTGCGCCAATACAAGAGGCCGCATCCGCCAGAAGATCCATCTTCCCGGAAAAACAACGCGCGAGGCGCCCTTCGCAGTGGGCTTTGAGGCTCTTCACCTTGGAAACGGAGTTGGGAAGGCTCTCCATTCCGATCCACCGTCCGGAAGGCCGAACTGCTCCCCCGATCACGTAATTGTAGACCAGGATCTTCTCCCAGGGACTGATCACCTCCCCTTCCTCCCAATAGACATCGAAGGGCGTCGCCACGAGAGATTTCCCGAGGTAAACGAGTCGCAGAGCGGGTGTGCCCTCGATCTCGGCATACCGTGCGTCAAGGCTCGCCGCAAGCTGCCTGAAATCGCATCCCGCTGCCTCTCTCCGCAGGAAGGACAGTGCCTTTTCGAAGCCCTCCCTTTTCACCCCGATGCCCGCGCGCTGCTGTTCGACGAGCCGGACTCGGAAGGGTTCTGTCGCCTCGCGGTCGAGATGCGGGCAGGCGTCGATATCCGCCTGGCCCACGATGACCTGAGTCGCAAAAGCAAGACACGTCGGCAGTCCGCACTCCCCGCAACTGGTCCCTGGAGTCAGCTTGAACAAATGGATGGGAGTCAGCCGCTTATCGAGTCTCTCCCGGTGTTCGTCCATTATTGCGCCTCCGCGCCCAGACAGGAATATCTGAGCAGTCTTCAGACACCCGGATACCGTTTGTTTCGAAAACGCCGGTGACCGCGATCATCCCCCCGGTTGACTCGCATACCTGGTGAGCGTCTTCTTCAGATCCTCCGCAACGGGAGGCGCCTGGATCTCCTTGCTCGTCAGGATCTGCATGGGCAGCAGGCCCGCCATGTCATAGAAGGCCGAGTTCGCCTTGTAATCGATCTGCAGGACCGCACCGTCCAGGGCAATTCCCGCAAACAGGCCCCGAGTTCTGGAATACGAATAGATCTCGGCTTTCAACTGGATGTCCGTAGCCGCTCCCGCATATCTCCCGACGGGCCCCGCAGCCACGGAGGCGTCGGCTCCGAGGGTGAATTTGCCGCTGGTGATGGCGTCCAGGCTTCGTTTTGTCTTGAACACAAGGATCACATCGATAGCCTGAGCCCCTATCTGCCACCCGAAGCTTCCACCTGCAAGACTCACAAAAACCGGATTGCTCCAGCCGTGATCCTCCGAATGGACCACCAGGACTCCTGTGCCGTATCGCCCTCCGAAGATGAACCCGGCCTTGATGAGATTCGGAATGATGGCCACTCCCCAGGCATCGTTCAGCAGCGCCGGCGGCATCCCCTGTTCAGGGATCTCCATGATCTCGCTGAGTATCTCAATGCAGGACTCCACCTTCCTGACTTCACGACTGCCCGCCTGAACGGCACCGGCACAGAGGCCCGCAATAACGAACACGGCCACAGCACAAAGGAGGTTCTTCTTCATAACACACCAAACCTTTCTCACCTTGGGATCAATCTCTTCGCCGTTTCTCACCAATCATGCCCCTGCCTTCCCTCGACAGCTCTCATATCCCTGAAATCGATGCGGAGATGGGAGTCTTTGAACCTGCATGTCAAGGATCCAAGCACGATGAAATCTATCCCGCCGCATCGCTGCCGGGGATGTGGCAATCCAACCCGTGATGGCCATCGATAATTAAATAGAACCGCACATTGAACAGGATATGTTTTTGAGAGCTGATTTCGCGACGAGACACCGATGATCAAAACGTGACAATCTTGTCTGCTTCCTTCAGGACCTCATACAAATCGTCCATGAACGCCATGGGACATGCACTCGAGCCCGTCTGACCACGGACCTTCATGCATATCCCTCAAACCAGAAAATCTCCCCCGTTGTCGTTGAAAGCCTGGATCTGCCCTGCCACATCGAACTGATCCGTGCCGACCTCCTGGAATTCGACCCCCTTACCCAGCATGAACGCAGACACTTCATCGCCCTTCTTCAGCGCGACATTAGCCAGTCGCATGGCGTTGTACATCGTCTCCGCGTCGTTGGTTGAAATTACGAACGCCCATTTCATATTCGTCTCCTTCCGACGTTTTCCTCATGGCTCGCGGTATCACGAGCCATCCTTTCCATCTGAATCAGGCTACCACAATCCATCTTCAAAGAAAATGGAAACACCCTTTGGGCTTTTCAAATGCCGTGCGATTCCAATGATCCGTGTACATTCGCATAAACACACGCGATAGAAAACAGAACTTGATACACCATCTATCAAGGTTCATAAACGGGCCGAACGGTTCCGGCATTTTCTCATAAACGAGTACCTCCGGTGCTTTTCACGCAAAGGATCGATGGCACCACAACACTATTCCCGCGAAGATCACAGCGTCATTCCCGTTTCCACAGCAACGTCATTCCCGCAAAAGGCGAGAATCCAGTCTTAGCACAGATCACGCCATGAAAATCACTCCACCCGGGATTGTCTTGCTCCATCCATCTTGTCCTCCATGCTCTTTCCCATTTCTGAAATTGTTTCGCCATGCACGGTTACCCTTCCTGGATTCCCGCCTTCCGCGGGAATGACGATGTGGAGGCAATCACGATGTTGTGGGAATGACGTTGTCATGCCGAATGACATTGTTGTGGGTACGACGTTGTCGCGGAAATAACGTTGTCGCGGGAGAATGCAGTTGAGGTGTATTTCACCCTTGTGAGACAGTTGTCTGGATACGCGTCTGCTGGATGAACCTCTTCCAAGTCCAGGGGGCACCCAACGGCATTCAGAACGGGAAGGATCCTTGGAGGCCGCCCCTGCCGACGACTGGATCCACAGCTTCAACCCGCACCTGTCCGGGCCTTGATCCGGAATGAATCATCGCTTTTCTAATCCGGCTCGATGTGCTTTTCCATCAGTTCGAAGACAATTCCGTGCCTCCTGAAATGGGGATGATCAGGTGGAATTCCGGGAGCTGTGCGAAAGCCGAGTTTTCTGAAAAAGGCTGAGGAGGTATGCCTGGCGATGGTGTGAACCCGGCGGCATCCGTTTCGCCTGACCATGTGCTCGAGCCTTTCCACAAGCAGGCGGCCCGTTCCTCTGTTGTGGTTTCCGGGTGCTACCGCGAGGTGCCGAAGCTCCACTTCCGTATCCCGGGTCCAAACGGCCACCAGTCCCCCCGTGATTCGCTCTTCATCCTTCGCAACCAGTTCGATGGATTCTCCGTCCAACCGGAAAGAACTCCGGATATTGCGCGGAAGGCCAAGAGGTCTCCAGAGCACCTGCCAGAGGAGTTCATCGAGTCTTTCCGAATCTTCGAGACATTCCACCGTGCCTGTCGTTGTTGAACTCACGTACACTCTCCTCAAGACCCTGGGTTTTCTAGGTGCTTTTGAGCCCCGATCCGCCGCCGTCCATGTCGCAGGCAGGTCCAGCGGGGCATAGCCGGAAAACAAACCGTTGACACACCTGTTGCACTTAACACAGGGTAGACATATTTTAAAATCTTTTGATCTCATAAGATCAGGAGCCGCACAAGGGTCATTTGCCATGGCTCAGCCGCAGACGCCGTTTCAACGAGGCGGACAACGGGCGGCCATCTTATTATGCGGACGACAGAAGTCGCAACGGAACTCGCATGCGGTTCTGTCATGCACGCCTGTGCGCGGTTCAAGCGGTGCCCTGCGCATGTTTCGAAAACATGGAGCAAGTCGATGGTCGGTCGATATCTCGGACATCTTCCCCTCGAAGACCCCCTCTACACCTATCTACAGACCCATATCGCACCTCAAACCGGCAATGTTCAGCCGGATGCCTGTTACCGGGTGTTCCGGTTCGCCGACTCCCGGGATGTATACCTGTACGAGGATATCTACAGTGGATTGAAGTTCGTCGGGAAATTCTTCAAATCTTCAGATTCGAACCATGCACGCAGCAAGGGGGAAAGGGAATTCAACAATCTCCTCTTCCTGCGAAGCCTGGGCCTGTCTTCCCCTCCCTACTGTGTCGTCAGGCCCTATGGTTTCAACTCCACAATCGACAATGTACTCGTGCTGGAATACATTGACGCCGTCCCTTTGAGCGCAATCATCGACAGCGCCCTGCACCATGGGAAAACTCGACGCCTGTACCGAACGCTGTCCGCGCTGGCCCGCTTTCTCGCCGTATTCCACTGCCGCACGGCAGGCAACCACAGCGTAGATTTCGACGAAAGCCGTCAATACATGGAAAGTCTTCTGCGGTCACTCATGGTCAAAAGAGGCCTTGGAAACGAACAGGCCGATGAATTCCGCTTTTGGGCGGACGCATGGGGACGTCGAAGCTGTATGTGGGAGGACCGCGCCGTGCTGGTTCATGGAGACGTGACTCCTTCCAACCTCCTTTTCGGTCGGAACCGTGACGTGTTTGCCATCGACCTGGAAAAGATGAAATGGGCCGACCGGGTTTTCGACCTGGGAAGGCTTTGCGGTGAACTGAAGCATTTCTTCTTCCGGGCCACCGGCAACCCCATGGCGGCCGAACCTTTCATCGGACATTTCCTTTGGGAATACGTCCATGATCTGCCGGACAAGGAGGGAGCTTTTGTCTTTATCACCCGTCGGATACCCTTCTATATGGGGATTACGCTCCTGCGCATTGCACGCAATTCATGGATCGATCGAGATTACAGGTGGCGTCTCGTTCATGAGGCGAGGGGAATCCTGGAGGCGAGGTCATGAACATCCGAGGCATTATTTTCGACGTCTACGGCACCCTTATCGATATCCACACCGATGAGGGATTGGAGGAAATCTACCGGGCCATCAGCCATTTTCTGACCTACCAGGGCATTTTCCTTCGTCGCTCCGAAGTGAGGGAACGCTATTACTCGATCATGGAAGAACAGCGCCAGTCCGGCGGGGAGGAACACCCGGAGTTCGACGCAGTAAGAGTCTGGGAGGAGTTCATCAGGAGAAGCCGGCCCGCCTTCTCACCCGCTTCTTCCTCCCGGTCCGGCCAGGTGCCCCGCTTCCTGGCGCAGATGTACCGGGGTATCTCGCGCCTGCGCCTGCAGCTCTACCCGGACGTCAAGCCCATCCTCGATGAACTGTCCACCCGCTTCAGGCTGGCCGCTCTTTCGGACGCTCAGAGCGTTTGGCTCCTGCCGGAGATGCGGGCGGCGGGAATCGATGCCCATTTCAAACACATCGTCGTCTCCAGCGATTATGGTTTCAGGAAACCGGACAGGAGGCTTTTCGATAAAGCCCTTTCGAAGATGCGGCTGCATTCCGCGGAGGTGCTTTACGTCGGCAACGATATGTACAGAGACATTTTCGGTGCTCGACGGCTGGGTCTGAAAACCGTGTTTTTCTCGTCCAACCAGGGGCGGAAAGAGATGGAGGGGGTCGAGCCTGATTATGTCATTTATCAATTTACCGAGATCAGGCAGGCTGTCTCCTTCTTCCAGAATCGATAAGCGGCGCGCACACGAGTCCTTTATCCCGTTATCGACCCCTCACGCTTCGTGTTCCCGGAACTCCGGTCGTGCCAGGTGGTTGTGAATGGCTGCCTGAAGAGTTTCCGCGGCCAGAAACGCACAGTGACGATGATCTTCCGGAAGTCCTCCCACGAATTCGAGGATGGCGTCTCCATCGATAAGAGCCGCCTCGTCAATGCTCCTGCCCGCCGCCTTCTCGGAAGCGGTCGCTCCGCAGACGATACTCGCACCGCAGCCGTCCGTAAAGAAGCTCGCCTGCTCGATACGGTCTTTATGAATCTTCAGATATACTTCCATGGTTTCGCCGCAGGGGCCGGTGATTCGAGCGGAAGAAGTCGGGGACGGCATCCTTCCGAACAGACTCATATTGACATGAAAAGTGAGAGCCCCCTCCCCGCTGTTCCCATAGGTTTTCCCCGTCACCCTGGACACTTCCTTTTCAAGCCAGGTTCCAAATGCAGGCTTATTGCTCATCGCATCCTTTCTCCTCTTTCGAATTCCAGCGTGCACTCGAGCCGATTTCCAAACGCCCTCTTTCCACCAGTGAGGTAATCACCCGATAGAGCAGGCGGCCTCCGGGCAGGAAAAGCAATTCTTGTTCCCCTGCGTTCTGGGGATAGTGTAAATAATATAAATCGAGTTGTGAAGACGAAAGCACATGGTTCCATCGGATTCCCGAGGACGGCAAAGAGCGTTTTCAACCGCCCGGCAGGGGGACAACACGCATCCGGAATGCTGAACTGCAGGAATGAAGTGCACCAGCCCGGAAACCAAGCGTGGCAATCTCAAATCAGCGCACCTGCCGCTGAGAGGGATGGCTCGAACAAAGGAATCGGTCTCGACCATCCCGGACCGAAATCCGCCGGATCTGTACTCCTCGGCGTGTGAAGATGATGTTAGATACTCATTATCCGGGCCAGCCTGAAGAAGGCAACCGGTCAAGGCGAAAACAGACGGAACGGGAACCATCGTGAGGCGACGAAATGGACAGCAATACGGACAACCTGGCTTTCTTCAAGTTCATCATCGACAGCCTTCCCATGGCTGTGGTTGCCCTGGATTCCGATTTAAAGATCACGGAATTCAATCCCTGGGCCGAAAAGATCACAGGCCACACGGCTGCAGAAGCGATAGGGCACTACTGTGGAGAAATCCTGCAGGGAGGCATGTGCGGCGGCGCCTGTCCCTTGAAATCCGTCCTCTCCCGGTCTCACTGCTTCGTGCGCATCAGGACGACCGTACTCCACAAGAATGGACAAACCATTCCTGTACGGTTCAGTACGGCAGGCCTCTTCGATAAGGGAGGCAATCTCATTGGCGCAGTGGAGACATTCCAGGACATATCCCACGTACTGGCGCTCGAACGTGAAAGGGCCAATCTCACTTCCATGTTTGCCCATGACATGAGATCTTCGCTGTCGGGCATTCACGGACTTGGTCTGCGCCTTATGCGCAAAACCGCGGACATGGCCCTGGAAGACCGGATGACCCACCTGGAATTGATCACCAGGGAGGCGGCAAAGCTCGAATCCCTGGTCGATGATTTCCTCGAATTCTCGCGCCTTGAAACCGGCAGACTGGGCCTCCATTTCAGTGCCGTCTCCCTGGACAGGGAACTCGAAGAACTGTTCGATGTCTACCAGGTCAGAGCGGCACAACACGGGGTGAAGCTGGAGCTCCAGGTTACGGAAATCCTCCCCGTTGTCGAAGCGGATGCCAACAGACTCCGCAGGGTATTCACCAACCTTCTCGACAATGCACTCAAGTTTTCCGAGGAGAACGGGGCAGTCACGATCACCGCTAAGGAATCCGGCGAAAACGTTCTCGTGGAGATCACCGACGAAGGCATAGGGATACCCGGCGAAGATCTGCCGTATGTTTTCGACCTTTTCCATCGCGGATCCGAGGTTGGGACAAGAGAGGGCTTCGGGCTCGGCCTGGCAACTGTAAAGGCCATCGTCGAAGGGCACGGAGGTCGCGTTTTCGTTGCAAGCCAGCCGGGCAGAGGGTCCACCTTTACCGTGCTTCTCCCCAAGCATGCGCAGGCGGAGCGGCATCTCGGGGAGGAAGAGGAGGCCTGAAGGGAATAGCAGAGCCTGGCCGAACGAGAATTGCTCTGAGAATCCTCCGGCTGCAGCCCCTGAATCCTGGACAGGATACCGCCGTGATGTGTGATCCACGAAACAGTGCATTCTGCAGGAGCCTGCCCGGTGCAGGAGATTGATAAATCTCTTTAGGCTTCACCCGCCGTTCGCATTTCTGATGCCATCGCTTTCCAAACCCTATCGTTATGAAGGATACAAATGGGGCAAGTTGAAGGACCTCTCTCCGGCGGATCTGCTCCCGGCTTTCAGGAGAACGAACGAGCCACAGCTGCTTGCCAGGATCTCCTGCGACTTTCTGCTCTTTTTTATGAATTCGCCTCTCGAACAACTCGAACATGCTGCGGCCGGTTTCAAAAGAATGCTCCCCGATGAAGCACAGAGCATTTTCAAAAGGAACCAGGCCGAAGTAATCCGCTGCGCCCGCCAGGCCGCCACCGACTGGTACCGGGGAAACAAACCGTGCCCGCACGACTTTTATCTGAAGCTTTTTCACAAGTCAGGTGAATTTTATCGCGTCCTCGACAGCTACGACATGATCCTTGCGGACGAAGTCCAGGACCTTTCCGAAGTGATGACGGACGCACTCGGTGCGTCCAGGAAGCGCATCGTCATTGTGGGGGATTCTCACCAGCAGATCTACGGCTTCCGTTACGCCATAGACGCCATGCAAAGACTGTCCAGCGACCGTGAATACGAACTGACGTTAAGCTTCAGGTTCGGCAAACCTATCGCCGACCTGGCCACCCTGTTCGTCAGAGAAGCCAAGGGCGACAACGCCTTTCGCATCGAGGGAAATCCCGGAGTTCTTTCCCGGATTACCCAAAGAGACATCCCTCCCATCAGAAACTGCACCATACTCAGCAGAACGAACCTCTCCCTGTTCTCCACCGCCGTTGGACTTCGCAGCCGGGGCATCAGGTACCGGTTCGAACGGGACATCGACAAGGTGCTGTGGCAGACCCTCGACGTCTATTGGCTGGCACAGAGAGAAAAGCGGAAGATCCGCAGCGACTGGATCCGATCCTTCGAAAGCATGGAGAGTCTCGAAAGATACGCCGACAACTGCGACGACTTCCAGGTCAAGAGCATCGCCCGCATTGTCAGGCGCCACGCTGCGGACTTCCCTCACATCATATTCGAAATGAACGGCATGAGCAGGAAAGACACTGGAGAAACCGATCCCCACCGCGTTGTTCTCTCCACCATACACGCATCCAAGGGGCAGCAATACGCCAGGGTGTTCATCGATCCCGACGTGGCCGATACTTTGACTGCAACGGAGAAGCTCAACGGTGTGAAGTTCAAGGAGGAAGCGAACGTCGCCTATGTCGGTTTCACACGGGCTGCTGAGCACCTGTTCCTGCCGACTTCATTCCAAGACCTGTTGAGTGACAGATGGAAAGATTTTCTCCAAGGTTTCACAAGCACGAAGAAAGTCTCCCGTGCCTCGAACCCATCGCTCCTTTACGGGTCTTCCGCAAGAAGAACCAGCTCCTCGCACGGCAATGCGAAGTCCGGGAGATATGGTTCGGCAGCCTCTCGTGCAGGATATCGAGAAACCTGGAATCGACAAAGCAATGAACTTGCTGAGCGTACGAAACCCAAAATCGGCGATCGAATGGCAACTTTTCATGGATCCGGAACCGTTGTGGAGATATCCGGAGAATTATGCCTCGTGGATCTCGACGGTCAACTCGGAAGGCTGTGGGAACGACTCTCGAACCTCAAGCATTGAAAGGTTGCCTGCAGACGTCCCGTCCCGCCGCCTTCGCACTGCAAGTACTGTATGGAGAGCGGGTTGCCCCCTCTGAAACGTCTCTGGAACGTCCGGGAATGCCGCTCGGTGGAAATGAGCAGTCTGAGGGATTGAACATCCAGAAATCCGTTCCGTTCCCCCTTGATTTATTCGCGAAGGGTGTTATAGTTCCGAGTCAATGCTGATTGAGTTCGATATTTCGGGTTATGCAGGAAATCGGTCTTTCGCCAGTGCAAAAGTGCGGTTTCGGAGTAACTCAAGTACCGCACCAGAGCAGAAGTCAAAAACCACAATTCAAGGAAGGAATCAAGAAATGGCGGAAGGTCGAGTAAAATGGTTCAATGACAGCAAGGGGTTTGGGTTCATCGAAACGGACAACGGAAGTGACGTGTTTGTTCACTATAGTGCCATTGAAGGTGAAGGATTCAAGTCCCTGAGTGAAGGGGAAAGGGTCAGTTTCGTCGAGGAAAGAGGCGCCAAGGGGCCCCAGGCATCGAAGGTAAAAAGACTCTAGTCCCTGCACGTCCATCAGGACAAGGATGTTACGGCCGGAGCTCGTTGGGTTCCGGCCGTTCTGTTCCTCGGTGTCCAAGTCCATCTCCGGATATTCAAGATGCCGGCAGCCCTCCCGCACCTGTCTCTAGATCCAGAAAATCATCATCAATCCGAGTGCGATCAGTATTATCCCGAAAAAAACCGTCCACCTCATAGCTCCCCCTGTCGATTTTCCAGAATGTTTCTCACCGGCGGATATCAGCGCTAACCCGCCGGTCCCGAATAATCTTGCATGACCTTTCATTCTATCATACTGGATTTCGATAATTTTCCCAGATCCAATTTCAGCATTCGGGAATAGATGTCGGCACGATTCACCGGCCGTGGTTTGCAGACAACTGATTGAACAAGCTTCCACGGAGACCCCTATGACTTCTGCCATAGTGATCCGAAACCGAACGGGCCAGACAGTCTTGGGGATTGCGCCGCATGGGCACGTGATGCACAGGAGAAGGAATCAACCAATAGACATCTGAAAGAATGCGCTCAGATCGAAAGATATCTGCAAATAGAGGATGACAAATGGATTTTGACGTTCTAGACTTTTACGTTACCCATACAACCTGTCACCGTGTCGCAGGGGCAACCTGGATCGTTAATGCCCGATAGGGCCTGAGTCATCGGGTTTTGAAGAAGATATGGCATTCCTCCTTCGTATGGCAGTGTGTTCGGCTCCCCCGTTCCGGCGGGCATTTGACAAGAACCCGGGACTCATTTGCCGGATGCCCCGCGGTTCACCGCAATGACCGCACACCTTGTACCCCGTCGTGTTTCAGCGAGACGTCTCCTACAATGATGGCGATGTCGTTCAGGCATGGGACCCGTCCTCCCAGGAGGGTTTTCTGATTTCCTGTTGAACCGATCGATCGTTAAAAGGACTGATATCATGGAAATGCCAATTACAGGCTGCAGAACAAACCACGAGGAACTCCTGAAGTGGATTCGAGAGAACGCTGAGTTGTGCAAACCGGACCGTGTTTATATTTGCGACGGTTCCCAGGCGGAATACGATGATACCTGCAACCAGATGGTTCTTTCGGGGACCTTCATACGACTGAACGAGGAGAAGCGACCCAACAGTTTCCTGGCCCGTTCCGACCCCCGGGACGTCGCCAGGGTGGAAAGCCGAACCTATGTGTGTTCCCTGAATAAAACATACGTGGGCCCCACCAACAACTGGATGCATACACACGAAATGAAGGACAGGCTGAGAGTCCTGTATGATGGCTGCATGCGGGGCCGCACGATGTATATCATCCCGTTCAGCATGGGCCCGCTCGGGTCTCACATTTCCCATATCGGAGTGCAGATCACGGATTCTCCCTACGTTGTCGTGAACATGCGGATCATGACCCGCATGGGTCGCGGGCCCCTGGAAGTGCTCGGCGAGAGGGGATCCTTTGTCCGCTGCATACATTCGGTGGGGGCTCCTCTGCAGCCGGGGCAGAAGGACGTGCCGTGGCCCTGCAACCCAGACAACACCTATATCACCCATTTTCCCCATGAACGATCGATCTATTCCTTCGGAAGCGGCTACGGCGGGAATGCACTCCTCGGCAAGAAGTGCTTTGCCCTGAGGATCGCCTCGGTAATGGCAAGGGATGAAGGCTGGCTGGCGGAACATATGCTGATCCTGGGAGCGGAGAGTCCGTCCGGCGAGAGGACCTATGTGGCAGGAGCTTTTCCCAGTGCCTGCGGTAAAACCAATTTTGCCATGATGGTGCCTCCAAGGGGCTTCGAGGGCTGGAAAGTTTTCACCGTCGGCGACGATATTGCCTGGATCAAGGCCGACGCAGAAGGAAATCTGCGTGCCATCAACCCTGAAGCGGGCTTCTTCGGAGTGGCTCCCGGCACTTCCATGAAATCCAACCCCAACGCCATGCTGACCCTTAACAAGAACTGCATCTTCACCAACACGGCCCTGACCGACGACGGGGATGTCTGGTGGGAAGGGATGACCGACCAGCCCCCGGAGCATCTGATCGACTGGACCGGCCAGGACTGGACACCCGGCTGCGGTCGCCCTGCCGCCCATCCGAACGCCCGTTTCACGGCACCCGTTACCCAGTGCCCGACCTTCGACCCGGAATGGGACAACCCTGAGGGGGTACCCATCAAGGCCTTCATTTTCGGAGGGCGCATCAGCAGGAACGCTCCCCTCGTCTACCAGTCCTTCAACTGGACTCACGGCGTCTATATCGCCGCCACGATGGGATCGGAAGCTACAGCGGCGGCCGAGGAAAGCCTTCCCGCCATGAGACGTGACCCCATGGCTATGCTGCCCTTCTGCGGCTACAATATGGCCAGCTATTGGAACCACTGGCTGGACATCGGCCGCCATCTGCCGGATCCGCCTCGCATATTTCGAGTCAACTGGTTCCGGAGAGGCAAGGACGGTTCCTTTCTGTGGCCCGGATTCGGAGAAAACATGCGGGTCCTCAACTGGATCATCGATCGTGTCCACGGCCGCGGATACGGCGTGGAGAGTCCCGTGGGCTATGTACCGCGCCTTCGAGACATCTGTTGGGAAGGCCTGGACTACGACCCGCAGAAGTTTTATGAACTGATGTCCGTGGATCGTGACGAGTCCGTCAAGGAAGCCAGGGACCACGAGGAACTCTTCGATCTGTTTTACGACCGCCTCCCGACAGAATTTCTGCACTTGAGAGAACTCTTTAAATCCCGCCTGTGGCGATCGCCGGAGGTTTGGAAACTCGCCAGGGAAACCCACTGACCCTTTTCCCCGGCAGCGTCGGCAGCCGGGGAAGCCCATGATCCGCTTTCTGCCGGGCCTGAATGCAAAGAAAGGATACCGTGACAAGACTGGGATGGACGGCGACCATCGCGGCCGTATCCATTCTATACCTCTTCGGGCTGAACGAACCCGGACTGAACGACGGAGAAGCCATGTTCGCGGAAATTCCGCGGGAGATGCTTCTCCGGGGGGACTGGATCACTCCTCGATTGAACGGAACACCCCACTTCGACAAGCCCCCTCTTATCTACTGGCTCATCGCCATCACTCAAACGGTACTCGGCAAATCCGAATTCACTGCCCGCCTGTGGCCGGCTCTTTGCGTCATCGCAGCCGTGCCCGTGGTCGCAGCCATCGGCCGGTCGCTTTACAGCTCCCGCGCCGGCTGGTTCAGTGGAGTCATCTTCGCTTCGTCGCTGGGGATCTTCCTCTTCGGTCGCCTCGCCATGACCGACTCCATCGTCGTATTGCTCGTCTGCCTGTCCATATTCTGCTACGTCAAGGGTTGCATGGAAACTCATGACCTGCGGCCTGCCTGGGTATGCCTGCTCTTTGCCTGCCTGGGGCTGGGAGCCCTGACCAAGGGGCTGGTGGGCGCTGCGCTGCCCGCCGGCGTCATCATGGTGCATGCCGTACTCAGCGGTGCATGGAAGAAGATGCTCTCCTGGCCGGTACTGATCGGCCCGATCGTTGCCCTCGCTGTCGCAGGCCCCTGGTACGTTGCGGCGGAAACGGCCAACCCGGGCTTTCTCGATTATTTCTTCCTCAGGGAGCATCTCCAGAGATTCACCGGGCAGCGCTACCCAGCCGACGAATTCGTCCCCCTCCATCTTTTCCTTCTCTTCACCTTCATGTGGACCTTTCCCTGGGCCACAGTGCTGCCCGCCGCGGTTTCCCGGACGGCACGGCGGCTTTTCCGCTCCGGCTGGCGCACATCCCCCGACCTCCTGCCCGTTGTCTGGACGGTCTTCATCCTGACCGTTTTCGGATTTTCACGATCGAGACTCGAATACTACAGTCTTCCGGCGGTTCCCGCCCTGGCCCTGATCCTGGGGAACTGGTGGAACGACTTCGCCTCCCCGGATAAATGTGAGGCCATCGCTCGTGGAGCCCGGCGCAGCCTTGTCGTTTCCACGTGGCTTGTGGCGGCGGCAGCTCTGGCGGCCCTCGCGATCCTCGGCCCGTTCCAGGATCTGGTATTTCGAACCTTTTCCGCCTACTGGCCCACAGTCGGGTGGGAACCGGGTGCCGAACAGATATCCATACTCGAACGAATGAGGGTTCCCGCCATTGCCGCGTTTTCCTCGTGCGCCCTTGCCATCGGCTGTGCCGCGTGGGCGGCCGGGAATAATCGCCCCAAAGCCGCTTTCTTCTTCCTGGCCGCCCTGACGGTTCCGCTTTTTGCCCTGGTTCACTGGGGGTTCGAAGCCGTGGAACCGTTTCATTCCACTCGACCCGTCGCACGAATCGTTCAACAGCACTCGAACCCCGACGACGTCCTGGCCTACCAAGAACCCTACGAATACATGTGGATAGGCGGGATCACCTATTACACCGAACGCATGGTTCACGTGCTCAAGGATCCGCGGTTCGAAAATGCCCCAGCCAAGCGCAGAGAACCTCCCGAACGTTTCCTGGATGAAAAGGATTTTCTGCAACTGTGGCATTCGGAACAGAGAGTTGTGGCCGTAGTGGAATCGGGAAGTCATTGGAAAAACCTTCTCGAATCCTCGAACCGCGGTAAGGTGGTGGGCTCCCTCGGAGGACGCATCGTGGCCGTCAATGAAAATGACGTTCCGGAGAGGGAGGAGTCCCGCCCCTGAAGGAGGTTTCTTCCATCGACAACTGATCAGGCGGGCTCGGACGCGGCTGGGGGGCAGAGGATCGGGCACCGGGCCCGGAGTTCGATGTCCGATCGTCCGCGCACGCAACATTCCCTACGGCATCTTGCGATAGACCTCGTGACCCCAGAGCCATTCATCCTGCCAGACCCTGACGAAGCCCCGTGCCTGGAGTTCCTTCAGAGTCGGCTGGAAATCGAGAATGATGTGGTGAGGCCGGTCTTCATCGGCTTCCGCGTGAAAACGGCCGAAAAGGAACCCTCCCTGCTTCAGGGCTCTGTCCACATCTCGCACCGTCTCCACGGGATTCACCAGGTGCTCGAAAACGTCCATGGCCGTTATGAAGTCGAATGCGGCTTCAGGAAGCCTGCTGTTCTTGAGATCAAGATGCACTGAAGGAAGACCTCTCCGCTCAAACCGCCAGGAACTGAAATCCAGCGCCGTCGAACTGATGTCGGCCAAGGTCACCTCCATCCCATGTCGAGCGAAAAGTATGCCTCCGGAGCCCACGCCGGACCCGAAGTCCAGGCATCTTCCGCATTCATGGCGCTGAGCGAGCTTCAACGCAACCACGTAAGCCAGGGGTGACAGGTCATCCGCCAGCGTGTGCCACCACATGAGCTCGTAGATCATCGCCCGGCTCTGATCGTAGAACTGTTCCACCGATTCTTTGTCGATGGTGTCGACCTTCTGCTGCCATTCTCCCTTGATGTGAGCGAGAGCCTGGCAGCACAGCCTTTTGATTTCTGTGGAGTCGTTCCGCCCGAGGTACGACCCGATCTCAGAAACGACACTCTCCTGCAGGTCTTCAAAGCCCTCCAGCAGCAGGGCGTCCTCCCATATTCTGCGATATTCTCCCACCAGGCTGTCCTGCATCCGGCCGAATTCGTCGGCGGAAAGCCTCCCATCTTCGACCTTTCCCCACAGCTTCTTCAGCACATCGGGCAGAAGATCTTCCATGCGTTTGTCCTTTTCTGTTGGAATCGAAATCCCGTGACCTGAACTCAGCCTGCTCTGCCGTCTTCCTCACCATGTCCGCTCTGTCGCCCACCAGACACACCCCACCTGCACGTATGGGACCGTTCCTTTCGATCAATACGACCGGACCGGGACATCCTGGTACATGAACATCGCCGCAGCATTCTCCGGAAACAGGAGCAAGGCAGGCATGTGCGGCAGGTTGAAGAAGCCCGGCGTTTGAGGGCGGCGGAAATGGTTCCTGTCATGACTCGTATGGAGTCACCTTAACACGCCTTTGGTTCGAGGTTAAACGAATACCTGAGTGAAATGAATTCTGCGGGTTGAAAGGACGGGTGTCGTGTCCTCATGACCGGGCAGGCAGTCCGCCCTGCCCGGTGCAACGGGCAAGACGGGCGGTAGTCTTCCTTGCAGGACGGGATAAAACGGCAGGCGGCCGCAATCCTCCGGCAGCCGCCTGCATGAGACATATCGGATGGAAAATTGAATTACAGAGCCTCAGCCCGTTACTTGCCCAGGCATTCGGCAACGGCTTTCAGAGCCGCATCGTAATCGGGTTCATGAGTGACCTCCTTCACCAGTTCCACGTACCGCACCATCCCGCCGCGGTCGACAACGAAAACGGCTCTGGCCAGCAGACGCAGTTCCTTGATGAGGACTCCGTAGTTCATGCCGAAGCTCGCATCCTTGTGATCGGACAGCGTCGTGACATGAGTGACCCCCGCCGCCCCGCACCAGCGCTTCTGGGCGAAAGGAAGATCCATGCTGATGGTGAGGATGACCACGTCGGAACCGAGACTGGCCGCTTCGGAGTTGAACCGGCGGGTTTCCATGTCGCATACGGGCGTATCGAGGGACGGAACCGATGAAAGGACCAGCACTTTGCCGCTGTAGGAAGACAGGTTGACGGGGGCCAGGCTGTTATCGAGGGCCGCAAAATCGGGGGCCTTCTCCCCGGGCCTGACTTCATTCCCCAGCAGTGTGAGTGGATTTCCCTGAAAAGTGACTGCGCCGGAGCGTTCTGTCATGAGCTTCTCCTTCTTCGTCAATGATTCTGCATCCCTTGAGGGTTGATTCCCTGCCATTGGTTTTCGAAGTTGCTGTTGTGTCCCGCATCTTCCATTCGCGGTCTTTCAACTGAGCGCTTTAATAATTATGCGTTCCACTCAAGTCAACTTCATCAGGCGGATTATGAGGCAGGGATCGCGAAGATCCGGCGAAGCGGCTTCACCCGGATCACCTTGTTCACATTGTTCGCCCTTCCGTCGAGTGCACTGAACAACCGCAGTGCGCTTCACGTTTCCCATGGCAGAAGACATGAGAGAAGGCACAGAGGGCAGCTCCTGGACGCTTTACTTTGCATGCCCGTAATACTTTTCTTCGGTCTGCTGGATTTCGGCGAGCCCGACCAGGTCGTTGAAGTCGTCAAACAGGATCATGCGATCCTGTAGGTTTTCCAGGTCTCCGGTGCGCAGTAGAGCGTCAAAGAAACGGCTCACCGCCTGAGCAATGACGTACGTCGCCGCTGTCGGGTAAATGGCCAGGGAGAATCCGATTTCCTGCAGTCGCTCCGCGGTAAGAACAGGAGTCTTCCCGCCCGGAACCATGTTGGCCAGGGTGGGGACAAGGATTTCCCGGGTTATCGCAGACATCTGCTCCACGGTTTCCGGCGCCTCCACGAAGATGAAATCGGCTCCTGCATTCACATACCTGTGAGCCCTCTCCAGGGCGTCATTCAAACCGTTTACGGCAATGGCATCGGTCCTGGCCACGATGACAAAATCCGGATCGATACGGGCATCCACGGCTGCCTTGATCTTGGCCTCCATCTCGAACACGGGGATCACCTGTTTTCCGGACATGTGTCCGCAACGCTTCGGAGCCACCTGGTCCTCGATAATCAGCGCGGCCACTCCCGCTTTTTCGTGCAGCCTGACCGTGCGAACGACGTTGGTCACGTTCCCGTGCCCGGTATCGCCGTCCGCAAGTACGGGAAGTTCCGTCGCGTCGGCAATGCGCCAGGCACAGTCGACCATCTCCGAGAGACCGAGCAGAGAAACATCCGGCTTGCCAAGCAATGCCGCGGTATTGGCATACCCGGCGGAACACACCGCCTTGAATCCGGTCTTCTGAGCGATTCTCGCACACAAGGCATCGTGAGCGACGGGCACCATCAATATTTTCTCTTCCATTACGTGACGCCTGAACAAAGCTGTCTTCTTCATGTCCCCCCTGTCTCCTCCCGTTTCAACCGCTGGATTCCTCTCACACGACGGGTATCCCATGAACAAACCAGCGGCGCTTAAGGCTTCACCGCCGATACCGCAATGCTCACAACCGATCCGGCCGGGTCCGCGGAATCTTCACCTGAAGCATTCCAGGCGTCCAAAACCTCCCGGGCGACAGGATCGGAAATCACCAGTTCAGCCGGGAAAGCATTTTCGCGCAAAACGCGTATCTCCTGAAAACCCGCACTCCCGATGGCGGCAAGATAATCCTCCTTCATCACCGCACCCGCCACACAACCGACGTAAGCTTCCATGGATTGCCTCACCGCCTCGGGAATCTCCTTCAACAATACGATATCCGAGACCATCAGCCGCCCGCCGGGCTTCAGCACCCGGAAAGCCTCCCGAAACACCTGCTCCTTCTCGGGCGACAGGTTGATCACGCAGTTGGATATCACCACGTCCACGCAATCATCGGGAACAGGAAGATGTTCGATCTCCGCCAGCCGGAATTCGACATTCGAATACTCTCCCCGAAGCGCATTGAGCCTTGCCTTTTCAATCATCTCGGGAGTCATATCCACCCCGATGATTTTCCCCTCGCTTCCCACTTTCCGCGCAGCGAGAAAACAATCGAACCCCGCTCCCGAACCCAGGTCCAGCACAATATCCCCCTTATTCAGGGCAGCATGCGCAAGGGGGTTACCACAACCGAGTCCAAGGTTTGCGCCTTCCGGCACCGACCCCAGTTCTTCCTCTCCATACCCCAGTTTCCTGCTGATATCCCCTGCAGGATCCTCGCCTCCACAGCAGGAGGTGCTCCCCCCGCAGCAGGGTGCATTTTCGAGTGCAACCTTCGCATAGCCCGTTCGTACTGCCTTCTTAACTTCTTCAGGCTTCATCTCGCGAGTCTCCTTTCCAGACCTTGCTCCGCCTTCAACCCCTTTCAATACCGGCTCCAGAAAATCCCTGACATGATCCTCGAGGTGCCGAGCCCTGATCAGAGTCAGGCAGCACACCTCCCCGTCTTTCAGCCAACTGACGACGGCAAGCTTATCTCCCGAACGGATGCCCGCCCTGTCGCGCAACTCCTTGGGCAGCACCATCTGCCCCCTTTCATCCACGGAAACGATGGATTCGATGCGGCAGCAGTCCCCTCGATCCAGGTCCAGACTACAACTCGACTTTTTCACACGCCTGTTTCCCATGCCCTGCTTCTCCAGCTGTTCTCACCAGGTCGAGAACATTTTCATATTCTGAATCCTCTGATTGTTCTGATTCCTTTGACTTGATGAAATCTATATCATTGCAGCTCAGACATCAAGCTGATTGGCAGCCGTCATGAAAGTTTTCCAGTGGAGGCGGTTTTCCCATGGGGGGCACGTAGGGCCCCCCATCTTTTCTTCGACAGCGACCTGTGGATCGGGCAGGGAGGCTGTTCACCGATGTTTCCAGTCCGGACGATTGCGCCTGCTCGCAGGTGCATGGGTTCCCGCCTTCGCGGGAATGACGGTGGGATGCGGGAATGACGGTGGGATGCGGGAATGACGATGTTGTGGGTATTCCACCTTTGTGCGACAACGGTGCGGGGACATGCTCGTCGAAGGAACCAGGATTCAGGCGGGCAATGAACCTCTTCTACGGTCCTTTGCCCGCCTGGAATGTGGTCCATCGAGATGGGCTTCACCGCTCGAAAGGCGGCTGAAGGCCATTTTCATTCTAATACCGCTCTATTACCGCAGCAACTCGTACGTTACGGGAGTTGCGTTCATGATATTGTCGATGGAGGCTCCCCGTTCGAATACATCCTTGATGAATGCTCCCTTTTCCGTCGAGGACAGGTTCGAATCGAATTGAACACCGATCTTCAACCCGGCAAAACCGGCGCGGTTCTCCGTCGGGATTCCCATTGCCCTGGAGAAATCGATGTCGCCTTCCACCGTAACCTGGATGTTTTTCACTTCCATCTTTTTCTGCATGGCGAGAAATTGGATGGTTGATACGACGCAGGTTCCGAGTGAGACTGCGAGTATCTCGGGAGGAGTGGGTGCGGTATCGTCTGCCCCGAACGCCGTGGGTTGATCCACCCGGACCACATGATCGCGAACCTTTGCCTCCACAGTACGGTTCCTCACCTCGTTCACCGAAACCTTTACGCTGTAAGGAGCCATTCCTTCCTTCCCGGCCGTGGACGATCCGGTGGTCTCCTGTGCCGAATGGGCAACAACCACGGACAGGAAGACGAAGAGAACGCAGGTCACCATTTTCTTCATACGAAATCCCTCCCTTCATCGTCTGAAAAAACCTCACGGTTTTGAATCCACCAGCGACCGCCAGGTGGGCCTTCCCAGAAAACTTCCCTCCACGTTCCCCTCCATTTCCAGGAACATCTCCCAGGGCATGGCGAAGGACAGGTATTCTGAGCCGAGGAGAGTCCGGACATACTTCCTGGCGGAGATATCCGTCAATCCAACGACCGCCCTCGGTTTTTTTGATTTTGCCTCCCTGAAGGGAAGCAGGCAAATGGTCTGGCACCCTGCGGCCCATGGAATGATCACGTTCTCCATGCCTTCCCTGCCGTAATTGGCAAGGATGACCAGGGCCGACAACTGATCGGGATTCGCCAGGAAAACCACCGTCTCCGGCTTCTCGATATCGAGATCGACTTCTGCGAGTGGCTTGAACAGCACGTAGGCGGAAGTGATTTCCGTGATGGGAAGCTCCCGCAGCCACTGCTCCACCAGTTCGGGCCTTTTTACATAACCTTCGCCATGAAGAAAATTCTCCGCAAATTCCTTTCCCGCGGCGCCTTCCAGCGCCTTGCCCACCTGCTTTCCCTTCTCCCACCGGATGTTTCCGGAAGAAAGGAAATAGGTGAAGCAATCGACTCCACCCGGAAAGTGCAGGTAGGTATTTCCAAACCCCAGCCCCACGCCGCCTCCCCAGCAGCCGTAAGTTTCGCGGTCAAAGGCGGTGGATTTCCCCCTGGCGGCATTGGCGAACATGAACATGACGCAGCCCCATTTGCCCTTCTTGAACTGCAGAGCGTTCTCCGGCTTTGAATCCGCCGTGAGGACGGCAACGGGAGCGTACCTGAGTCCAACGGCTTCGGCGATCTTCGATTTCATGAACTCACCTCCTCCTGGTTTGTCGATTGTCCTGGAACAGCCTCTTTCCCCCTGTCTTGAGCGGGCATCGGACAATTCGCCGCCTTCCGGAACAGTAAACCCCACCGGAAGATCCTTATGCCTTTCCTGCCCGTGCGGTCTCTCGAATACCCCCCAACGAAAAGCACGCAATGTGGTCCGTAATCCGCTCGATATCGGCGGGATCGAAGTCCGCAGGGCGAAGAGCCGTCATCACATGTTTGCCCGTAGAATGATGCAGGCACTGTCCAACGATGCTCATGGCACAAAGAAACGTCACACTTTCCTCTCTTTCGGCCGAACCCTCTTGGCGGATCATTTCGCCGACGATGCCTGACAGGTATGTGTAGAGAGGCCGTATCGAGCTTTGAACCACTCGATCCAGGGCCGGGGTCGGATCGGCAATCTCCCGGGCCATGAGTTTTCCATGCCAGGCAGGGATCCCTTCATCCAGGATGCGCAGCAGGAACGAACGAATGAAGGCTCGAAGCTTTTCCTCGGGCCCCGCTCGCTCTCCAAGCCCCAGGTCGGGCGGGTACTTCTTCACCGCAGTTTGATGCGAATGATCGAGGACTGCGGTGTAGAGTCCCTCCTTATCCCGGAAGTGATAGTTCACGGCACCGACATGGACTCCCGCCCGGCTGCAGATCTCCCTGACCGTCGCCGACCTGAACCCGCGACGGGCAAACACCTCCCCCGCCGCCTCAATCAGCCTTGCCTTCGTTCGATCCATCGAAACCTCCGTCAAGCAGGAAACCAAACTCATGTTTGGAACATCTGTTTTGCTTTGTCAAGAATCTTCGAAGGATTCCATAAACCACGAAACGCAGTCTCTCGGCTTTTTCCATGCCATTCGCCTGAGTCCACCGGACACGACTGTTTCGATTCATGGTGCCGGGAAGCATGTGTTTTGTGCAGGGCATTCATGGCGGCATTTCGGCTCGGCAGCCTGGAGGGAGTGCAAGAATTGCGGAGCAGTATTAATTTGTTGACGAGTAGAACATCATGCACGTCGACGGGCCGCTTCGAGCCCATCAAGCGAAGGAGAACCGTAATGAAATCCGCCGAAATCAAGGACAGGATCATGGGCACTATCCTGGGGACCCTCATCGGGGATGCTCTGGGAGTGGGCCCTCACTGGTATTACGACCTCGACGCGTTGAGGCGCGATTATGGGACATGGATCAGCGACTACACGGCGCCGCTGCCTCACCGTTACCACGCCGGACTGGAAGCGGGGATGAATTCTCAAACCGGGCAGGTTGTCGCGTTTCTACTCGAATCGATCGCCGCCAACGGCGGATACGTCGAAGAAGATTTCACCTGGCATCTCGACGGACTTTTCGCGACCCTGGACGGAACCCCCCACGGCGGACGCTATACCGACCATGCCATGCGTGACGTGTGGAAGGCCCGCAAGGAGGGAAGGGACTGGAAGACGGCGGGAAGCTTTGCCGACACTGCGGAAGCGGCCATTCGAGTTCCGGTGATCGCCGGAAGGTACTGCGCGGATTTTGGAAAGGCCCTGTCGAACATCCTTTCCAACGTGCAGATCACTCACATCGACCCGTTTATTGCAGGCCAGTCTACCGCATTCGGACTTGTTGTCCTTGCCCTGGTGAACGGTGTGCCTCTGGAGGATGCTCCCGGATTCATCCGGTCCGAGGCGAACAGGGCTGGAGTTTCCCTCGCGGTTCCTCTTGTCCATCCTGCTTACGCCGGAACCGGGGAACCGGGATCTTTCCCCGAAGAAGTCCCTTTTATTGATGCGGTGCTTCAGCCTGCATGGGTCCATGCGGCCGCCCGTGATCCGGCAGTGAAGATCGAACCGGCCCGGGCGGTTTGCAGGCTCTTCGGCCTGGCGTGCACTCTCGGTTTCATGCTTCCAGCCGCTTATTATTTCGCTTCCCGGTTCGAAGGGGATTTCGAGTCCGCCGTGCTTTCCGCGATCAACGGTGGGGGCAACAACATGGCTCGGGCAGCCCTGGCGGGAGCCGTATCCGGAGCGATGACCGGGCTTGCCGGAATACCCGAAAGATTCATTTCCGGGCTGGCGGGTCACAAGCATATCCTCGTGCGTGCATCGAGGATCGCCGACGATGCCGTAGACCACTGAACCCGTCCTGAAAAGAAACCGTCCCTGCCAGCCCGGTCCGCCCCTCCCCGGAAAGACCGGTCAGATCAGGTTCGCCGTGAGGTAGTCCAGAGTCACGGGGAGGTTCAGTTCCACTGTCGAGATGAACTGCAGGCTGATACGGCCCTCCGACATTCTGCATTCGTGCAGGTGACCGCCGTGGTTGAGTTCCGAGTTGAGAAAATGGAGATGATACCCCGGACTGGCCAGGGACTTGATGAATTCGGGAGTGTAAAAGCCGATGACGGTACCTCTCGTTTCGTGATACTCGAAAACCCTGGGAGTCACTTCCTGTATGGGGCGGTGGTTCTCCTGTCTGGGCACGGACCACACTTTCACGTAAGGAAAAGTACCTTCGATGCGGATGGCGTAGAACATGTTGACTGAAGGAATCAGGCGGTACAGGAGATTCTTGAATGCCGCATGATCCAGTTCGCCTTCAACGTCTTCGATGGTCGTCGGGTCGAAGAACGTCACGCAGGCAAACGGGGTCTGGACACTGTCGTTGACCGGGTGAGCAATCCCGTCGTCTTTTAACTGGTAGACCTGTCCGTCCAGCAGGATCATCTCTCCATCCAGGTCATTGAAGGTACCCACCCCGAAATCTCCGTGCATCTTGATCTCGGCAAGTGTAGTGTTCTCTTCGTAAACTCCTTTCAGTAAGGCACTCATGGGAGCCGACAGGTAGACATTCCTGCTCCTGCCGTCCAGGGGCAGGAATCTTCTGAGCGCACGCTCGATGAGTTGTTCTTCTGACAGGCCTGCGTTCCGTGACGCAAGAGCAAGCATCTCACACAGGTCCCCGGGAAGGGAGACCGTACACGTTGCCGGATCCAGTTCATCTCTTGTGTTCATCTCGTTCATCCTGTGATCTGTTTGTTTCGGGAAGACCGATCATGGTTGGAGACGTTGATTTCTGGTTACATTTTACATCCAGACCAGTTCAAATCAAATGGAAGAATTCCGAACGAATGTCCTGTTTGAAGAACGTCTGCCCGGGAGCCCGGCAGGGGAAGTTTCGGAGGGATCACCTGGAGAATTCAGGTTCATCCGGAAAACGAGTACCTCCGGTGCTTTTCACGCATGCGGTGCCATTCGCGAAAAACGTCGTTGGCATCGGGAGCTCATTCCCTCGAATGTTACACCGTCATTCCCGCAAGTCTCCACACCGATAGGGGTAGGAACGGCGCATTGGTTTGCGCCGCCCCTATCGATGTTGAGGCAAGTACGTTGTGGAGGCAATGACATTGCTTTGAGACGGACAACGCTGTGAGACTGACGATGTTGAGTAAATGATTTCGTCGCGGGAACGATGCTGTTGGGGACCTCTTCCTCCTTTGAGCGACAACTGTCCGGGTACGCGTTTGCCGGATGAACCATAATTCAGCCCCTCGTCGACCGGCTTCCCAGTTCATTTGAACTCGCACTTCGGAGTGGAAGCCCTTTACGTTGCGGAAATGCAGTGTAATAATGTGTTATTAAGTGCGCTATTATTTGACTGGAGAGTACGGATCCACCAGGACGCAACGCCGGTGAGATCGCAGGTGTCCTCAGGCATAATTCCTGAGTTGGAGTCCGCGCTGCCTGGATTCCCTCGGGTTCAACGTCCTTTCCACGACGGCGGTGCCGTCCCGGAGGGTCAGGAATGCTAACGAGAATAAAGACGATCCCAGTTCTTCTGAGTCTTCTGCTGCTGATTTCGGTTTCGCCCGTGATTCACGGAATCTGCCAGGCCGAAGTGAAAGAATGGACCTTGCTTGTATACCTCAACGGCAACAACGAAGACGATGAACTCGTGCCCCTCGTCCTCAATCAACTGGAGCAGGCAGGTACCACCGCCCACATCAATGTCGTCGTGCAGTGGGCCGGTCTTTCGGAAGGCCATGTCCGGCGTGCACTCGTTGTCAAGGACAGTGATCCGCGGGAGTTCACCTCGCCGGTGATCGATGATCTGACCGGCACGGACATGGGACACTGGCAGAGTCTGGTCGAGTTCATCCGGTGGGGTGTGACGAACTATCCCGCAAGACATTATTTCATCGGCATGAAGTGTCCGGCGGCTCCATGGCCCGAGGGACTGAGTGTGGACGCCACAACGGGCAGTTCGATGACGTTCCAGGAATTGGGGCAGGCCCTGGACGAAGCATCCCGATTCATCGGCAGGAAGATCGACATCTTCGGAATCGATGCGGGCCTTGTCCAAATGATCGAACTTGCCTGCGAACTGGAAGATTCGGTCGAGATACTCGTGGCATCCCAGGACACGGCTCCGGCCGGAGGATGGCCTTACGAAAGGTTTCTGAACGAGTGGACCAGGAACCCGGGTGCGACTCGACATGCTGTGGCGGGGATGGTGGTCGGCGAATACATCCGGGAAGCGCACAAGCACGGCCCCGCGACCCTTTCGGCCCTCGAACTGTGGAAGTTGAGATCCTTCAAAAGGACAATGGGGGAACTGGTGGAGTCCATGATGAGTGCGGATGCCGAACAGCGCGAAATCATCCTGATGGTTGCGGCATCGAGCAGGAGATTCAGAGGCACGAACCAGGCGGATCTCATCGAATTCATCAACAGGCTGGCAATCGGAGCCATAAAGAATCCGACGATCTTTCAAGGCATGCCTCTTTTCCTGAAAAGGCTGCTCGTAGTCGACTACACCACCCGAAACATGTTCGTTTCCAATGGCAAGACCCCCCCGGAACACAGGACAAACGGCATTTCCGTCTGGCTGCCCGGAAGTGGGGATGCTTACGAGGCGCATGCCCTGGAATACGAATCTCTGAGATTTCACACCGGCACGGGCTGGAACGATCTCCTCAGGCACCTCCTCGATCGCCCGTAAGCACGGATGGTTGTGTGCAGATACCAGAACAAAGAAAGAGCCGCAGGATTCCCGCGACTCTTTCTCTGCTCTCTGATATGTAAACCCGCCCCTGCTGCCAGCGGCGATGACCCCGGTTTTCACACCGGTCAGGAAACGTAGTCCTCGTTGACATACCGGCCCTCGAGAAGAGTGATCAACTGCTCATCCTCTTCCACTTCCAGTCCGCCATCGACTCCCCAGTCCACGGCAAGCCTGTCGGAGTAAATATCTCCCCCCCCTCCGAGCAGGTCCGCATGAGATTCAACATCCAGGCCGGTCATCCACAAGGGCCTTCCCTGCTTCCTCAATTCACTGATATTCAGTTCCATGGCTGCCCCTCGCTTTACATATATCCCGCATTAGGATAGTTATTATCATTAAATAAACATTACTTGTCTCGACGGTAGATTAAGCATGATCCTGCTGTTGTCAATGTTTGAACTCCGGTTCTGTTCCTTATTCGGGACGCTGTGTGGCTCCCCGGTTTGAAACCCGTTGGAATCAGCAATTCCTCTTGACAAAAGGACAGGTATGTCAGTGCGCAAATCCCAGCATCCTGGCAGCCTCTTTCTGCTGGCTCAATCGCCTCTCCCGTCAAATTCCGTAAACTTCTTCAAAACGCACCTTCCACGACTCCTGCAACAACTCCGTCCGTCTCATCAGCAACCTCCCGGACCCACCACCCTTGAGAACCGGACCGCTTGCGTGCTCCAGGTGCAAACATTTCATGGTTCTTTTGGCATCTTCTCATAAAAACACGTGGCCGAAGGATTCAGCAGGGAATAGGGAGCCAAGATCATAGATCTTTATGGCGCGATCTGTGCTTGGACTGGATTCCCGCCTTTTGCGGGAATGACGGTGTGAGTTTCGCGGGAATGACGGTGTGAGTTATGAGGGAATGACCGTGTGATGCCGAATGGCGTTGTGATGCCATCGATCCCTTGCGTGAAAAAGCATCGGAGTACTCGTTTATGAACCCAACTTGCCTGCTCCTGACGGTGGAATCAGAAATTTCTTGACAATCGGAGCCGTTCGATACGTAATGATAACATATCTCAAATTCAATCATCATTTCTTGATCCGGCACAATCGATGCTTCGACTGCACTGCACACCTCAAGGTTCGGACCGCTGAAGTGTTCTGTTCCTTGCGGCTCCTGTCGCTCCGGAATGGGAAATGGCCCACGGTCGCCCCGGATTCGCCTCCTGCGGGACGAGTGTTGCCTGGCGCACCTGAGGACTCTTCGAGCTTTCCGTTCCGCCGTTTCCCGTAAGTGCGAGATCGAGACTCGGCTGGAGGTGAACGACGAAGATGGTGTGCGCGGACTCTTCGGGGTTCACTCCAAGGGAAAAGGAGTGCATGCACGTGACGGACTGGGCGAAAGATTCGGTTCCATCAGCGCAGGGAGAATGCAACGGAAGGACCTTCGGCAGCCCGGCAGCCCTCCTGGTGGAATTCAGCCGTCTTTTTGCACCAGGCAGTCTGCCCGGGCCGATACTTGACCTGGCATGCGGAGACTGCCGAAACGGCATCTTTCTCGCTCGCAGGAACCTGCCCGTTGTCTGCTGCGACAAATCGCAGGAAAGACTTGAACGCGCTCGTGAGGCCGCCCGCGAATCCGGAGTGACTGTTCGAATCCGGATGGTGGACCTTGAAATGGAAGGATCGAATCCTCTCGAACAGGACTATTACGGAGCGATCCTTGTTTTCCGTTATCTCCACAGACCTCTTTTCCCCTTTATCAGGAGCGCGTTGCGCGAAAGGGGAATACTTGTCTATGAAACCTACACCACTTTGCAGCCCATGTTCGGAAAGCCGCACAACCCTGCTTTTCTGCTGGAACCCGGTGAGTTGTTCGATGCCTTCAAGGACTGGGAAATCATCCATTATTTTGAAGGAATCAAGGAAAACCCGCGCAGGGCGGTGGCCCGGATCATCTGCCGCAAACCCTTGCGCGGTGGCGGATAGCAGTGATGATCGAGCGACGACCGGTTTGTGTGCCGCCGCATGTCCACACAAGAGATCCGGCGACAGGAGACGCAGTGTGCGCCGGCGTGCAGAAGCCGTTTCATTGTGCGCGTTCGGGTTAAGGCTGTTCCGTGTTCTTCCTGCATCCAAATTCTTGAAAGGAAAGGTTCCATGAACAGGAGAAGCTTCACGAGGGTACCGTTTCAGGCCGATGCCGTCGTCAGGCACCGGGACATGGAGATCAGAGGGCGGGTGAAGAACCTGAGTCTCGACGGGTTTCTTCTGGAAACATCGGAGAAGATTCCCCTTGATGAGCCGATTCAAGGCAGGCTGTTCATATCCAACGGTTCCACGGAGTTCCTGACCGATTTCAAGGGGACGGTGGTCAGGCTGGCGGACAATGCTATGGGGATTCGCTTCTCGGGCATGCATGTGGACTCCTTCGTCGGTCTGCGCAAGATCATCGAGTCGATGTTGGATGACGAAGAAAAAATGAGGGCGGAACTGACCGGCAGACAGCACGGATGAGGCTTGCGGAAATCCTTTCCCGGCCGGATCTTCAAGCCGGCATTCCCTCCCGTCCTATCCACGCTTGCCAGTGATCGTACCTGGGGAAGTAGACAACCATTCCAAGCAGCGATAGAAGAAAGAGGATGTAGAAATCCCTCGGGAGTCCACCCACGAGGAACAGGACCAGCCCCAGGGCGGCTGCGATTTCGCACAGACCGAAGGTCATGACGGTCGCGATCCTCAGCCTGCTCACGAAGGTCCTGAGAGTATCCTGTGGGGATTTTTTCAGTACGGCCTTTCTTGTCATTCGGATCCCGAAGAGGATCATCACGGCGACGATATAGAAGATCTCGCGCAACCTGTCGACGTGTTGAGGGGCAAAGCCTTCGAAGGGCTTGTAAGCGAAGGAAAAGTATTCCACAACCCCCGCAAAAAACACCACCGCACCGATGAAGGCTCCTGCGACGGTCGCCGTCACCCGATGTTCCTTCTTCACATCGACGTTCATCGCCGATCCTCCTTTCTGAAGATCTTCCTCATGATCGACTGACGGGGTGCCGTCACCGGCAAGGGTGCCACAGACATCCTGCGAATGGGCGGATCCCGGTACCTGGAGCAGATTCTGTGCTTTTAGCATCCCGGCGCTTTCGCGGTCAATGCCCATGCAGGCCCCGGTCTTTTCGCGGGAATGACGTTGGGATGCGGGAGTGACGTCGGGATGCTGGAATGACATTGGGATTTTCGCGGGAATAACGTTGTGGTACAGAATGATGTTGGGATCTTCGCAGGAATGACGTTGTGATGTCGAATGACGTTGGGACGCCGTCGATTCTTTGCGTGAAAAGCAGCGGATGCGTAAAAAACGTTGGAGGTACTCGTTTGCCGGATGAACTTTATTTTTCATATCGCATGCAGGCAGCAAGTCCAAACATCCCCGCATCCGCAGGACGAAACGGGAATGGCTCGGAGCAGCAGGCGAACATCGGATCACATCCGGAAAACCGCCCGGTCGAACCGATCATCTATGCCAAGTTGTTCCTTACGGCGGTCATCTGGGGAGGAACCTTCGTGGCGGGGCGGATCCTCGCCGGGGAGGTCGGACCGTTTTCGGCATCCTTTCTTCGCTTTGCGGCGGCTTCCTTTTTTCTGTTCCTTTTCGCCGCGAAACGCTTCGGAAGGCTGCCAGTGCTGGAACGCGGCCAGTTTTTCACGGTTTTTGTCCTCGGCATGACGGGAGTCTTCGCCTACAATGTTTTCTTTTTTTCCGGGCTGAAGACGGTCGAGGCCGGCCGGGCATCTCTCATCATCGCCACTCAGCCCGCCTTTATCGCTTTTTTCTCGCACCTTTTCTTCCGGGAACCACTGGGTTCACTGAAGGTGCTGGGAATAGCCCTGTCCATTTCCGGAGCGTTCGTCGTCCTGTCGCGAGGAAATTTCTCCGATCTGCTGAACGGAGGGATTGGCGCCGGCGAGATCTACATTTTCGGATGCGTGGCCAGCTGGGTCTGTTATTCCCTCGTCGGCAAGGTGGCCATGAAACGGTTGCCGCCTGTAGTGGCGGTGGCTTACGCCTGCGGCATGGGAGCCTTGTGCCTTCTTCCCGCCGCTCTTTTCGAAGGGGTCGTAAACGACAGCCGCCATTATTCCCTCTCGGCATGGCTCGCCGTTTTCTATCTCGGACTTTTCGGCTCCGCCGTGGGCTTTATATGGTATTACGAAGGCATCCGGTCCATCGGTCCGTCCCGGGCAGGTATTTTTATCAGCTTCGTTCCCGTCAGTTCTGTGGCCCTCGCCTGTCTCCTTCTTCACGAGGCCCTGGACGCTTCCCTTTTTGCCGGTGCGGTCCTCGTCGTTGCGGGAGTCTTTCTCACCGCCAGGTCTCCGGGCATCCCCCTGCAGGCCCCGGCCTCCGCACATCCACCCAGGCGCTAGATTCGGTTCGGCGTGCGCGTTCTCTTCTTTCACCCGTGGCCCGTGCATCCGCCAACCCCTTCCCGGTGCTTCAGGCTTTTGTTAACCTCTTGACTTTCACCTTTTGTTCACCTAACCTATAGCCAGCAGCAGGGTGGATATGCCGGGTGCTGCAAGATTACGGTCGAGAACCGAAGGAGTCCAAAGCCATGACACTCACCCCCGCCCAGGAAAGAGTCTACCGGTTCGTACAGGACTACATGCGGCAGCACGTGTACTCCCCCAGCTATGAAGAAATACGCCGGCAACTCGGCTTCAGGTCGCTCAACGCTGTTTTCAAGCACCTGAAGCAACTGGAGGAGCGGGGATATTTACGGAGTCCTCCCAAGAACCGCAAGCGCGCCATTGAACTTCTTCCTCTGCGATCCGGTTCCATGTCCATTCCCTTCCTTGGAGTCGTCGCTGCCGGAACGCCCATTGAAGCCGTCGAGGTACCCGAATCCATCGAAGTTCCCGAGAGTTTTCTCGGGAACGGCAGTAATTTCGCCCTGCGGGTGCGGGGAGATTCGATGGTGGAGGAAGGAATCCGCGAAGGAGATATCCTCATCGTCACGCGGCAGGTCCAGGCCGAAAACGGGCAGACCGTGGTGGCTCTTGTCCGGGGGGAGGCGACGGTCAAGAAATTCTATCGGAACGGGGATGAAGTGGAACTGAGGCCGGCGAACAGCCGGATGCAACCCATCCGGGAGCAGGCCCGGAACGTGGAAATCGTGGGAACGGTGGTGGGACTGCTGCGCAACTACCGGCAGCGCCCTCTCCGTTCGCCCTGAAGTCCATGCCCGGAAGATTCCCGCCCCGGGGGAAGAGGAGCCATGGAACGCAGCATTGTTCATCTGAACATTCCCGATTTTTACACCGGCATGGAAGAGTTACGGCGGCCGGAACTGAAGAAGCGCCCCCTGGTGCTGGCGGAACCGGCGGTTCGGTCCGTGGTGCAGGGAGTAAACGACGCCGCTCGAAGAGAAGGAATCCGGGAAGGCATGCCTCTCGGCCATGCCCGGCGCATCTGCCGGAGGGCACTGGTTGTTCCTCCCGATCTTCGCTTCTATGGAGAAGTACACCGGAGCATCCTGCAGGAATTTGCCCGTTTTTCACCCCTCGTGGAAGGGCCCCTTCCCGGCCGGTATTTCGTGGACCTCACGGGAACCCGGCGCCTCTGGGGGCCGGAATCGGATACGGCCTGGCGCATGGAAAGAGTCCTTGCCGACCGAAAGGGGCTGCACGCAAGAGTCGGCCTTGCTTCCAGCAAGCTCGTCAGCCAGGTGGCTGCAGGCTGTATCACTGCCGGAGATTTGAGCCGCATCTTTCCGGGGGGTGAAACATCCTTTCTGTATCCTCTTCCCGTAAACCTTCTTCCTGGAGTCGGTGCCGTTACCGCGTCCAGGCTCGCCGACTTCAATATTCAACAGGTCGGCATGCTGGCGTCCATCCCCGCGGAATCCCTTGCCGGCGTTTTCGGGGCGATGAGTACCCGCCTGCTGCGCATTGCCCGCGGAATCGACCCGACCCCTGTACTTCCCTTCCGGGAAGCCGCCCGTTTGACCCTGGTGCACCATTCGGATCGAGATGAAATAGACAGGGAGAAGCTGGAAGCTCTCCTGTTTGTGCAGGTGGAGGAAGCGTGCTGGAACCTGCGGGTTCATAATCGCCGCCCCGGCCGGTTTGCCCTGGAAATCCGCCACGCCGACGGTGTAACCGCAAAAACCCGGCATCTTCTGCCTGTAAACGTGGTGCATATCGATCAGAGGCTCTTCCGGTTCATGCTTCCCGCATTCAGGCGACTGATCGAACGGCGTGTAGCCGTCCGCCGCATTGTGCTGGAATTTTCGGATTTTTCCATCCCCTTTCGGCAGATGCCCCTCTTTCCCTGGGAAAACGATTCGTTCGAGGAAGACCGGCAGTTGCAGAAGGCCCTGGACGACATCCGGCGGCGTTTCGGAAAGCAGATCATATGCTGGGGGAAAACGGCGGTCATGCATCGATCTTCGCCCGGGCAGGGAGATCTTCCGAATCGATCCGGCCCGGGGGGGTTCTGAAAGGAAGCGGCATGGAAGAAACCTTCGTTCACCTGCACGTGCATTCGCACTATTCCATGATGCGCGGAGCGAGCTCCGTGCAGGCGCTCTGTAAAGCCGCGGCTGAGGCCGGATTCCGGCATCTCGCTCTGACCGATACCAACGGCTTCTACGGGCTCGTCAACTTCCTGGAGGCGGCAAAAAATTCCGGCATACGCCCTATTGTGGGTGCGACGGTTGAAACCGAAACGGGCAAAGCCGTTGTTCTCGCCAGAACGGCCCGCGGCTACGAACTGCTGTCCGACCTGCTCAGCCGGCGCCACCTGGACGAAAATTTTCATCTTGTCCGGGCATTCCCCGAGGCCCCCGAAGACCTCGCCGTGCTGAGTTCCGATCCCGGCATTGTCAAGGCTCTGCGGTCCCGGGCGGCATGCCGCGTAGAAGTCGTTCCGGGCCCTTCGGGCCGCAAAGCCCTCCACGTGGCCACCGCCCTGGGAATTCCTCCCGTCGCCACCAATGCCGTCTATTTTGCACACCCGGACGATTATCCCATCCATCGCCTGATGCGGGCCATCGATCTCAATCGCACGTTGAGTTCCCTTCCAGCCGAGGAAACCGTTCAGCCCGGCCAGTGGCTGAAGCCGGAGGCGGAGATGGCCCGGCATTTTCCCAATGCCCCTGAAGCTCTTGCCAACACGGGCAGGCTTGCTGGAGAATGCCTCACGGCCTGGGACCGTTTCTCTACAGTTTTCCCTTCCTACCGCGACTGCCGCGACGACCACTTCGCCGTCCTTGTCGACCGCTGCCGCCAGGGAATCATACGGCGCTACGGCCGAACCGAACCGGCCGTCGAGGAACGCCTTGCCGAGGAACTGGACCTCATCCGGTCCAAAGGCTACGTGGACTATTTTCTCGTGGTGGCGGACATCGTGGGAAGCCGCCCGATCCACTGCGGCCGGGGAAGCGCCGCGGCAAGCCTGGTGAGCTACCTCCTGGGGATCACTCACGTGGACCCCGTCCGCCACCGTCTTCTTTTCGGCAGGTTCCTGAATCCCGAACGCAAGGATCACCCGGACATCGACGTAGACTTTCCATGGGACGAACGGGACGATCTGTTCGACGAAGTCCGGCACTGCCATGGTCCGGAGAGGATGGCCCTGGTAGCCAACCACACGGGCTTTGCGGCACGGGCGGCGGTGCGGGAGGTGGCCAAAGTCTACGGAATTCCGGCTCCGGAAATCAGGGAGGTGACTCGAAGGATGAGCTTCTGGACACACCCGGAAGATCTCCGGCATCGCATACAGAACCATCCCAAATTCCGAGGATTCCCCCTCGATCCTCCCTGGCCGGAAATCATCGACCTGGCAAGCCGCCTGGAATCCCTGCCCAGGCATCTTTCCACCCATTGCGGGGGAGTCATCCTCGTGCCGGACCGGGTGTCCCGTTATGTGCCCGTGCAACGCAATGCAAAGGGAGACCTGATTATCCAGTGGGAAAAGGACCAGGCTGAAGCAGCCGGGCTGGTAAAAATCGACCTCCTGGGCAACCGCTCCCTGGCCGTCATCCGGGATACCCTGGCAGCCATAGAAGAAAACACGGGAAAGGCGCCGGATTACGCCGCTCTGAACCCCGTCGACGACTCCGCCACGCAGGACCTGCTCAGGCGGGGAGATTCCATGGGGGTCTTTTACGTGGAATCTCCAGCCATGAGGCAGCTTCAGCAGAAAACACGGCGCGGCGATTTCGAACACCTCGTCATTCATTCCTCCATCATCCGGCCCGCCGCCAACCGATACATCCGCGAATACATCCGGCGCCTGCATGGAGCGCCTTACGAGCCGCTCCATCCGAGCATCGCGGATCTCCTGGCGGAAACCTACGGCATCCTGGTTTACCAGGAAGACGTGGTACAGGCGGCCATGATCCTGGCTGGGTTCAGCTGGGGGGAGGCGGACAGGTTAAGAAAAGTGATCAGCAGGAAAAGCCGGGAACAGCTGTCCCAATTCCGCCTCCGCTTTTCCGACGGCTGCGCCGGGCGGGGCATACCTCGAAAGGTAGTGGACGCCATCTGGGAAATGTTCACCTCCTTTTCCGGGTATTCCTTCTGCAAGCCGCACTCCGCGTCCTACGCCCTTGTCAGCTTCAAATCGGCCTATCTCAAGGTTCACCACCCCGCTGAATTCATGGCGGCGGTGTTGAGCAACGGCGGAGGTTATTACAGCACGTTCGCCTATATTTCCGAAGCCCGCCGCATGGGCATAACCGTGCTGGGGCCGGACGTGAACGAAAGCCGTTGGAATTACCGGGGGAAAGGGGAAACCATTCGAATGGGACTGCAGCAGATCCGGGGAATCCACCGGGACACGATCGACGCCCTGCTGGAGGAACGAAGCCGGAACAGCCCCTTCGTTTCCATCGACGACATCCTCGATCGGGTGAACATTCCTGCGTCGGACGCCGCCATCCTCGCAAGAAGCGGTGCGATGGATTCCCTTGCAGGAAATCTAAACCGCCCCCAGCTCCTGTGGTTTCTGGAATCACGCCTGAGGGGCGGTCCGTTTTTCCGGAATGAAGCGAGGACGGCGCAAAGAATCCTTTTCCCCCGATCCCGCATGCCGTTCGACGTCCCTCCCCTGCCGGACCTGGCTTCCCACCAGAAATGGCGGCAGGAAGTGGACACCCTGGGCTTCGTGTTGTCCGTTCACCCTTTGACGGCGATCGAACCGTCCCTGCGAAAACTCCGCTGCCCCATCGTGCCCGCTTCGGACCTGGCACGGCACGTGGGGCGGAGGATCCGTGTACTGGGCTGGCCCATTACGCGCAAGGAAGTGTTCACCAGGGAGGGGGAATCCATGGAATTCGTTTCCTTCGAAGACCGGACGGCCATTTACGAGTCGGTTTTTTTCCCTGGAGTCTTCCGGCGCTTCTGCCAGGACCTGGACATGAATCGAGCGTACCTGCTGCTTGGAGATGTGGAGAGTGAGTTCGGTACGGTGAGCCTGACCGTGCGGCAGCTGACCAGGATAAACGAACGGCCGGGCGGTATCAGCAGTGGACCGCCAGCCAGACGGTCTTCCCGTTCGGATCCGTCCATTCCACTCTGTGCTTCCGATGGGCGGGGATGTTGACCCAGTCTCCGGGATTCAGAACCAGCACCTCGTCCGATCCTTCCAAACGCAGCCCGGCGCTCCCCCGGATCACCATCACCCATTCGTTCCAGTCCTGATCGTACCAGAAGCCCTCGGGGCTCGAATGGCCGCAGGATACGATTCTTTCGATGCGGACCGTACCCGTGTCGAGCAGATCTTCGAACATTTCTTCGGGAACATCCGCGGGGATATCGGAAAAAAGGCTGTGAACCTTCATGAACAAACCATGGCCTCCAGGCGGACGGTCCAGGAAAGACCTCCGGACAATCCGTACCGGGAGCGGACACAGAAGTCCGGCTCCACCTGCCGTCAATCGAGAATAAACTTCCAGGCGCAGAACCATTCGTCCGGATGCTCGTCGGGAGGACATCCCACACATTCGGTCCGAATGCGGGAATCGATGCTGGAAGCAAAATACGGATATTCGATCATCCCAGCGGACTTGCAGGGATAATCGGGCAGCCCCCTGCGCTTTCTCGCCACCTGTACGCGGCACTCCTCCATGCGGAAGATGAAGCTTTTCCCGTCCACATCCACGATGGACTGCCTGTTGATGCGTGCATACATGCGAAAGCCGAGCGCCGCCTTGAGGCCGTCGAGGCCGGGTGATTCGGGAAGAGCCAGGAGCTGCTTGATCCTGAACGCTTCATAGGGCGAAAAATGCGACCAGCACGCATCGTTGCACAGCTTGGCCGTGTCCATGCCGGACCGCTTCTCAACCGCCTGGAACCACACTCCGTCGTTTGCCAGCCAGTTCACACAAACGGCATCGAGGAGTCCCAAAAGCTGCTCTCTGCTCATATCTTTCAATGCCCTGGGAACCCCGTCTTCCACCTGGAAACCAAGGACCGACGAGAGCCTTCTCAAAATGATATTCCACGCCAGGTCCCCCGCCTCACCTTCCACTTCGATGGATCTTTCCGCTCCCAGACGCTCTTCCACCTGGCGAAACCAGTACCCGTAATGGATGAGAGTGCGACGGAACCCTTCCATGACCCACCGCACCAGTTCCTCCTGGGACAGATCGTCAAAGCTCCCCGGAATCGTCTTTTCTACCATAGTCTCTCCTGATGATCTCCTGAAGGTTGAAAAATCCCTGCGTCGGCCCCTGAAGGTTCATCTGTGCGACAACTGTCCGGTTTAGCGACAACTGTCCGGGTACGCGTTTGCCGGATGGACCACCCTGAAGACGGCGGTCCGGCCGATGGGGTTATAAGAAGCTACATGAAGAGTCTGAGGGAGATCAAGAGAAATGGCAACGGCGGATTTCAAAGAAATGATCCGCCGCACAGGCGGGAAAACCTCTGCGGGACACTCCCTCCCACCGAGGGAGGTCCCTGCAGACATTCCAGGAGAACGATTCCGGGCGGTCGTTCCTTCTGACGTCAGGCGGCTCTAAATGTCGAAGTAGAGCTTGAATTCATGGGGATGAGGCCGCATGCGCACGGCATCCACTTCATGCAGGCGCTTGTATTCGAGCCACATATCGATCACATCCTCGGTGAACACATCGCCCTTGAGGAGGAATTCATGGTCCTTTTCGAGGGCGTTCAGGGCTTCTTCGAGCGAGCCCGGAGTCGAGGGAACATTGGCCAGTTCTTCCGGGGTCATGGCATAGATGTCCCTGTCGAGCGGTTCGCCGGGATCGATGCGGTTTTCGATGCCGTCGAGAGCAGCCATGAGCAGGGCGCTGAACGCCAGGTACCCGTTGCATGAAGGGTCCGGGAACCGGACTTCGAGGCGCTTGAGCTTGGGCGAAGGAGAATACATGGGAATACGGACCGAGGCGCTCCGATTTCGGCTCGAATACGCCAGGTTCACAGGAGCTTCATAGCCCGGTACCAGGCGTTTGTACGAGTTCGTGGTCGGGTTGGTGATGGCACAGATGGCGGCGGCATGCTTCAGAACGCCGCCGGCAGCGTAGAGGGCCATCTCGCTGAGCCCCGCATACTTGTCTCCGGCAAAGAGAGGCTTGCCCTCCTTCCATATGCTCATGTGAATGTGCATGCCCGACCCGTTGTCTCCATACAGCGGCTTGGGCATGAAGGTCACCGTCTTGCAGTTCCGCCTGGCCACGTTCTTGATCACGTACTTGTACCACTGCAGATTGTCGCCCATCCTGACAAGGGGAGCGGCCTTCATGTCGATCTCCGCCTGCCCTGCAGTGGCCACTTCGTGGTGCTGACATTCCACGGTCAGCCCCACCTGCTGCATCATCATGACCATCTCGGTCCGGAGGTCCTGCTGGGAATCGGTCGGAGGCACGGGGAAATAGCCTTCCTTGTGCCGCGGCTTGTATCCCAGGTTCGGGTTCTCCATTCGCCCGCTGTTCCAGATGCCTTCCACCGAATCGATGTGATAGTATGCAAACTGGCTTGCGCTGTCGTAACGGATGTCGTCGAAGATGAAGAATTCGGCTTCCGGGCCGAACCATGCCATGTCACCGATCCCGGTGAACTTCAGATAATCATCCGCCTTCTGAGCGATATATCTCGGATCGCGCGTGTACCTTTCCTTGGTAACCGGATCCACCACGTTGCAGATCATCGTCAAGGTCGGAACCGCCATGAACGGATCCATCACCGCAGTGTCCGCATCCGGAACGATCAGCATATCGCTCGCGTTGATGGGCTGCCACCCGCGGATACTCGATCCGTCAAAACCGTAGCCGCTTTCGAAATCCGATTCACTCAACTCCTCGATCGGCGTTGTGAAATGCTGCCAGGTGCCGATGAAATCCAGAAACTTGAAATCGACCATCCTTGCGCCCTGTTCTTTTGCAAAAGCCAGTACCTCTTTTGGGGTCATACCTGTTCCTCCTGAAAATGAATTGTCCATTCAACCGGGTCATATCCTGTAAAGGCAAATTCCTTGCCAAACCCGTGATCTGCTCAGCGATAATGATCCCTGGAGCCCCCACGGCTGCAGAAAGGCCTCACCTTCGACCGGTCCAAGATGCCTTTTCAAGAAAAAGATCTGGAAAACCGTACAAATATGTAATTCACAATGCCGCCACTCTCATTCAAAGACCTCCCCCGTCGAGCAACTCAGCAGATAACCTATTGAATTTTAATTTAAATCTCCACAAACGCCGCTCGATTATTGCTTTTGTACAAAAATGTAACCTTTTCGGGGCATCGCGCCTTGTCCAACAAAAAGACGAAGAACTTTTCATGCGGGAAGTATGGTATTTCCCGATGAAGTCTTTTGTCTGCCTGCCCTGATGTCCACAAGGAACTGTTTGGCCATGCACGGTCACCCTTCCTGGATTCCCGCCTTTTGCCGGGAATGACGTGGTGATGCCGAATGACGCGGTGCCGAATGACGTTGTTGCGGCGATGACCTTGTTGCGTGAATGACGCGGTTGCAGGTGTATTCCACCGCTGTGCGACAACTGTCCGGGCACGAGTCTGCCTGAAGAACCGGAAGTATTGGGTGTTCAACCCAGAAGGGAGAGGCATTTCAAGAGGGCGTCCCGCGTTTTTTCGTGCATCTCGTAGTCCATCAGCTTGTTGCCGCTCAAATCCGTGACGTAGAAAACGTCGGCCACCTGGGCACCGGGCGTCGAAATTTTGGCCAGCTGGATGGTCAGTCCGAGTTCATAGAGCGTATTGGTGATGGAATGAAGGACACCGGGCCGATCCCACGTGTACACCTCGATGATGGTGTAAAAATCGGAAGCGTCTTCATCGATGAGCACCCTGTCGTTTTTTCGTGGAAGGCCCTTCGGCTTCAGGAAGGAGGGCTTTCGCTTGTTGATGAGGATTTCGTCCAGGTAGGAACGATCCGTCAGGGATCGCACCAGGTCGACTTTGACCTTGTTCCAGAGTTCGTCGGGATGCAGGGGGTCGGGAAGGCGTTCGAGGATGAGGACGTCGAGTGCAATTCCTGATTGACGGGTAAATATATCGGCGGAGAGGATGTTGAGGCCTCGAGCCCACAGCGCGCCGGTGATCATGGCAAAGAGTCCGGGGCGGTCGCGGGTGGCCACTGTAACCTGCCACATCTCACCTTCCGTCTGCCGCGCACGCATGACGAGGTCCTGCCCGGGCAGTTCCTGTTCCATCGAGAAGTGTTCAAGAATGGAATCCGGATCCTGGGAAAGGATATAGCGAAACGAGAGTTTATCGAACCATGTTCGAATCTTCCGTCTTTCCTCTTCGTCTTTCACCCTGGCCAGAACCTTTTCGGCAACCAGTTCCGAACGTTCCTTCACGTCATCCGTCTTCATTTCACCGCGAAGGAGGACTCTTTCCACCTTCACGAACAACTCCCTGAGAAGGGAAGCCTTCCAGGTGTTCCAGGCTCCAGGCCCCGTGGCCCTCGAATCGGCGATGGTCAGCAGATAAAGCATCTGCAGCCGCTCGTGATCCTTTATTTCCATGGCGCACTGTGTGATCGGCTTCTCGTCCATGAGATCCCGTTTGAGTGCGGTTTCGGCCAGCAGCAGGTGATGCTCGATGAGGAAGCACAGGAGATCCTTCTCCTGCGCGTTGAGTCTCATCCGCCCGGCTATCTCCACCGCCATTGCCGCTCCGCGGGATGCATGGTTCTTGCCGGCGCCCTTGCCGATGTCATGGAGAAGAGCGGCGAGATAGAGAATTTTCCTGTTTTCGAGTTGGACAAAAATGTCCCCAAGATTCAGTTCTCCTGGAACCTCGTCCCGTTTCTGTTCCATCTCGTGCAGCAGCCGCACTGTGCGCAGCAGGTGCTGATCCACCGTGTACAGATGATAGACGTCATTTTGCACTCGATATCGAACAGCTGAAAATTCCGGCAGGAAGACTTCGAGGAAGCCGGTCTCGAGCATGACCCGGAGCACCGTGAAGGCGTGATGAGGATCGAGAAGTATGTCGAAGAAACGGGAGACCGTTTCAGAATCTGTTCCGGCTTCTTCCCCGAATGTGCCGAGGTTTTCCCGGATCACCTGCCCGGCCTGATGGTGGAAATGCGCGCCCGACTGCACCGCCTGCCAGAAAAACTGCATGAGAAGCCGCGGCTGCTTTCTTACCAGCTCAGGTTCCATAAAATGGAGGTGCCTGCCTTCGAGCAGGAACGGACCCGGCAGAATCCGCCTCCTCACGCGTAGAGACGACCGCCTTCTTTGCGACTCCTCGACCCTCTCCAGAAAGAAGGACGTCGTTCTCCGGATTCTTGACGTATGTCGGTAATAGTGTCTCATGAAGGACTCGACCGCCGACCCCTGCGATCCCGGCATGAATCCCAGCCGGTCCGCAATCTGTTCCTGTTCCGGGAACAGCAGTTGATCCTGTCTTCTCCCGGTGAGTTGATGCAGTTGAAGCCGTACCCGCCAGAGGAAATCGTAGGCCTGTTCGATCCATAGTTTCTCCTGCCGGGTCATCCATTCCTTCTTCTCCATGGCGTCAAAAGAACCGTCCAGCAGATAGCCGATGGCCGCCCATCTCATGATGTGCACATCCCGCAGCCCGCCTACTCCCTCCTTCACGTGAGGCTCGAGCAGGTAGGAGCTCTCTCCATACTGCTGCAGCCTTCCTTCCCGGTATGCCGTTAAGTTCCGGAGAAACCTCCTTCGGCTTTGAGTCCCGAATCCCTTGAGAAACGACTTTCTCCATTCGTCATACAGACTTGGATCTCCCGCGATGAACCTGGTTTCGAGATAATTTGTCAGTACAGTGAAATCGTCCCCTGTCAACCGCTTGACAGCAGACAGGGAAGCCGTAACGTGCCCGACCTCGAAACCGCTGTCCCAGAGGCCGTAGTTCAACTCTCTCACTATGTCCTGAAGAACCCTGGGCATCCTCTTCCGGTGCAGGAAAAGAAGATCCAGGTCGGAAGCAAAACTCAACTCCCCTCTCCCAAATCCGCCCACGGCGACCAGGGTCCATCCGTCCGAGGAAAGAATATCCTGAGAAAAGGCCTTCTGGAGAACGCCGTGAAACTGGTCGGCGTATGTGCGGGCAGCCAGAAATCCGGGCACGTCGTTCCTGCACATGCGCAGGAAGGTCTCCCGGATCTCTTTGAGTCGCCTTGGAAGCTGAAATCGCTGCGGTACCATGATCACTCGATGTCAAGTCTAGAGTCCCGGCGGGATCCGTTTCGCACCTAGAGTGCCTCCTCACCGGTTTCACCCGTGCGGATGCGGATGCATTCCTCGAGCGGGACGACAAAGATCTTGCCGTCCCCGATCTTTCCAGTGTTGGCAGCGGCTCTGACCGCATCCACAATCTCCGCCACCTGGTCGTCGGAAACCGCAACCTCGATCTTGATTTTTGGCAGAAAGTCAACCACGTACTCGGCGCCACGGTAGATTTCCGTGTGTCCCTTCTGCCGCCCGAAACCGCGAACTTCCGTCACGGTCATACCTTTTACTCCGAGGGCGGTAAGTTTCTCCTTCACGTCATCCAGCTTGAACGGTTTGATGATAGCCTCGATCTTTTTCATCTGTCTATTCCTCGAGAAAAAATTCTTTTCAGGACAAAGGCCGGCGGCTCCTCCCCGATATCTTCAGCGCCTCTCCCGCCCGGTGTCATCCATGAAGCTGCACCGAGTCCTCTCCATCCTCGTATCCGTGGGCGATGGGATTGCGCCGGCCCATCCCGAAGGCCTTGGTGGTGACACGCAGAATGGGCGGAGCCTGCCATCGTTTGTATTCGTTACGATCGACCCGCCTCAAGATCCATCTGACCAGTTCCCGGTCCCATCCCTGGGAGACGATCTCCTCAGCCGACAGGCGCTGCTCCACGTAGGCGGCAAGAACGGCATCGAGGACTTCATAGGGAGGGAGCGTGTCCTGGTCCGTCTGATTGGGCCGAAGTTCCGCCGAAGGGGCTCGAACCAGCGTCCGTTCGGGGATCCAGTCGTACTGCTCATTGATTCTTCGAGCCAGGGGATAAACCAGCGTCTTGGGCACATCGCCGAGCACCGCCAGTCCTCCGTTCATATCACCATAGAGGGTGCAGTAGCCCACGGATATCTCGGACTTGTTGCCCGTGCTGAGAAGCAATCGATTGAACTTGTTGGAGATGGCCATGAGGATCATGCCCCTGATCCGGGCCTGAAGGTTCTCCTCCGTCGCGTCCGAGGGGAGGTTGGCGAAGACAGGAGAAAGGGTGCTGCAGGCGCTGCGAAACATCTCGCCTATCGGAACGATATGAAAAGGAATATCCAGCCTCGAGGCCAGCTCTTGAGCGTCGGCCAGGCTTTCCGGTGCACTGTAGGGCCCGGGCATAGCCACTCCAAGCACGTTGGAGGCTCCCAGGGCAAGCACGGCGATGCAGGCCGTCAGGGCCGAATCGACCCCTCCGCTCAACCCGACAACCGCCTTCCCGAACCGGCTCTTGTGAGCATAATCCTTCAAGCCCAGGACGAGCGCTTCCAGTATTTCACTTTCCTGATCGAGGTTTGAGCAGTGCAAGTCACCCAGCCGTGTCTTCGTATCGTAGACGACCAGGTCCTCCCTGAAGTCCTGCCCACAGGCCACCAGGTTGCCCGCATCATCCCACGCCATGCTGTGCCCGTGAAAAACAAGCTCGTCGTTTCCTCCCACCTGGTTCACATAGAGCACCTGCATGCCCGTACTCGAAGCATGGGTCTGCAGCAGTCTGCTCACCCACGCCGCCTTTCCCAGGTGATAGGGCGAGGCCGAGATATTGATGAGGATGTCGACGGACGCCTTTTCCAGTTCACGGACGGGATCGCAGCGATAGAGGCGGCGGGGAAGATAATCCGCTACATTCCATATGTCCTCACATATGGTGATACCCAGCCGCTCCCCTCGAAAATCCACCCACACCGCTTCCTGCCCGGCTTCGAAATACCGTTCCTCGTCGAAAACATCGTAGGAAGGCAGAAGCCTCTTGTGCGCACAGGCCACGAGCCGTTCATTCTCGAAAAACAGAGCAGTGTTGTGATACGGCTTTCCGAAGCCCGTTTCATTGTCCGCAACCGCCCCGCAGATCACTCCCATCCCTGCACTGGCCCGCCGTATGTCCTCCCAGAATCCCTGACTTCTGCGAACGAAACTGGGCTTGTCCAGAAGGTCCCTGGGCGGATAACCGATGAGGGCGAGTTCCGGGAAGACGGCCAGATCGCAGCCGAGCTTTCGCGCTTTCCCTATGTAGTCGCAGATCTTCCTGGTGTTGCCCTTGAAGTCCCCGATGAAGGGGTCGATTTGAACCAATGCCACGCGCATCTTTCATTCCAATCCATGCAGCAAGATCTATTCCATATAATCAAACCGCCCTCACACAACCTTCACGAAACCCGGGCAGGCCCATACTTCCACGGACAGCCCCCGCCAGAGTCCGCCGCGCAGCCGGTCAGTTACGGGAATTCACCTTGGTGCGAAAACGTCTCGGGTCTATGCCGTATTTCTCCACCTTATACTGGATAATCCTTTTCGTGGTGCCCAGAAGACGGGCCGCCTGAGACTGGTTTCCACGAACGTCCTTCAAGGCGTCGGTAATGAGATCCCGCTCGAACGCACTCACCAGCGCCTCCATCTTCCCCCGGCTCACACTCTGCATCCCCGCAGGCTTCATCTGGAGAGTAGGCGGCAGGTGCCACGAGTCGACGGAATTTCCCGATGCGAGCAGGACCGCTCTCTCGATGCAGTTCTCCAGCTCGCGCACGTTGCCCGGCCAGTGGTAGGACATGAGCATGTCGATGGCGCTGGTGGTGATCCTCTTGACTTCCTTCCCGAACTCCTGAGCGTACTTCAGCACGAAGTAGTCGGCAAGGAGAAGAATATCCGGCCCACGCTCCCTCAGGGGAGGAAGGAAAATGGGAAAAACGTTGAGCCGGTAATACAGGTCCGAACGGAATGTCCCCCTGGCCACTTCGTTTTCGAGATCCTTGTTCGTAGCGGTGACAACCCGCACATCCACCTTCACCATGCGCGACGATCCAAGCGGCTGGAACTCTCTTTCCTGGAGCACACGCAGGAGCTTGGCCTGAGCGATGGGCGAAAGCTCTCCCACTTCATCCAGGAATACGGTCCCTCCCTGTGCCTCCTCGAAACGACCCCGCCTGCGCGTGATCGCGCCCGTAAAGGCGCCTTTTTCATGGCCGAACAGTTCGCTTTCGAGGAGCGTATCCGGCATGGCGGCACAGTTGACCTGGACCATCGGGCCCTTGCTCCGCCGGCTGTTGTCGTGGATTGCCTTCGCGACCAATTCCTTGCCGGTCCCGGTTTCCCCCGTGATGAGAACCGTCGTATTGGTGTCTGCCACCTGATCGATCAGCCGCAGCACCTCCTGAACGACCTTCGACCTCCCAATAATATTCGTCGTGGGACGCCTCGCCTCGGCGAGCATCCTGCGCAGCCGACGATTCTCCTCCTCGACCGCCCTGAAATGAACCACTTTCCCGAGCAGCTCCGCCACAGCCGCCAGGATCGCCACTTCCTGCTCGATGTCTTCCACCTGCCGCGCCAGCTTGTCCGCCGAAAGCACCCCCACGCATCGCCCCTGGTAGAAGATGGGAACGCAGAGGAACGCCAGTTCCCGGCGATTCAACGACTTGCGGGCTCCCGTACGATCAAGGAAGTGAGTCTCCTTGCCCAGGTCGGCGATGGCCATCGGGCGGCCCGTCTGGGCGACCTTTCCGGTGATTCCCTCTCCAGGCTGATAGCAGATCTTCCCCGTCTCCACATCAACGCCCCGCGCCACGTCCAGCCACGCTTCGCCCGTCTGCAGATCGAGTACGGAAATCATGCCCCGCTCCATCCCCAGACGCGAACTCAAGACGTCCAGGGTCTCCTGCAGCTGGTCCTTGAGTTCGCCTGAGCGGGAGAGCACCCGGGCTATTTCATGAAGAGCCCTCAATTCAACAAGACTGAAATTGTCCGGCATTTTTCAATCGTCCATTCGATTCTTCAATTTTTGTAGCGCTTCATATATCATTTCTACAAAAATGTCACGAAAATCTTGATCATTTTATCAAAAAGAAACATCCGGGCAAAGCGGACTCTTTATATTATCTCATTGAATTCAATAAGAATAACTGGTCAGGATTGAGGAGTCCTCCGCCAATTGGCTGGGAAGAGAACACACGGGAGGCGAAGGAAACGATCGAGGCCTGTGATGCGGCACCGCGCATGAAGATCGGGGGGGCGGAATCCCGGAACACGGCCGATTCCGCCAGGGCATATGGACGGTCCGTTCCTGAAGAATCGAGGAAGTCCCCGTCAAACCTGGTGGTTGGGCCGAAGCAGATCGTAGACTGATTTTACCGGATTAAAAGTCTCTCCGGGTACCTCCACGATATAGGTGATCCAGTCGGCCATGGACCCGTTCCACAGACCGGGGAGTTCCAATGCCTTCAGGTCTCGCCCGTCCTTGGATTTCCTGGAGATGAACACGGCGTCTTTGTCCACATGGCGGCGAAGGTCGAAGGGATTTCCCCTGTAATCCCTCAGGCCGCAGACCAGATCCACGGGATTGAAGTGCGTGGAAGACATCCAGATGCTTCGCTGTTCCTCCGACTCGAAGTCGACCTGGGCCTTTTCCACTATCTGTATGGAATATTCTCCGTCTCTTCCCTTCACCCAGAACGGGGCTCCCCCGGGTTCCCCCCTGTTTCGGACGACTCCGCATACCCTGATCGGCCGGTCCAGCTTTCCGACGATGAATTCTCTTTTCCTGTCGACAGACCAGCCTTCAAAATCGAAAGGAAAGGGAATCATCAGGACTTCCCGGCAATAAGCGGCTCCCCGGTCCACAAGATCGGATCCGGGGTCCCGGGTCAGGTCACGCAGCAGCGCATGCACGCGATCCTGCAGATCAACGAGGCAACCGCCCAGGATCTTTTTCCACAGGACCACGGGAGCCTTGAGCCGATCGGGAACCAGGTTGTCGATATTCTTGATATAAACCAGGTCTGGGTGGAGATCGTTGAGGTTTTCGAGAAGTGCTCCATGGCCTCCGGGCCTGAAGTGGATTCGACCGTAGCGGTCCCGGAACAGCCGATTCCTCATGTCGACCGCCACCGTGTTGGTGGAAGTCTTTTGAAAGGAGTATCCTATTTCATAGGAGGTTCGAAAACGCGCCTCGTACAGGCTGCCGACTCTTTCCATGAGTTCCCGGAATCCTTGTTCGTGTTCCACGGAAACCGTGAAGTGGACTCTGCATCTCCCGCAGCCGTTGTCCATGTACTGAGCGGACTCGGCCAGGTGCTCCTCGAACGCGGTTCGGCATTCGTCCGGATAGCGATGGAACTTGAGAAGCGCCTTGGGCAGCGTACCGTAATTGAGCCCCCGTTTTGTGAGAAGATAATCAAGGATGACTCTGAACTCACATTGCCGAAGCAGGGCATCGAGCGAAAACCCGTCCGTCGTCATCGCCTGTTTAAGGTCATCGAGGAATGGGAACTGCCGCAACCCGCCCAGAAAGCGCAGAAAATCACATGCGACGGCCACGCCCTGTTCAGCCCTGTGATGCAGTTCTTCCACTTCCAAAAAGTGAGGCATATAGTAGATTTGCAGAAGGGACTGGAACATGCGTGTGGCGGCACCCGACGCGGGGACGAATTTCAGGAATCGCCCTTCCCGCGCGGCCTGTTCATGCAGCAGAAGATATCGGTCCGAATCGAGAGACGATATGGTGTGAACACCGTCTTCAAGAGTGCAGGGTCTGTGGAGGTGAACAAAGAAGTCGGCTTTTCGAAAGATTTCTATCTGCTCGATCACCTGGGCTTCGGTAATTCCCAAGGAATCCATTTGTCGCCGGTCGAGCTTGGTAAAATGAACCCCCTGCATAAAGCCCCTGCTCCAATTCCACCCGATTGCAGACTTATACACATGGAATTCCGGGCCCGGTGGAAATGTCGAAAGCACTTCCACCCATGCCCGGAAATCCAGTTATTCCTCGTTGTCATACCTGGCTGCAGGTATGCCCGTTCTTTTCATTATAATGGCAGCGGCATGCCCGGTCAAATCCCGTCGAGACCTCCCCGGACCGTCTATTTAGCGTAGGTTTCGATCTTCGCCTTGGACTTGAGCTGGTCGATGTACAGGCTCACCTGCTGATTCACCTTGTCCTGTTTGATATGCTGCTCGATCCGGTCCTTGATTTCGTCGTATCCGATCGTGCCGGATTCCTTCTTGTCCGTCACCTTGATGATATGGTATCCGAACTGGGTTTCCACTACGTCGCTGACCTCACCCGTCTTCAGCGAGAAGGCGGTATCCTCGAAGGGTCCTACCATCTGGCCTTTTTGAAAGAAATCCAGGTCGCCTCCACTTTCGCTGCTGGGACACTCGGACACCTCTTTCGCAACCGCGGCGAAATCCTCCCCGCCCTTTATCCGCTTCTGAACGGCGGCCATCTTTTCACGAGCCTTCGCCTTGTCGGCGTCGCTCGCCTGCGGGTCCACCTTCACCAGTATATGGCTCGCCCTCACCATCTCGGGCATCTTGAACATTTCGGGGTGAGTATCGTAGAACGCCCTGGTTTCCTCGGGACTGACCACCACCTTGCCTGCCACCTGCTGGTCGATCATCTTCTTTATCGCGAGGTCCTGAGAAAACTGCTTCTTGAGACCGTCCTCCGTGAGGTTCATCCTGGTCAATGCGTTCTTGAACTCTTCCTCGCTGGGAAACCGTTTCTTGATGCCGTCAATCTGCTTGTTGACCTCCTGGTCTTCCACCTTGACTCCCAGCTTGACCGCTTCCTGCCTGAGGACTTCCCTTCCGATGAGGCCGTCCAACACCTTCTTCTTCATATCCGCAACCTGGGCCTCTTCAGGAGCCTGCCCGGACATCGCCATCTGCCGCTCATAGCGGCTCGTTTCCGTTTCGTACTCTGCCATGGTGATCACGGTTCCATTTACCGTAGCCGCCCTGCCGCCGGCATTCCCCTTGTCTCCTCCCTTCTTTTCCTCTTTCGAACCGGCATCCTTTTTCGCCGAACTCTTTGCTGCGGTCTCCTTCCTGGTTTCCTTTGCGGCGTCCTTCTCCGCGGCCTGACCAGACGGGGCGAAACCGACCAGGGCCAAAGAAACACCTAGAATCATAACGAACCTTGCGCTGCTGTACTTCATACAGAATGCTCCTTGTTGGGTGAATCAAAAAATAACCCACAAAGGTTACGGCTAGTCCTCCGTGGGTTCAACCAGCGCCCTCATCGGTCGTCAGGAAAATCATGGCCGGTCAGGACATCGATGACATCGGAATATAACCACGTTATCATTAAAGAGTCAACACGACTTATGAACCGGGGATCCTGTCCGCAAGTGCCGGATGTCTCAAGAAAAAAGCCATGCTCATCGCATGGCGTCCCCTACAGCGATGAGCATGGCTTTCACAAGAAACCGAAAAGCTCCTGCACGACAAGAATAAGTACAAAAATCTAGAAGATATAAATTCTACAACCAGCAGATAGATAGGGTCCATCCGACAAACGAGTACCTCCGGTGCTTTTCACGCGAAGGATCGATGGCATCACAACGAATTCCCGCGAAGGCAGGAATCCGGTCTAAGCGCGGATCGCGCCATAGAGATCTCTCCACCCGGGATTGCCTTGCTCTATCCACTTATCTTGCAGGTTCTTCCCCATTTCTTGCGGGAATGACGATTGTTGTGGGAATTCCTGGCTCGACCTGTTTTCATAGTTGGTTGTGACCCCACCACTCATGCAAGTTTGCCGAACAAATTTCGTTACATACTCCTTTTCAGGATGCGAAATACTGCAGGATATACCTGCCGGCCACGTAGACAATGAGCAGTCCCAGCACCAGCTTGATGTATTTTTGAGGGACGTATTTTTGAAGCCTTGCCCCGCAGTACATACCGACAAAGCCACCCGCGCCGAACAGAAAACCCAGGAACCAGTCGGGCGCCGTCGCCATCCCTGTTTGAGCGGGAATCACGCTGTAGAAGAACACTCCCGCGATGGAGGTAAGGAAGGTGCCCATCAGGGCCGCGCCGGCCACCGTATACACGGGCAGATGAAAGACGGCGACACAGAAGGGTGCAATGATCGCTCCACCTCCAATTCCGTACGTTCCCCCAATGATTCCGACCACAAAAGCCAGGATGAACATGCCCACCGTGCTGAACGAGAAGCGCTGTCCCCAGAATTCGTATTCCACCCTGTTCATCGAAACGGAAAGGGTTCTGATGACGGCTTCCGGAGGCAGTCCGGCAGATATCTGTGCCTTCTGTTCATCTTTGACCCTGTTCATCTGCTGATTGAACTTCTCTTCGAGGGCCTTCATCTCCTTCTTGCCCCGCTGCGAGCGGGAAGTCGTTTCGTAGAAAAGACGTATTCCGATGTAGAGCAGCACGCAGCCGACGAACATCTTGAAGGTTTTGGGATCGGGCATGTACAAGACCCGAAGATAGTAGCCTATAAAAACCCCGGGCAATGTGCCGATGATCACTACCAGCGTGAGAGGCCATGCCATACGGCCTTCCTTCAGGTACCGGTAAACTCCACTTGGAATGGCGACTATGTTGTAGACGAAATTCGTGGCACTCACCGCCGGTGTGGTGAAATGGAGAAAACTCACCTGGAACGGTAGAAGCAGGAAGGCTCCCGACACTCCCGCCATGGACGTAAAAAACGAGACAATGAACGCAACCAGCGGTGGGACGAATACCCAGGTTTCCACTCCCGATACGGGAAACAAAACATACAGGAAGTCCATAGCTGAAGCCCCTCTCTCCAATCGATCTCCACGCCGTCGTCCAGTCGGCCAACCGCCGCCAGGCACTCCGTTCCGATCTTCCCTTTTCCGATTCAGTCCTTCACACCCGGGAAAGCCCCTTCTGTGAAGGAATTCCTTTTCAGAACGTTCCCTCTCGATGCTATTTAACCGTTGGAATGGGAAAAACCTGCGCGGACAATCGAGATTTTTTTCGGATCATCCTGCAATCGCGTACCCGGACAATTGTCGCATAAAACTGGAATACACCCACAGCAACGACATTTTCACAGCGACGACATTCCCGTAACAACGACATTCCTGCAACAACGTAAGCGTCTTGCGGTACACCTTCGAAAGAGTGGCCCACCATGGCAGGATGAGCCTGTGAACCCCGGGAATCCATGGTGCGCAGGACAGCAGCAGCGGCCTATGAGAGAGAACGGCTCAGCAGTTCGGGTGTGAGCCTCTGGGGAAGCAGGGCCAGGTGATCTTCCTCGGTCTGGGCAAAGGGGAGCTTCTCGAAAAGACAGCGCAGATATATGGTAAGGATCGAGACCGCAGGCCTTTGCCGTCTCGATGAGGCTGTACAGCGTAGCCGCAGCCCTGGCTCCATTGGGATGTCCGGAGAATAACCATCCCTTGCGTCCCACAACGAAGGGGCGGATCGCATTTTCGGCGCAGTTATTGTCTAACAAGAGACCCCTTCCTCTCGAACTGCCCATAGGCCGAGTAGGCATCCGTTTGCAAATACCCCTGGTAGCCCTCCAGGATCTCCCGCGGAACCTCACCGGACCTTGTGGGGGCATAGTGGAAGAGAACCACCGGCTTATCGGGATCTCCCCCTCTGAAGACCCACATGTAGGAGTCTGTCGTGTTGGCACGGCCGGGTTCGTTCAGAACCTGCACGCGAGTCTCATCGCAGTGGATGATGGCGCCTGATTTGAGCATCCTTTGAAGGATTTCCATGATCAGGCGGCACCGGTGCGAGACCATCACCATCCAGGAGGCCATGGTGGAGCGGGGGATCTCGATGCCGTAGCGGTCGAGGATTTTCGAGAGCCGGTAGAGCGGGGTGCCGTCGGCGTACTTGGCGGTGGCCACATACGCAAGGGTGCCTGCCGTGGCAAGGCCTTTGGGGATCATCTCGGCAGGAAGGTCGGCGATTCTGACCGCTCCCCCCTCGCTTTCCACTCCCTCACAGCCCTTGCACGCGTACTTGGGACGAATGGTTCGAATGACTTGCACCCTGGCGGGAATGATGTCGAGCTTCTCCGAGACACTCTTCCCCGATCCGGGAAAGAGCGGTCCCACAGGCACACACTTTCTCTTCCTCGGCAATATCGACCGCTTACGTCGAAAAAGCCGAAGTCCCCGGCATGGATAACGGCGTCGGCTCGAACCTGAGCAACCAATTTATTTATGATTCCGAGCTTGCCGTGGGTGTCAGTGATGAGCAGGAGCCTAATCCGATGATCCTTGGTAGCCTAAAAATAGCCATTTATCCAGGTCAGCAGCCATTTGCCAATCTTGCGTTCTAAGGAAGGATCTCCCAGCGAGCGCCCCGCCCCCTGCCGACAAGCCGAATCCTGCGCTGTTTTTTCAGCTCAGCGAGGATTTTCTTGATCAGTTGCGTGCTGGCCGATGGAAGTTGGGCTGCCAGGTCTCCCAGCGTGAACTGCTCCACTTGAGCGAGAACGGTCTGTTTTACCAGGTCGCTTTTGGCGGGACGGGCCTGCGTCGACTCCACCTGTCGTTCGAACTCCTTGTAAGCAAGGCGCAACATGCTCAGAAAATAGTTCCACCAGGGTAGAAGCTCGTTTTTTCCTTCATGCCATCCCTGGGAGCATTCGGCCAGGACGCCATAATAATCTTCCTTGCTCTGCTCCACCAGACGTTCCAAGCTGACGTACCGTGCAACCTGGAAACCATGTGACTGAAGCAAGAGTGTTGTCGCCAGTCGTGAAACACGTCCATTCCCGTCCCGGAATGGATGGATGCACAGAAGGTCGAACACGAAAGTGGCGACGATCAAAAGCGGCGGAACGCGTTCATCGTCACAAGCTTCTCTATAATTCCGGCAAAGCGTATCCATGATTTTCGGTGTGTCTTCGGCGGAAGTGGGAACAAACCTGATTTTCCTCTCGCCGTTCGGCAGAATCTCGATGATTTCGTTATCCCGTTTTTTCCATTCGCCTGCATCGCCCGAAAGACCACCCTGAGCGAAGGCGTGAAGCCGCTGGATGACCTTCGGTATGATGGACACTTGGCGCTTTCGCGAATAAATCCAGTCCAAAGCCTGTCGGTATCCTGCAAGTTCTTCTTCAGAGCGGTCCCGGGGCTTGGACTTTCCCAAAACCACCGGACGGAGCCGGTCGGCCGGTATGGTCACGCCTTCTATCCGGTTCGATGATTCCACACTCTGGATAATCGCCTGTTCCCTCAGAACATCGAGAACTTCCGGTTTCTGCCTAATCCATAGGTCCTGCTTGCCGCGGGCTTCCATACA
>Ga0334884_1000453_pt1 | contig 75997 bp, 79 predicted proteins | sample GraSluR1_MG_7_FD_207215 | JGI IMG/M metagenome (GOLD analysis project Ga0334884, IMG submission 207215) | Sludge microbial communities from methane-producing bioreactor in Wageningen University, Netherlands - Granular Sludge_12_05 R1 | ecosystem: Engineered > Bioreactor > Anaerobic >... | reverse complement strand
CTGTTTTCGCAAAATCAAGTTTCTGCAAGCCCATTCATCATTTCCTGTTGAAATTGCGGAAGTTGTACCTGGTACCGGTACTTTTTAGGTCAATTATTATTTACTAATTCTCCCAATTTTTTTCTACTTTTTGGGTCAGTTTAGTTGCTTGATACGATCTAGTGTACTGTCCCAATGATATTTAAGTTTTAATAGATGCATACCCTGCTTCCGTCCTGACTATGGGATATAGAGATCTGAGCTTCACCCGTGCATCCTTTGTGGTGAACTGCCATTTGATTGTTGCTTTCAGCTGCTTTCTCTCCTTTTCCCAGCAGGCGAGTTCTGTTGCTACTTCCTCAAGGCTGCCGAGACGGCGGGACAAACACTGACGGGTCATCACATTCAGCTCAATCTCGGCCATGTTGAGCCAGCTCCCGTGCTTCGGCGTATAATGAAGTTCTAGTTTCCTGAGTATCCTTCTTGCCTCCTCAGGGGGGAAGGCCTTGTACAAGGATGACGGGGCATGGGTGTTGAGGTTGTCCATCACCAGGATGACGACATCAACTTCCGGGTAGATGTCATCAACAAGAACCTTGATCTGATGCGCCCAATCAACAGCTGTCCGTTGGTCTTTCGCGTCACAGTGATGATTTCCACCAAGAGGTTCTACAAACGCAAAGATGCTGCAAGTGCCGTTGCGGATGTATTCCGAATCCGTTTTCTTGTCGCTTCCCGGCTTCATCGGCAGCACATCTCTTGCCTCGCCAAGCAGCTGGTATGGCTTCTCGTCCATGCAGACCACAGGTCTTCTCGGGTTGTACGGGAGCTCATACACATCAAGAACGTCTTCCATCCGGGCTACGAATTCTGCGTCTTCTCTGCTTGGGATGCACCAGTATGCATTGCGGTGAGGTCGAATCCAGTTTTTTTTAGTGTCCTGGCGATGGTATTCTTGCTCACCGGCACATCCAGCTCGATCCTCGCCTTGTCCTCCAGCAACCGCAACGTCCACCTGGAATGGCCTTCAGGGACCGGTCCGCACGCAATCTTGATGATTTTCGCTTCCGCCCTGCCATCCATCTTCCGTTTTGCATTGTCGGAGTTCTCGTGGCGCTTGAATGTCAGAACCCCTGCGAATCCATCCTCGGCATAGATCTTTGATATGTTTGTCACTGTTGCAAGGCAGACCCCCGCAATATCGGCGACCTGCTCATGGGAATACCGCTCCCCATGATTCTCGTCGAGCAAGAGAAGCAAGCGCCCCCGGTCGATGATGGTGCTGGATACTTTCCTGTCCTTGAGCATCTTCTCGATCGTAGCAACCTGATCGTCGGTCAGTCTGACTTGGTATTTCCGTGTTCGTTTTCTTGCCATATCCACCTCTATTCTCATCTTAGTTGAGGCAAATGGCAAGTGTCAATAATTACTAAATATCATTGGGACAGTACACTAGACTGGTTCCAGCCATGAAAAAAATCGATGAATTGTTCCTTGCTTCTGTGTTTCTTTCTTCATTAACGCTGGTCAAAGAGTTCAGAACAATTTTCAGCAAGGAGATTGGCCTGTCAAGAGCAGGATCAATAAGAGCGTATACTGAGGTTTCATTTCCTAAGCTTAAGATATTCAACGAGAACAACATGAAGAAAGGCCCACTAAGGATAGATGGTATGTTGTTGCAGATAGCAAATGGTGTGATAAAGGATGCTGCCCTTTTTGAAATGAAAATGGGGTCCAATGAGCTGGAGGAGAGACAGATAGTTGCTTATCAGAATATTGCTCGAGAAATGGGGATAAAGCGTCTCATAACCATCTCCAACCAATTTGTTCCATCTCCGAAGTGCTGCCCTCTGAATATTTCAAAGGTAAAAGATGTTGATCTATATCATTTCTCATGGAGAAATATTCTGGTTATGGGAAGCATCCTGTTGACTGACAATGACCTCAATATTTGCGATTCTGACCAGGTGAATATCATGAAAGAAGTGATGGCGTTCTTCCGACATCCATATGCAGGGATTTCTACTTTTGATTCGATAGGAAAGGGATGGATAGAAACAGTTGATGCAATCAGAGCCCAATCCTTGAATAAAGACAATTCTTGTATGGTGGAAGCAATTCATGATTGGTTGGAAGAAGAGCAGGATTTGGCATTGAAACTGAGTGACAGCCTTGGATTGATGGTTGACTGCAATAAGCGACAGTACTCTACACTTCAAGAAAGGATTGAGGCAGAAAAGAAATTCCTCTTTCAGAATAAGTATCTTGAGTCACAGTTTAAAATTAGAAATGCTGTTTCTCCCATGATTGTTCAAGCAGATTTCGCTACCAGAATCATTCGTTGCATCATTGAAGTTTCCGTACCTCAGGATAGAAAAACTGCAGCGGCTAGATTGAATTGGTTGAAAAAGCAACTGGAAGGTTGTAAGCAGAAGAAAGTATCAGAAAAAGAATTTGCTAAACTAGGATCCAAAATCTGGCTTGATCCAATTGTTAAAGGGCATAGAGCAACGCTTAAGGAGTCATTCTTACAGTTTGATAAATTGTTGGAGAGCACAAAGGATTATGAAATCAGAGCTGTAAGGATTAGTCTTAAAGAAGATCTGGGTGGAAAATTCTCCCAGAGTAGAAAGTTTATTGAGGAATATGAGAAGACGGTATTTGGTTTCTATAATTGTATTGTTCAGAATGTAAAGAATTGGGAAGAACCTGCTCCAAAAATGGATATCAAGAAAGCAAGTCCGATAACTCATGAAGAGGTGAGTTCTGAATCTATTGTCTTATCTGGTAATCAGGGAATTGAAAAATAGTTATTCTGCTTAGTGCTTTATGACAGTTTTGTGATGCATTTGCTCAAGCAGCAGAAAATTTGCTCACCTTGCGACTTGATTTCCAAGATGGTTTCACGCATAGGAGAATGGGGTTCCTTGATTAGCACCGAGAGTTCACTGATACAAAGGCTATTTCATTTACAACAATTGGAAAAATCATAACACATAGAGGGTATGCAAGGGGAGGAAGCTCAAAACTTCTTCCCCTTGTCAGAGTATCTTACTTCTTCAATAGATCACGAATCTCTTTGAGCAGTACGATATCCTCAGGAACCACAGGAGCGGGAGCCGGAGTAGCGGCAGCCTTTGCTGCTTCCTCTGCTTTCTTTTTGGCCTCCATGCGATCGCGAAGCTTGTTGATGGAGCGCACGATCATAAAGACCACGAAAGCGATGATCAGGAAGTCGATGACCTTCTGGATGAAAGAGCCGTAGAGGATTGCGACCTCAGAGGTCTGCTCGGTAGCTTCAGCAATGACAATCTTCAGGTCGATGAAGCTGACACCGCCAAGAATCAAACCGATGAAGGGCATCAAAATGTCCTTGACCAATGAGTTGACGATTGCAGTGAATGCACTGCCGATGATGATACCGACAGCCATATCCATGACGTTTCCCCGTGTGATGAATTTCTTGAATTCTCCAAGCATATTACTCTTTCCTGCCATAGAAATCCCCCTCAAATATTACTTGAGAAAAGTATAGCATATCCTTACTGGAATTGGATATCACTCGTAGTGACAATAAGTGATATTTCAGCACTCACAGATGGCTTTGGAAAAACTCTTGCGAAAAGCTATGTTTTCGTGTGGTTGAATATTGCATAAATATACTTGTTATTGTATAACCTATACAATGTTTCGATATAATCTGTCGGATACTTTTGGAGGTACCAAAGATGAAAAAAAGCCTGATTGTTTTTCTGATTCTTGCAATTGCATTGACATCCCCCTTGTTTGCACAGGGTTCAAAAGAAGCGGCAAGTCCCAAAGTTGGTTTCATTGGTCCTATGACCGGTGACTACGCCAACTATGGTGTACTGAGCAACAACTCTGCCATGCTCGCCATCGAGCAGTTCAATGCCAAGGGTGGCATTGGCGGCAGCATTCCGGTAACCCTGGTCACCGAGGATTCCGAAGGTAACGTTGAGAAAGGCCTCTCCTCAATTGAGAAGCTCTCCTCTTCTGATAAGATCGTCGGCCTTATCGGCCCCGTCTTCACCGGTGTGAGTTTTGCTGTTGGTGAACGTGTCCAGAACGAAGGCATCGTCATGATCAGCCCGTCTGCCACCCATGCTGACATCACCGCTATTGGTGACTATGTATTCCGCACCGTTGTTTCCGACGGTCTGCAGGGTGAGGTTGCCGGTCGCTACTTCTTCGAGAAGCTCGGCTACAAGACTGTTGGCGTCCTCTACGCCAAGAACGACTATAGCCAGGGCCTCTATGAGGGCATGACCGCTTCTTTCGAAGCAGCAGGTGGAAAGGTAACCATCGCAGAGGCATTCAATGTCGGCGACAAGGACTTCAAGACCCAGCTGACCAAGATCCGCACGGCCAACCCCCAGGCAATCTACATCCCCAACTACACTGCAGAAATGGCTCAGATTCTTGAGCAGGCTTCGCAGCTGGGCATGAAGATTCCGTTCCTCTCCTGTGACGGATTCTCCAACCCTGAGATCTACAATCTTGCTGGTGGCTTCACCGATGGCGTCATCTACGTTGGACCTGCAAAGGTTAAGGAGAGCCCGGCTTTCAGTACCTTTGTATCCCAGTACACCGCCAAGTATGGTGTCGGACCGGACAGTTTCGCTACCAACGCCTATGATGGCACCAACATCCTGCTCTCTGCAATGGACAAGGTGTACAAGGCTACCGGTAAGTTCGACCGCAAGGCAATCCGCGATGCAGTCGCTGCAACCAAGGATTATGCTGGTGTCTCCGGTACCGTCAACTTCGCAGAGAATGGGGACTTGGTGGCTTATCAGGGACTCTACAAGGTTAACAAGACCACACCCGAATACTTGGGCACCTTCACGGTCGTAGACGGAAAGCTCGTCCAGATCGACTAAGGCCTGTACAAGGATTCCCGGTCTTGCGGGAAATTGGGAGGACCGGTGTTGTTTACACCGGTCTTTTCATGTTATCGTTCTTTTCAGTTCTCGTACGAAGGAGAGAGCATCGTGGGAATTGCTGAATTCTTCCAACATTTGATGAATGGCCTGACGCTCGGGGGTATTTATGCACTCATTGCCCTGGGATACACCATGGTGTATGGCATTCTGAAATTTATCAACTTCGCCCATGGTGACGTGCTGATGGTAGGCGCCTATATAGGGCTGTTTCTCTTTGACTGGCTTCGCGGCGATTCTCCGCTAGGTCTCTGGACATTGGTTGCCTTCTTCCTGGCTATGATCATCAGTATGGGTTTCAGCGCAGCGATTGGGATGTTTATCGAGCGCGTGGCATACAAGCCGCTTCGCAAGGCGACACGCTTGGCTCCGCTGCTGAGTGCCATCGGTGTTTCATTCATTCTTTCCAATGGGGCTGCCTGGGCATTCGGGACCCATTCCAGGAAGTTCAACTATCCGTTTGACAACTCAGCCATTCATTTGGGTGAGGTCGTCATCACTCCGCACCAGATACTCATCCTGGTTGTGTCCTTGGTCATGATGATCATCCTGAAAATCTTCGTAGACAAGACACGGATGGGCAAAGCCATGCGTGCCACCAGTCTCGACCAAGGGACAGCAATGTTGATGGGTATCAGTGTCAATCGCGTCATCAGCATGACCTTTGCCATCGGAAGCGCCCTTGCTGCCGTAGGCGGCATCCTGATTGCATTGGATTTCAAAGTGTATGCAACCATGGGTACCATGATGGGTCTGAAGGCCTTCGTTGCGGCTGTTGTCGGTGGTATCGGCAATATCAGCGGCGCAATGTTTGGAGGTATCTTGCTCGGTATTCTTGAAACCTTCGGTGTTGCTGTCTTCGGTATTCCCACCGGTCTGAAGGATACCATTGCCTTCGGTGTCCTCATCCTGATCCTCCTGCTCAAGCCGGAAGGACTCTTCGGCAAGGTCGAAAAGGAGAAAGTCTAGCATGTTCAACTTCTTCTTGCTCATTCTGATTTATTCGGGCATCTACGCCCTGATGGCCTTGGGCCAGAATATCATCACAGGCTACGGTGGTTTGCTCAGCCTTACCCAGGCAGGGTTCTTTGCCATCGGTTCGTATGCAACGGCAATCCTGACGACGCGCTTTGGCTGGTCGTTCTGGGCAACCTTGCCGGCAGCCCTCATCCTGAGCGCTTTTTTCGGACTTCTGATCGGGCTTCCGACCCTTAGGTTGAAGGGTGACTATCTTGCCATCGCCACCCTTGGCTTCGGTGAGATCGTCCGCAACGTCCTCAACAACTGGGACTCTGTCACCAGAGGCCCCATGGGCATCCAGCGCATCCCGATGCCGGACCTGTTCGGCTTTACCATCAATCCGTACAAGAAGTACGCATTCCTGGTTATGGTATTCATTTTCGTAGGCATAGCCTACTTCATCTTCCAACGCCTTGCGCGCTCGCGCATGGGAAGAGCCCTCTCTGCAGTGCGTGAAGATGAGATTGCCGCCCAGTCTATGGGGATCAACATCACCACCTACAAGGTGTTTGCGTTCATTCTCGGTGCCTCGGTTGCCGGTCTTGCCGGCTCCTTGCAAGCAGTCTTCTCGCTCTCTGTTACTCCCGGTACCTACACCTTCATGGTTTCTGTCATGGTGTTGTGTATGGTGGTGCTCGGAGGAATGGGAAACTTCAAGGCATCAATCCTTGGTGCTTTCATCATCCAGCTCATCAGCTATTTCCCCCAGCTTACCGGCCTTTCCAGTGTGATCCCTCCCCAATTCAAGCAGATCCTGTTCGGCTTGATCCTGGTTGTCATGATGATCTGGCGCCCTCAGGGGTTGTTGGGTAGGGAAGAGACCCGCTACGGAAAGAAAGTAGCAAAGAGCAGAAAGGGAGGTGCACAATGATCCTCTTGGAAACTGAAGCACTGACCCGAGCCTACGGCGGCGTTGTCGCCGTGAACAAGGTTGATTTCGTGGTTGAGAGCGGCCTCATTACCGGTCTCATCGGTCCCAATGGGGCAGGCAAGACCACCCTGTTCAACAACATGACCGGATTGGATGTGCCTTCCTCCGGCAAGGTGTTCTTCAACAAGAAGAACATTACCGGCCTGCCTGCCCACACCATCTGCAGGATGGGAATCGCACGTACCTTCCAGAACATCCGCCTCTTCAAGGAACTGACAGTTGTCGAGAACGTCATGATCGGACGGCACTTCAAGACCGGCAAGAGCGAGACAAAAGGGCGATTCTTCAATGCCATCAACAGCTACGTCCACATGAAGCAGGAGGAGGAGCAGATCTACGAGAAGGCCTGTGACTGGCTCGACTTCTTCGGCATGGCCTCCATGAAGAATGAACTTGCCAAAAACCTTCCCTACGGACGCCAGCGCGAGCTGGAAATTGCCCGAGCCTTGGCCACCGACCCGAAGTTGCTCTTCCTGGATGAGCCTGCTGCAGGTATGAACCCGCAGGAGACGGACCATCTGATGGCCACGATCCGAAAGATTCGGGATCTGGATATCACCGTAGTCTTGATCGAGCACGATATGAAGCTGGTCATGAATATCTGTGATACGATTACCGTACTTAACTATGGTCAGAAGCTTGCCCAGGGAACTCCCCGGGAGATCAAGCACAATCCCAGCGTCATTGAAGCCTATCTGGGAAAGGAAGAAGAATGAAAGAGTTGCTCAGCATTGATGATATCTCCGTTTCCTATGGAAACATCAAAGCCCTGCAGCAGGTGAGCATGCATGTCAATGAAGGCGACATTGTCTGCCTCATCGGTGCGAACGGTAGTGGAAAGAGTACGCTCCTGAAAGCCATTGTTGGGCAGGAGCCGTTGGTAAGCGGTTCGATCACCTTTGACGGGGAGGAGATCTGCAGAGCCAAACATGAGCTGACCAAAGGCTCGAAGCGACAGCGGATCCTCACCACCGATCTTATCGCCGCTAAGGGCATCGCACTTGTCCCGGAAGGGCGGCGTGTTTTTGCCGACATGACGGTTGAAGAGAACCTTGATATGGGAGCCTTCCTGGTTCGTGATGAGCAGCTCATTGCCGACCGCAAGGAAGCCATGTATGATTTCTTTCCCATCCTCGGGGCGAGAAGACGGCAGAAAACCCGCTCACTCAGTGGGGGGGAGCAGCAGATGATGGCCATTGCGCGTGCGCTGATGAGTGGTCCCAGACTCATCCTTCTTGATGAACCGGGGCTCGGGCTTGCTCCGTTGGTGATCGCAGATATCTTTGAGAAGATTGATATGATCAACAAGCAGGACAAGGTGACAGTCTTTTTGGTGGAACAGAATGCCAGGATGGCACTCAAGGCATCCACCGAGGGGTATGTCATGGAGAATGGCAAGATTGTGTTGCATGATGCTTCCTCATCACTTTTGGAGAACGAGAAAGTGCGTGAGGCTTATCTCGGGGAATAATGGCTGGAAAATCCAGTACGCTTGCAGTATAGTTATGGTAGATGGTAGGTAGGAGATCCAAATGATTATCGAACGAAGAATGACGCGTAATCCTGTTACAGCTACTCCTGACATGTCGATAGCAGAAGCCTCGACCTTGATGAAACAGGAGAAGGTGCACCGCCTTCCTGTGCTCGACAAGGAGAAGCATCTGGTGGGAATCATCACAGAGAAGGATATCCTGTATGCCACCCCATCTCCGGCCAGCAGTCTTTCCATCCATGAGATGGCGTATCTTCTCAGCAAGCTCACCGTCAAGAAGCTGATGAGCAAGAATGTGGTTACCATCACCAAGGATACCACCGTAGAGGAAGCGGCCCGCATGATGGTCGATCAGGACCTCTCAAGCCTTCCGGTACTGGAAGGGGATAAACTCATCGGCATCGTCACCAAAAGTGATATGTTCAAGATTCTTCTCGAGCTCTTTGGTGCACGGCACTTCGGTGTTCGCGTCTCCTTCGTGGTGGAAGATAAACCGGGAACCATTGCCAAGATCAGTCAGGCTCTCAGCGAGCAGGGCATAGATATCATAACCTTCGGTACCTTCATGGGAACCGATCCTACAAACGCCATCTGCACGATCAAGGTGCAGGGGGCTCCGATCAGCAAGGTTGTGGAGATCATAAAACCGTATGTCTCCCAACTGCTCGATGTCAGGGAGGTCTGAGTGCCCAAGCGCGCAAAAAAGAAGGAAGCTCGGAAAGAAAAGGCGGCTGGAGACAGCCGCCTTGCAGTTGCCCCTGACGCCTATCTTCCCTTTGAGAACATAAGGGAAGTGAAACCGACCAAGGTGAAGCCCCCAGTTGAGAAGAAGCCGGCAGTGGTGGAGCGCAAGGAACCAAGGGTGCTCGGCTATGACCCGAAGGCAAATTTTGGTGATATTCTCACGGCTTGGGAAGCTACCGGGGAACTGGGAGGCGTCACCAAGCGCATGAAGAGCCACAGCAAGGTGAAGGTGGAGAAGTCCTTTGCCGAGATTTTGGCCGAATGGGAAGGTGAGAAGCTCGCCAAGCAGGAAGCCAAGGCAACTGAACAGACAATCAAGAAGAGCAAGGCGTATGTTCCCAAGAAGGACTTCGGGTCCTTGCTTGATCAGTTTGAGGGCAATGCTCCGGTTAAACCGAAAGCAAAGCAAGCTGAAAAGCGCTCTTTGCCTTCTTCTCCCCTGACTCCTTCGAAGGAGATGGAAGAGGCTTTGGAGGAGAAGGAGGAGCTGGATCAGGAACGAGACAGTTCAGTCTCCTGGTCGTTCTCAGACACCTATCGGCAGTGGACGGAACAAAGGGATGAAACTTCTGCCATCGAGAAGGCTCGCAAAGAGAAGCGAGAACATCACAAGGTGCAGAGTACGATAGGGGAGTTGCGTGCGCTTGAGCCGCAGGCCACTTTGGACCTGCATGGGCTGAAAGTGCTTGAAGCTGAGAAAGCGACAGCAGATTTCCTGCGCTCGTCAAAAGCTGCAAACCTGCAGAAGGTTGCCATCATTACCGGCAAAGGCCTGCACAATGACAAAGGATACTCCCTGCTCAAGGAAGCAGCTCTCTCGCAGATACGGCTCAGCAGCGTTGTGCGCGAAGCATATACCCCCAAGGCTATGCATGGGGGTAGTGGGGTTATCTGGGTTATCCTGAAAAGTTCCTAGTCAGCGTTGCGCATGCACAAAGGAAGCCGGTTTCCATGGAGACCGGCTTCTGCATGCTGAGTGTTCAACGCTCGCGATAGATGATGCGACCCTTGGTCAGATCATACGGGGAGAGTGCTACCCGCACTGTGTCACCAGGAACGATCCTGATGTAGTGTTTGCGCATTTTTCCCGAAAGATGGGCAAGAATGACATGCTGGTTCTGGAGTTCCACACGGAACATGGTATTCGGTAGTGCCTCGCGAACGACGCCCTCTACTTCAATTGCTTCTTCTTTTGCCACGAATCCTCCATATATCTGCTTGAAAGCTAGGAAATTATATTCACTAGCTTTCAGCGTGTCAACCTAGCATCAGGCAATGAAAATATCCCAGTACCCCTTAAGGAAGATCCCAAGGATGACGGCAGGCAGGATAAACTTGAAGTAAAACTGCAATGCCTTCGGGAATTTCAAGCCGGTCCCACTATCGGCTTCAGCAAGGAAATTGTCCCATCCCCAGCCGTATTTCCAGGTACAGTAGAGAGTAAATACCAGTGAGCCTAGGGGAAGGAGTGTGGAGCTTACCACAAAATCCTCAAGATCGAGAACGCCGGTTCCCGGTCCGAGCGGTTGGAAGGAAGACCAGAGATTGAAGCCGAGGATACAGGGAAGGCTCAGGATGATGATGGCGATTGCATTGATCAGAACTGCTTTCTTTCTGCTCATTCCCTTCGTATCGATCCAGAAACTGATGATGTTCTCGAAGACAGCGATGAGGGTGCTCAGGGCGGCAAAACTCATGAAGAGGAAGAAAAGACTTCCCCAGAACCGACCACCAGCCATCTGGTTGAAGATGTTTGGCAGGGTGATGAAGATCAGCGATGGGCCGGCGTCGGGCTGGATTCCGAAGGCAAACGCCGCCGGGAAGATGATCAGACCGCTGCATAGGGCAACAAAGGTATCGAGGCTGATGATGCGTACTGCTTCGCCGGTAAGTCGGTTTTCCTTGCCGATATAGCTTCCGAAGATGGCAATGCTTCCGATGCCAAGGCTCAACGTGAAGAACGCCTGGCCCATTGCAGCATAGATTGCAGAGAAAATACCGCTTTCGGCCATGCGGGAGAAATCAGGGATAAGATAGAACTTGAGACCTTCAGCACCACCCTTCAGAAGGAGACTGTTGAAGGCAAGCACGATCATCAGGGCCAACAGGCCGAGCATCATGAACTTGGTAATCTTCTCAACGCCGCTTTGCAGCCCCTTCGCTACAGGCAGGAATCCCAGAACCACCGCAATGAGCATCCAGATGGTCATTGCAACAGGATTTTCAAGCATGCCTCCAAAAATACCCCCTACTCCCGAGGCGTCAAGCCCGCTGAATTCACCCCTGACCATTCGTACCAAATAGGAGAGCAACCAACCGGTAATGGTGGTGTAGAACATCATCAGTACATAGTTTCCGATGATGGCAAGCTTGCCGTATACCTGCCAAGGCTTCTTGGTAGGAGTCAGCGTATCCATGGCAAGGCCAATATTCTGCTTGCTTGCACGCCCGATAGCCAACTCCATAACCATGACGGGAAGGCCGAGGATAACCAAAAAGAGTATATAGATCAGGACAAATGCTGCCCCACCGTATCGTCCTGTGATGAAGGGGAATCTCCAAACGTTTCCCAATCCGATGGCACAACCTGCAGAGAGGAGGATGAATCCAAGTCTGCTGCCTAGTGTTTCGCGTACTTTGTTTTCTTTCATACCGATACTTACCCGCTTTCCTGATGTTGGATATGATTGTCTGGAAAAACAATCGAAGTATTGTAAGGGGAGTGTGGTAAAAAATGCAACCAGAATGTGATAAATGAAGCAACTCAATTGACAGAGGAGGCTCACAAGGGCAAGATACCACATAAGAAAGCATGCAAGAGGTGAGAAAGATGGCCAGTTTGAGAGCATTACAGGCGTACCTGGAAAGCGGGTCGCAGGTGAGTGAGGCTATGGTCGCCTATACGGCGTCCCTTCAGCAGATCGCAGATGTCGACATGCAGGTTGCTGCACGAATCGTCAATGAGCTGGCAGATCAGAGAACCCACCTGAAACTGATCGCCAGTGAGAATTTCTCCTCGATCACCAGCCAGTTGGCCATGGGGAATCTGCTGACGGACAAGTACAGCGAAGGGTATGCGTATCACCGCTTCTATGCTGGATGCGACAATGTAGATTTCATAGAAGCACTTGCGTGCGATTATGCTTGTAAGCTGTTCGGCGCAGAACATGCCTATGTCCAACCCCATAGTGGTGCTGATGCCAACCTTGTCGCTTACTGGGCCATACTCAATGCCCGAGTACAGGTGCCCATGCTCTCCGAGCTCGGCATCACCAACCCCAGCGACATGAGCCGACAGATGTGGAACCAGGTCCGTGAGAAACTGGGCAACCAGAAGATTCTCGGTCTTGATTACTACTCAGGCGGACACTTGACCCATGGATACCGCCAGAATGTCTCTGCCCAGATGTTTGATGCCTACTCATACTCAGTCGATGAGAAGAGCGGATATCTTGATTATGAGGAGATTGAGCGGTTGGCTCATGAAATTCGTCCTTTGATCCTGTTGGCCGGCTACAGTGCCTATCCGCGCAAAATTGATTTCAAGCGCATGGCCGACATTGCCCACGCAGTGGGTGCTGTGTTCATGGTGGATATGGCCCACTTTGCAGGTCTTGTGGCAGGCAAGGTTTTCACTGATGAGTACAATCCTGTGCTGTGGGCTGACGTGGTCACCACAACCACCCACAAGACGCTGCGTGGTCCCCGTGGTGGTATGGTCCTGTGCAAGCAGGAGTTTGCCGAGAGTGTTGACAAGGGCTGTCCCTTGGTAATCGGAGGCCCGCTTCCCCATGTCATGGCCGCCAAGGCGATTGCGTTCAAGGAAGCCCTCGATCCCTCTTTCTCCGAATATGCACAACGCATCGTGAAAAACTCTGCTGCATTGGCGAGAGCCTGTATCTCTGAGGGCATCACTGTCGCTACCGGCGGAACAGACAACCATCTGATGCTGCTGGATGTCCGCTCCTTCGGCCTGAACGGTCGGCAGGCAGAAAGTGCTCTGCGTGAGTGTGGTGTTACGCTCAATCGCAATGCGCTTCCCTTCGATCCCAATGGGCCCTGGTACACCAGCGGGCTACGCATCGGTACTCCTGCAGTGACCACTTTGGGTATGGGAGAAGAGCAGATGGCAGAGATTGCCTCCATCATTGCCCTTGTCCTCAAGCACACCAAGCCGGTTGTGCTGACCAAAGGCGAGAAGGCAGGTCAACTGAGCAAGGCAAAGGCTGTGACGGAAGATTCGGTGAAACAAGAGGCGCAGAAGCGGGTGCTTTCCTTGCTTGAAAGGTTCAAGCTCTATCCTGAGTTGGATTTAGCGTTCCTTAGCCAGTACTTTCCCCTCGACAACAGCACAAGGTGATGGTAGCATTGACGTTGGTTGGAGGTCCAGGATGAGTAAGATAATGCAGGATTTGCGCTATAGCAAGGATCATGAATGGGTCCGGATTGAAGGTGAGAAAGCCTATGTGGGAATCACCGACCATGCGCAGCATGAACTGGGTGAAATTGTCTTTGTTGAATTGCCCCCTCTTGGTGAGCGGTACAGCAAAGGAGAAGAGATTTCCACCGTCGAAAGTGTCAAGGCTGCATCGGCCATCCTGAATCCTGTGGAAGGGAAGGTCCTTGAGGCCAACGAAGAACTTGATGGTTCGCCGGAGCTGATCAATGAGGATTGCTACGCCCATCATTTGTATGTCCTCACAGACTACAAGCTGGATGACTACCATGCTCTTCTGGATGCCAAAGGTTACGAAGCCTTTCTGAATTCGCTTTGATCGTCAGCAGATGCCGCCGTGATGGCGGCATTGCTTTGTCCATATACCGGAGGTAACCATGGTATATCCCTATATTCCCCATACCGATGAGGATCGCAGCATGATGCTGTCTGCAATCGGTCTGCAGTCGCTTGACCAGCTCTTTGAGGTGCTTGGTGAGGAGCTGCAGCTATCAGATTCTGTTCCTATCAGCCACGGGAGAACCGAGGATGAGGTCCAGCGGATGATCGATTCCATCGCTTCGCGAAACGTGCGGGGTATCCCGTTCCTTGGCTGCGGTTGCTACGACCATATCATTCCTTCCACGGTGAAGGCTCTCTCCTCCCTTCCTTCCTTTGTCACTGCCTACACTCCGTACCAAGCGGAGATGAGCCAAGGGCTCTTGCAGGCAATCTACGAATTCCAGAGCATGATATGTGAAATAACCGGTTTGGATGTGGCCAATGCCTCCCTCTATGATGGATCGCATGCGGCAAGTGAAGCCGCCAGCCTGATGGTGGCATCCAAGCGCAAGTCTTCGACGGTTCTCGTCTCCAGTACCATCCATCCCTTCATTTTGGCGGTGCTCACCACCTGGGCAAAGGGAACCGATCGAGCAATCAGGATTCTGCAAGAGAAGGAGGGGGTAGTCGACCTCTCCTCCCTTGAGGCAGAGCTCGATGAAACCTGTGCCGGGCTCATCGTGCAGAGTCCGAACCGGTATGGATTGTTGGAGGATTACAATACGGTTGCCGACACCTTGCATACCCATGCTTGCTTGTTTGCCATCCTCAGTGACCCCCTTTCTCTCGCCATCCAGAAGAGTCCGGCAGAGTGGGGTGCAGATATCGCCATCGGAGACACCCAATCCCTTGGGTTGCCTTTGGCATTCGGAGGTCCTTCCTGCGGCTACATGGCGGTAACCGAGAGTCTGATGCGCCGTATTCCCGGACGCATTGTGGGGGCTACCACCGACGCAAAGGGCAGGAGAGGGTTCACCCTCACCCTGCAAGCGCGAGAACAGCACATCAAACGTGAGCGTGCCACTAGCAATGTATGCTCCAATCAGGCGCTTGCAGCGCTGATGACTACCATCCATCTCTCTTCCTTGGGGTGGGGAGGTATGGTGGAAGCTGCCAACCAAAGCTATGCCAAGGCGCATTATTTGGCCTACCACCTTGCCCAGCTTCCGGGTGTCACCCTTATTTGGGACAAGCCTTTCTGGTGCGAGTTTCCGTTGGTGTTCTCCGATGCAAAGAGGATGCGTAAGTTCCTGCAGGAACTGCGCAATGAAGGAATCTTTGCAGGCGTCAGGCTTGCAGCCTTGACGAGACAAGCCAAGGATGAGCTGGTTCTGCTCGTGGCAGTAACCGAGAAACGCAGCCGCGAGGAGCTTGAGCTCTATCTGGCCGCTGCACGGAGGGTGATGAAATGAGTGAGCCATTGTTGATCGACATGTCCAAGCAGGGAAGAAAGGCTTACTGTTTTCCTCCTCTGGACCTTCCCCGTGGATTTGATCAGGCGTTGCCCTCGCTTCCTGCTTCTTTGAGCAGGCAGACTGCTGCACGTCTTCCCGAGGTTGCCGAGCTTGATGTGGTACGGCATTTCACTCGCTTGTCCAACCTCGTGCATGGTGTGGACAATGGTATGTATCCTCTCGGATCCTGTACCATGAAATACAACCCCAAACTTGCCGAGCATATCGCAGGCATGAGCGAGTTTACCCAGATACACCCCTTGCAGGATATCTCCACTGTCCAAGGAAGCCTATCGGTCATGTACAACTTGCTGGAAGACCTCTCTTCCATCACCGGCATGAGCTGGGGGACACTCCAACCTTGTGCAGGGGCCCATGGTGAGTACACAGGCCTCAAGATGATCCGCTCCTACTTTCTCAAGCAGGGCGATGATGCAAGGAAGAAGGTGCTGATTCCTGTCAGTGCCCACGGTACCAATCCAGCAAGTGCTGCAGTGAATGGGTTTGATGTGGTTCCCATCGCCAGTGATGAACGTGGTCTTGTTGATTTGGAGGACCTTGCTTCCAAGCTGGATGATTCGGTTGCAGCCTTGATGCTGACAAACCCCAATACCCTTGGGCTTTTTGAACAGGATATCCTGGTCATCTCCCGCATGGTGCATGACGCAGGTGCTCTGCTCTACTACGATGGGGCAAACCTGAATGCCATCCTGGGAATGGCTACCCCGGGCGACATGGGCTTTGATGTTTTGCATCTCAATCTGCACAAGACCTTCTCCACCCCACACGGTGGAGGGGGGCCGGGCAGCGGACCTGTCATGGTGAACAGCACCCTCAGGCCTTTCTTGCCCAAGCCCGATATCGAGTTGACTGACAGCGGGTATGTGTATCAGTGGGAGAATGAGGAATCGATCGGGAAAGTGAGCATGTTCTGGGGGAACTTCCTGGTCCTTCTCAGGGCATATGTCTATATCCTGAGAATGGGCAGTGAAGGGCTCAGAGCGGCAAGCCGCCATGCTGTCCTGAATGCAAACTACCTTGCAGCCAAACTGGCTCCGGTTCTCCGAATTCCCTATGGGAAACGGTGCATGCATGAGTTCGTCATCAGTTGTTCCGACCTCTTGGAGAAGTATGGCGTGAGTGCCCAGGATATCGCAAAGGCCCTCATCGACGAAGGCTACCATCCACCGACGATGTACTTCCCCTCGCTTGTCAGTGAGGCTCTGATGATAGAGCCAACCGAAAGTGAGAGTGTAGAGTCGCTGGATGCATTTGCAGAAACCCTGCTGAAGCTGGTCAAGCGGGCACAGGAAGATCCTGCATCCCTCAAGGCTGCTCCGATTACCACGGTGGTTGGTCGGCTTGATGAGGTGAAGGCGGTCAAAGAGCCCAACTTGCGCTACTGAGGCCCTGAGAGCACTTTTTCTTTGCAGTCTCTTCATTGTTGAGGTATCCTTGAAGTATGAAGAGACTACTGATTCAAAACGGACTTCTTGTTGATACGGAGTGGACCAGGCATGCTGACATCCTGGTCGAGGATTCTCAGATCGTGCACATTGCCGCTTCCATTGAAGCTGAGGAGGTTCCCGAGGGGACCGAAATCATCCAGGCTGAGGGGCTTTGCATCCTGCCGGGTATCATCGATGCCCATACTCACTTCCATCTGGAAAGCAGAGGTACGGTGACAGCCGACTCCTTTGCCGAAGGGAGCAAGTGTGCAGCCTTTGGTGGAGTGACCACGGTCATAGATTTCGCAGACGATGACAAAAAGGGTGATCTGGCTGCTTGCACCAAACGACGCATCCAAGCCATGCAGCAAGGCATGGCGGTGGATTTCTCCCTGCATCAGGGAGTGTATGCCTTCCGCGATGGGTTGGAAGATGAGCTGGTGGGCCTGAAAAAGGCAGGGGTGAGGGTCATCAAGATGTTCACCACCTACAAGAATGTTGGCTATCTCGTGGAGAAACGGGAGGAGCTGAAAGCAGTTTTCAGTCTCTGCAAGAAACATGATCTTTTAGTGAGTGTTCACTGTGAGGATGACGCGACCATCCAGAAAGTTGATGCCCAATACGACGGACCTTACAATCCGGCAGCACATGCCAATCTCAGGCCCAGCGAAGCGGAAGCTCGAGGCATTGATACGGTGGGCTCCATCGCCTTGGAGTTGGATATGCCCCTCTATGTGGTGCATCTGTCCAGCAAGGCAGGGCTGCAAAAGGTACGCGAACTCAGGGCCAAGGGGCTGAGGGTTATTGTTGAGACCACCCCCCACTACCTATTCTTGGACAAGAGCAAGCTCGAAGGAGCGGATGGAGCTTTGTATGTGATGACCCCCCCGCTCAGAAGCGAAGAGGACAATCTGGCATTGCAGGAAGCCGTGCTCAATGGTGAAGTGCAGGTCATCGCCACCGATCACTGTTCGTTTACCGTGGAGCAGAAGATGGCAAGCAATGATTGCAGGACCATCCTGCCCGGCATCCCCAGTACAGAAGAGATGTTGAGCCTGGTGTACACCTTTGCAGCAAACAGCGGAAGGATTGGTCTTCAGCAAGTGGTCAACCTGCTCAGCACCGCTCCGGCAAAAGCGTTCGGCTTGTATCCGCGCAAGGGTGCAATCCGGGTAGGCAGTGATGCAGACCTGGTGCTCTTCGATCCCGATGAGGCCTGGACGATCAGCAAAGAGACCACCCATTCAGCGAGTGGATATACCCCGTATGAGGGTAAGCAGGTGCTGGGACGGCCGATTATGACCTACCTCAAGGGAAGATTGATCATGGGGGACGGCATCTATCTCGGACTTGACGGTAATGGTGAGTTTGTACCGCAAAAGGATGTAGGTCGTGGTAAAACGATCATGCATTGAGTAGGTACGCATCCAAAAGTACGGCAGCCGGCAGGCTGCCGTATTTCGTTGGCAACAACACTTGCTGCAAATATTGTCACATGCAGTAGTTTTCACTACACTGTGAGCAAGGAGCAACCATGATTGAAGGTATTCTGTTTGATATGGATGGTGTTCTCATTGATTCTGAACCGGTGATTTTGCATGCAGCCATGTCCTACTTGGAAAGTCTGGGAGTCAAGGTGCAGCCTGAGGACTTCATTCCCTTCATTGGGGCAGGGGATAAGCGCTACCTGTGCGGGGTGGCTGAGAAATATGGCCTTCAGATAGACTTTGAGGTAGCCAAGTATCCGTTGTTCGAGCTCTATGAGAAGTATGCTGTCGATCGTGGTCCCATGCCGGGGGTGCATCGGTTCATCGCAAATGCCCGCAAAGCAGGACTCAAGCTTGCCCTTGCCACCAGTGCTGCAAGGATGAAGGCTGCCATCAATTTGAAAGCCATCGGGTTTGAAGAGTCGGATTTCGATTTTGTTGTTACCGGTGATAAGCTCAAACACAACAAGCCCAGCCCTGACATCTATCAACTGGCCTCCCTGGGGATGGGCCTTCCTCCCCAAGAGTGTCTGGTCATCGAGGATGCCCTCAATGGGGTGGTGAGCGGGAAACATGCAGGTGCAACGGTGTGTGCCGTCAACACGAGCTTTACGGTAGGCGAGCTTTTCGAAGCCGGTGCCGACTATGTGATCAGCACCCTTGATGCGTTCGAGGATTTCTCGACTCGTGATCAGTTCAATGCTCTGCTTGCCTCCATGCGCGGATCGGATGAGCGTGTGGTGTATGGGGCGAATAGGATCTTGGAAGGAGCTCCTTCTCCGATGGGTCCTGAAGCCCTTTTCTCCCTGCAAGTCAGTGAAGCCTATGCTGCACGGAAAAACGCCTATACCCCGTACTCCCACTACAAGGTGGGGGCAGCCCTGCTCAGTAGTGCGACAAGCCGTGTCTACAGTGGCTGTAATGTCGAGAACTCAAGCTACGGGGCCACCATCTGTGCCGAGAGGAACGCCATCCTGCACGCCGTAGCCAGCGAGGGTCCTCTTGGCATACAAAGCTTGGTTGTGGTCAGCGAGGACTCTCCTCCGGCCCCTCCCTGTGCGCAATGCTTGCAGGTTCTTGCTGAGTTTTGCAGACCAGAAACCGAAATCCATTTAGTGGATGTTTCCTTTGCTGAAGGCAGGGGAGGTGTGCATCAGGTGTATCGATTCTCAGACCTTTTGCCATACCCCTTCATATTTCCCAGTATGAGGTCATGATGAGACGTCTGTTGCTTGTTTTTCTGGTGCTCCTCACGCTTATCGTGGCGAGTGGTTGCACAACCACCACACACCATATGCTCAATCCCATTGTGCTTGACCCTCAGGTGAGTTTGGATGAGAAACTTTCCGCCTACTCGATTCCGAAAGTCCAGGTCACCTTTCCTAAGGTGTATCATGATGGCCTCAAGTGGAGAGATAGGGTGATTGAGCTGATTGAGGGAGCAGAGGATTATCTGATAATCTCTGCTTTCCTTGCTTCCAGTTCAGAAGACCTTCAGCCGCTCTATGATGCCTTGGCACGCAAGGCTGAAAGCGGGGTTCGTGTCTACTTTGTGGTGGATGGCATCGGTCCCTTTGATATGACCGAGACGCGCTTTCACCTGATCCCCCTCAAATTCCTTCGGGAAAGCGGGGTGCACTTGCTGGAGTTCAATCCGATCAGCAGTGCAAGGTTGGTAAGCCTGTTCAGCCTGCTTGATCGCGATCACCGCAAATACCTCATTGTCGATGGCAAGCATCTTGCCATGGGCGGGATGAATCTCAACTACATCTCCATCGGTGCCCGTGACGATAATTTGCAGCGGGACAGCATGTATGAGTTCTACTCCCCCGAGTTGGTCACGTTGCTCCTTGATGCCTTTGTTCCCTGGTGGAATGAGCAGAGTTGGGAGGAGATACGCCGAGAAGATTTCCAAGTGGATGAGACGGTGGCCATCGGGATGAAGACCTACGATGCTTGGTATGTTGACCAACACCCCGGTTCGGACAAGGTCAGCGCTCTCTTTGGGTCGATGCTTGCAGAAGCCAAGCATGAGGTGAAAGTGCTTCCTTTTTTGCCGTTTATGGACAGCAATATGATTGAAGCATTCCGGACTGCTTCGGATAGGGGTGTTCAAGTGCAGATGATCATACCCTTTGACAAGCGGGTTACCAACCGAAAAGGCATAGAGTACATGGTCAAGGACCTGCGCAAGATGCAGATAGACCTACGCATCGAGAAAGAGAGTGCAGAGAGCCAGAGGCTGCTGCATGAGAAGCTGATGATTGTCGACGACCGCTATGTGGTGATCGGGTCCACAAACATCAACTACCGTTCTTTCAACCTTGCCTATGAGACATCGCTTGTCATCGACAGCGAAGAGCTCGCCCGCGAAGTGGAGAAACACTTTGATGAGCTGTACAAGAAGACGGTATCCATCACCGAAGCGATGGCAGAAGCTTGGCAGACCTTTGCCAACTGGCCACGGTTTGCCGTTGGCTTCTTTGGAGGTTGAGCGTGCGTAAGCTTTTGTTCTCCCTGATGCTCCTATTGCTTTGCTCATCCCTCTCTGCCCGCTCATTGGGATATGGGGTTGGTTTTTATGGCCAGAACGTAGAAGCGGAACCAGAGCGTGCAAGCAGTGGTGCTGAGTTCTCCTTGGTGTACAAGCCCTTCCTGCTTGCCTTCCTCAATCCCTCGCTGCATGTGAAAAACTCGGTGGGAACCGAGATGGACGGGGAGTGGGTTGCTCCCTATTGGGAAGTGGGGATGAGTGTGGATCTGATTCGCATCATTGACCATCCCTTCAACTTTCTGGCACACAATGTCATTGCCTACACCCCCTCGGTAAGCGTTGCCTACCAGTATGATCCAAGGAGGAACCTCTCCTTGGCAAGTGTGGGCTTCAGTCCTTTCAAGTTGAGCCAGAAGGATTTTTGGTACGAGTATTTCTCCCCCTTCCTGACCTATGATCTGAAAAGTGGAGAATTGGACAGTTGGGGCGTGAATTTGGTGCGGTACACCTTTTTCTTCAAGTAGGTTGGTATGCGTAAGAGCGTTGTGTTGTTGAGTCTTTTGCTGTTTCTCACCTTGCCCGCCTTTGCCGGGTACTTCGACCTGGCTCTCACCCTGGGAACAAACGTGCATATGTTTGAGAAAGATCTCGATCCAAGCAGAATGAAAATGGCTTGGGGTGCATCGGTGGGACTGACGGATGTTTGGGAGTTTGATGTACAGGTGGACACCCAGCTGGTTCCTACCTTTTTTGGTTCTTCCTCAATTTCCTTGGTAGGGCAGAAAGCGCTGTTGGGACAGCGGTCAACCGGCTCTTCAACTGCCGGGGTGGGGATCAATACGTTGGTGGGAGCAGGAGTGATGATCAGTCCCTATACCAGCGAGGGAACCCTTGGCATCTCCCACCTGCTCTTGACGCTCACCCCGCTTACGGTCGGCAGCCCGGTCACCGGCAAGAGAGAGCGGCTCTTTGCGCTCACCCTTGCCTACAACCTGAGCAACCAGAAGTTTGCACTTCTCTTCGACTTGGTGAAATACGATTTCTATGCCATCGGCACCTATCGGGATTACCGCTAGCAGCTGTGCTCCAGTGCCATAATCTTGTCGACTCTCCGCTGGTGGCGATCACCTTCAAAACTTGCGTCCACGAAGGCTTGCAACATTTCCACCGGATCTTCGCTGTAGTCGATTCTTCCGCCGAAGGCAATGAAGTTGGCGTTGTTGTGCTTGCGGGCCATAGCAGCGGCATAACTGTTCTGCGGGAGCGCACAACGAATGCCCTCAATCTTGTTGGCACTGATCGAGATGCCGATGCCGGTTCCGCAGAGCAGGATGCCGAACTCATAGCCACCCTTCTTGTATTCGGTACAGGCCAGATTGGCCATGTCCGGGTAATCAACCGAGTCTGGTGAGTGTACTCCCAGGTGGTTCACGGTGTATCCATTTTTTTTCAGATGGTCGGCGAAACGGGCGGCAAGCTCAACCGCCCCATGGTCATTTGCTAGTACGATATTTGGCATATCCACTTCCTCCGTACCTTGATGGTAGCGCATTTGCAAAACCCTGCCTAGCGTCTTTTGAGTTGTAAGCTTTTTGCAACTGGGGTAAAATGTCTCATCGATAGGAGCTTGAAGTGGCAGTGATATATGTAAGCGGGCATCGGAACCCGGATATGGACAGCATCTGTGCTGCCTACAGTTATGCATTTCTGAAAAACAAACTGGATCCGAGCAATACCTACTTGCCGGTCAGATGCGGTAACCTCAACGATGCGACCAAAGCCCAGTTTGAGCGACTGAACATAGTTCCACCCCCCTTCATCAAGGATGTGCGGACCAAGGTCTCTGCAGTAAGCAGAAATGCCCAGAGCACTGTCCAGATAACCGACCCGGTCTACACGCTCGTCTCTTTCTATGGATCTACAAGCCGCAGTTCGGTCGTCCCCGTCATGGAGGGGGATCAGTACCGTGGTCTGCTGAGTGTCGACGAGGTGAGCAGCTTCATCCTCAAGGAGAACAGCGGAAAGCGTCCGATCTACCACTTTGTGGTGGATAATTTCCCCAAAGTCCTGAAAGGCTCTTTCCTGCGAAAAGGGGAGATGCCAAGCTTCGATGCTCCGATCATGGTAGGGGCCATGCGTTACACGGTCTTCTGCAAACACATGGAAGCTATGGAAGGACAGGCCCCAATATTGGTGGTCGGTGATAGGGAAGACCATATCCGTAAAGCTATCGAATTGCAGATTCCGGCCATCGTTCTTACAGGAATTGAACAGGAAGTCACCAGCAATGTCGATTGGGACGCTTATAAGGGAACCGTCTTTCTCAGTGCTCTGGATACAGCTGAATCGCTGCGTCTCTTGCGTTTGAGCGTCCCTGTGGAAAAGCTCATGGTACAGAACCCACCCAGCCTGCAAGCTGACAGCCTCTTTGATGAGGCAAGGGACATTCTTGCCGACAGCGAGTTCAGGGGTCTCCCCGTCTTTGATGGGGATTCCTATCTGGGCTACGTCACCCGGCGTTGTTTTTTGGAAAAACCCAAGACCAAGCTGATCATGGTGGACCATAATGAGAATGAGCAGGGAGTGCCGGGCATCGATGAGGCTGAGGTGGTTGAGATCATCGACCATCACCGCCTCGGCGCCGCCAAGACCCGAAATCCCATCTTCATCTGCTGCGAGCCGTTGGGATCGACCTGCACCATCATTTACAAGCTGTTTTTGCGAAACAATGTGGAGATCCCTGCCCACCTTGCACGGGTGCTGCTCAGTGGAATTGTCAGTGACACCATCATGCTCAAGAGTCCTACCACTACCTTCGAAGACTATACGGCGGTTCAGGATCTCTTGGCGCTCGGACAGGTTCCGGACATGCGGACCTTCGGCGAGACTATGTTCCGCAGCGGAGCATCCCTTGCAAAAGAGACACCAAAGAAGATGCTTGAGGCAGACTTCAAGCATTACAAGGAACTGGGAGTCCGCTTTGGCATCGGCCAATGCGAGGTTACCACCCTCACCGATGTGGATGATTACAAGGATGCATACCTTGCAGAGCTTGAGAACCTCAAGCGCTCGCACGCCCTTGACTGGGCTTTGTTCCTGATCACCGATGTGGTCAAGGAGAGCAGCGTGCTGTTGATGACCAGCATGCCGATCATCGAGCGCAAACTTGCCTACAAGAAGATCGGGGAGGGCATATTCAGCCTTCCTGGGGTTCTTTCACGGAAAAAGCAGTTGCTTCCTGAAGTGCTGAGAGTCTTGGAAGAGTAGGTTACTTCACCTCGGATATGGTGTTGATGCTGGGGATGGTCTTCAGACTCTTGATGATCTTCTTGAAGTCCTCTTCCTTCTCCACTTCCATGGTGAAGGTACCCATGAGTTTGCCTTCCTCATCGTCATGAAGCCGTCCCTCGATCAGGTGGCCCTTGAACTTGCGCAGTGCTCCCTCAATCTCACCGAAGAGATCATAGGTCCGCTTGCTGGTGACGCTGAAGCGCTTGGTGAGTTTGGGGAACTCGGTCTCCCACTCCACCTCAATCGACCGATCTACCACTTCGCTCATGTTCTTCAGGTTCGGGCACTCACGTTTGTGCACAATGACGCCGCGACCTCGGCTGATGTATCCCACAATGTCATCACCGCGTACTGGTGAACAGCACTGGGCGATGTGTATCATCATGTTCTTCTCATCGCCGACACGGAACTTCATCCGCTTTGCATCGAAGACCTGACGGACGATCTCATCCCCGTCGGCCAGCCCCGGTGGTGGTTGCGGCGGTTCTTGTTTTGGTGGCGGTTCGGGGGCCTTGCGCTTCGCAATGATGTCCTTGTCGATGAGGATGTTCTCATCGTACTTGTTCAGCCATGCTTTGATCTTCTTGCGTGCACTGCTGGTCTGGGCATATCGCAACCACTGCAGGTGAGGCCTGGCGTTGGGGCTGGTGAGAATTTCGATGACCTGCGTGTTTTTCAGCGGAGCGTTGAGCGGGATGATCGAGCCGTCCGCTTTAGCCCCGGTCGTATGGTTTCCGACCTCAGTGTGGATTTGGTAGGCAAAGTCCAGTGCGGTTGCGTTTGCAGAGAGCTCTACAATATGCCCCTGCGGGGTGAAGACGTAGATGGTATCCTTGAGCAACTCGCCTTTGATGTCGTCCATGTAGGACTCACTGGTCTCAATCTCATTCGACCAGGTCTTGAGCTTGCTGATGATCTTTGAGAACTGTTCGTTGTCCAATTTCGACCATGATCCGCTGTCGCTGCCGGTATCGGCTTTGTAACTCCAGTGGGCGGCAACGCCATACTCTGCGGTGGAGTGCATCTCCTTGGTACGGATCTGGATTTCCAGCAGCTTGCCATCCAAGGCCATGACGGTGGTGTGCAGGCTCTGGTAGTTGTTCGCCTTGGGCATGGCGATGTAATCCTTGAATCTTCCTTCGATCGGGGGCCAGAGACGGTGCACCACTCCTAGGATGGTGTAGCACTCGGTTACGGTATTGCAAAGGATGCGCACTCCAAGGATATCGAAGATTTCGTCGATCTCCTTCTTGCGCTTTTTCATCTTCATGTAGACCGAGTAGGTGTGTTTGGCCCGGCTGGTGACCAGCACCTCACTGAGGTTCGCATCACCGCAGGCGCGATAGATGGACTTTTCCACACGATTGAGGTAGGCGTTCTGCTCGCTTTTCTTGCTCAACAGATACTCTTGGATGTAGTTGAAGGTATCTGGCTTGAGAATTTTCAGGCTCAAATCTTCCAGCTCATCCTTGAGCCAGGAGATACCCAAGCGGTCAGCCAAGGGGGCGAAGATGTCCAGGGTGTCGCCTGCAATCTCTCGTGCCCGTTCAGGGTTGAGATGCTGAAGCGTGCGCATGTTGTGCAGTTTGTCAGCCAGTTTGATGATGATGACCCGGATATCCTTGCTCATGGCGAAGAACATCTTGCGGATGGTTTCCGCTTCCTGGACACTCTTGTTCATGGTCTTGAGGTTGGCTATCTTGGTCTCACCTTCGACCATGTCGGCAACGGCGAGGCCAAAGATGGAGGCGAGTTCCTCGTGGGTTGTGTCGGTATCTTCCAGCGTGTCATGCAGCAAGCCTGCGCAGATGGTATCTGCATCCATCTTGAGCTGGATGAGTATCTCTCCTACTGCCAAGGGGTGGATGATGTATGGTTCCCCGCTCGCACGCTTTTGGTTCTCATGCTTGCTCGCAGAGAACGTGGCTGCTGCCAGGATCTTTTCCTGGTCGGCTTTGGGGTACTTGAAGGCTTTCTGGATGAACCGTTCGATCAGTTGCTCGTACATGCAAGAACCCCCCACACAACCCGCTCAAGAAACGCAAGGTCACGCACTCTGGCAACCTCTTCAAACCGATTGGCTTTCAGCAATGCTGCCACCTCGTTTGCCTGTCGGTAGTCACATTCAAGGAACAAAGCCCCTCCTTGGTTCAGGCGCTCAGTGCTCTGCTTTACCAAGGTCCGTATCAGGCCAAGACCATCGTCCTCCTTGCCATCAAGGGCAAGCCTGGGTTCCCAGGCCACTTCCTTCGATACCTGATCACACCAGGTTTCCGTCAGGTAAGGGGGGTTGCTGACGATGATATCATACTTTCCCTCAGCTGGGGAGAGCAGGTCTCCTTGCTTCAGCTGTACATCGGCTCCCAGCCTTTCTGCATTCGCTTTTGCCACCTCAAGTGCTCCAGAGCTGATGTCGGTCAGGGTGACGCGACATCCAAGTTCCAGAGCCAAGGTGATTCCGACCGCCCCGCTGCCGGTACAGACATCGATGATGGAGAGGGTGTTCCCCATCTTCCTTTTGCGGGCAAAGGCAAGGACTTGCTCTACGAGAATTTCGGTATCGGGCCGGGGGATAAGCACGCGCTCATCGACAGAGAAATCCCGTCCATAGAACTCTTTCGATCCCAAGATGTAGGCGATGGGACGGTGGGACAAGCGCATCTGGAGCAGCGTCTCGAGCGTAAGCAGATTCTCTTGGGTCAGCGGTTGGTCGTAGTTGAGCATCTGCTGGATCTGGTCCAAGCCGGTCACCTTCTCCAAGAGAAGGCGGGCATCGAGCTCAGCGCTCTGATCCAAAGAGCCGTCCTTGAGTCTGGAGGCAGTTGCTCGCTTCCATTGCTGGACGGTCATGCCAACCACCTCAGCTCTCCTTCAGGGCAGCCTCACCGGCGGCAATCTTCAGTGCTTCCACCACTTCATCAAGAGCCCCGGCCATGATCAGCTCGAGCTTGTAGAGTGTGAGGTTGATGCGGTGGTCGGTAAGACGATTCTGGGGGAAGTTGTAGGTGCGGATACGCTCACTGCGATCGCCTGAGCCTACCTGACTCTTGCGCGCTTCTGCCCGTTCGCGGTTCTTCTTCTCTTCTTCCAGGTCATAGAGGCGGCTTCTGAGCACCCTGAGGGCTTTTGCACGGTTCTTGATCTGACTCTTCTCATCCTGACAGATGACAACCAGACCGGTGGGAAGGTGGGTGAGTCTTACGGCACTGTCGGTGGTATTGACGCACTGTCCACCCGGGCCCCCGGCACGCATAACGTCGACCTTCAGATCTTCCTGGCGGATTTCGATGTCTGTCTCCTCAGCTTCAGGCAAGACGGCAACGGTTACTGCACTGGTGTGGATTCTCCCACCACTTTCAGTCTCCGGTACCCGCTGAACGCGATGAACGCCGCTCTCCCAGCGAAGGCTTCCATATACATCCTTACCGCTGATGGATACCACCAACTCCTTGTAGCCGCCGATACCGGTTTCGTTGGAGGAGAGGATTTCCATCTTCCACCCCTTGGCATCAGCAAAGTGGCTGTACATGCGAAAGAGGTTGGCAGCGAACAAGGCGGCTTCCTCCCCACCGGTACCGGCTCGGATTTCCATGATGATGTCCTTGCCTTCCAATGGGTCGGGGGGGATGAGGAGCATCTTCGTCTTCTGCTCGCTTTTCACCAAATGTGCTTCCAGTTCATGCAGCTCCTCACGGGTAAGTTCGAGCATTTCCTGATCGTCTTCCTCTTTCAGGATCTGCTGGGCCTCGGCTATCTGCTTGATGAGGCTTTTCATGGTTTTCAGCTCATCAATGATAGGGGAGAGGTGGGAACGCTCCTGGTTGAGGCTTTTATACAGCTTCATGTCCTGCATGGTCTCAGGGCGACTGAGTTTTTCATCTATATCTGCGAGTTGTTTCTCATACTCGGGCAGTTTTTTCAGCATCGGTATCTCCTAGGAGGAAAGTATACAAAACAGGCCGCTCTTTGCATAGCGTTGCTAGATATCCAGTTGGGAAAGCAACAGCCTATTCTCTTCTACCTGTGCAGGACCCAGGCGGTTCATCTTCAAGAACAGGATGCCTCCTGCCACAAAGAAAAGGGCGGGGATCACCCCCATATGCAAGCGGATGCCCCAGATGGCTTGGTCGCTGATTGCAATCGGGTCGAAGCCCGTAAGCTTGTGTACAGCAAAAAATACGATGGCTTGGCTTGCATAACTGAAACGCATGAAAAATGCCCTGATTCCGAGCACCACACCGTCATCGCGACGCTTTTGTTCAACAACCAGGCTATCGATGACATCGGCCATGGCAGGACTCATGAAGGTCCAGAATCCTCCAAAGCCCAGTCCCCAAAGCCCCATCGCAACCATATAGGAAGTTGCGTTGGTGAGGAAGGTGAGCGGTACTGCAAAGAATGCAAGGACAAACGAACAGAGGATGAGCATGCGTTGGTTGTTCTTCAGTTTCTTGGCCACCCTTGTCCAGAGGAGTATGGAGATGAGTGTGCCTCCCAGCATTCCTGCAAAGATGGGGGTTGCCTGGCTGCTCTTTGCTGCAAGGACATATTTGACGACATAGTTGATCGAGGCTGTCATGAGCATGCAACCGCTCTGGTAGAAGAAGAGCAAGAGGACGAAGGCGAGCAGGTTGCGACTCTTCAGGGCCCTGCGCATCTGGCTGAAGAAGGAGGGAGCCTGCTCGTGGTACTGTTGCAGGGTGAAGCGGTTGATCATCTCCTTGGTCTCAAAGATACCAAAGCTGACAAGCAGGGTTGCCAGCCCTGCGATGAGGGCGATGACCAGGGCACAGAGCGCATAGCTTGCCCGATCACCATAGGAGAAGAAGAGTGGTGGAATGATGAAACCACTGGCGATGCCGAGGACTCCGATGCCGGTCCCCACCGCTGCGGTGGTGGTACGCTCTTTTTGGCTGCGGAACTTGTCTGGATAGATGCTCTGGTAGTTCACTTCCCAGAGGCTGTACAGCCCATCATAGAGGCAAATGGTGAGTACCATCCAGAAAAAGACCGGAAGCGGTTTGCTTTTTGCATCCCAGCTCGTGGGAACAGAGAAGATGAGAATGAAAGCTACCGAGGAGAGCACAAGCCCGAGGATAATCCAGGGAAAGCGCCTGCCAAGGCGCTTGGAAAAGGGTGCTCCCTTGTTGGTGATGTAACCGATGATGGGGTCGTTTACGGCATTCCAAACTGAGTAGATGATGGTGGCCAAGGCTGCATAAGCCCCGCTGAGTCCCACTTCGGTCTCATAGAACATGAAGACGATTGATCCAAATGCACCGGTAAGGAATTCGGCGATGAACTTGCCCATTCCATAGGAGACCATGATGCCTTTTTTAGCCATGACACACCTTCCTTGCCTTTCACTTATACAGGAGCGAAGGGAGTGTTGTCAAAAGGTTTGGCTGTCAATGCTTGTCAACAGTGAAACGGACCACCATATGCACAACGGCAGGCTGGTTGGATTCATTGGTGATGGAGTGTTCGATGTCACAGTGGTAGACAAGGAAATCGCCTTTGCGGATTTCTGCACTGTTCTCTCCCACCTGCACTTTCACTGCTCCCTTGACCACCGTCAAGAACTCTTGGGTACCAGGATAGTGGGGCTCACTCGCCAGCTTGCTGTGCGGCTCGAAGCTTACCAGGTACATCTCCAGCTCCTCGACCATGTTCAGCGGGCTGAGGATGCGGATTGATACCCCGTTCTCCCTAGTTTCCAACTTCGGGGCTTCCTCGCCTGCAGGATTGAGGGTGAAGACCCGTTTGGGTTGGTCATCGGTATCCAGCAAGTCGTTCAGCTCTACGTTCAGACCGCGGGCAATTTTCCAAACGGTTGCAACCGTCGGGTTGACCTTGTCGGACTCGATCTGACTGAGCATCGCCTTGGAGACTCCCGAGCGTTCGGAAAGAACATTGAGGGTGAGCTTTCGGCTGGTGCGAAGACGTTGGATGTTTTTGCCAATCATCGGAGGGGTATCCATCTCAGAGCTCCTGCGGGGTAAAAAGTTTGACATAGTGAATCAAGTTTACTATAATGAACATGTTCATTGTAAGCTGGGTTGTCTGCCTTGTCAAGGAATGCGACCTCTGGAGGTCTTGATGAAGAACATTCTGATCATCGGTTCGTTGGGCCAACTTGGCTCTGAGATTGCCCTTGAGTGCCGCCGGCGCTATGGGGACGAGCACGTCGTCTTGACCGATATCCGTGACGATGTGAATAGGCCTCTGGTGGAGGGCGGGCCCTTCTACAAGATTGATGCGCGGGACGGCGCGGCGGTGGCTCGGATTGTCAAAGACCACCATATCGATACCATTTACCATCTTGCAGCCGTTCTATCGGCAAGAGCTGAGAAAGATCCGCTCAATGCCTGGAACCTGAACATGGGCGGGCTCATCACCACCTTGGAGGTTGCCCGTGAGCTGGGCTGTTCCGTGTTCACCCCATCCTCAATCGGAGCGTTCGGCCCTACCACTCCTAAGCAGTTCACCCCACAGGATACCATCCAGCGACCAACTTCCATCTATGGAGTTACCAAGGTTGCAGGTGAGCTGCTCTGTGACTACTACTATCACAAGTTCGATGTTGATACCCGAGGCATCCGGTTTCCCGGGGTTATCAGCAACATGACGCCTCCTGGTGGCGGGACCACCGACTACGCGGTGGAGATCTACTATGAGGCAGTGAGAAATCACCACTACACCTGTTTCTTGCGCGGCGATACCTACCTTGATATGATTTACATGCCCGATGCGGTGGAAGCGGCCATCAAGATCATGGAGGCAAACCCTGCCAAGCTGAGGCACCGCAATGCCTTCAATATTGCCGCGATGAGCTTCTGCCCTGAGGAGCAGGCTGCCTATATACGTACCCATATTCCTGATTTCACGATCAGTTATGACATAGACCCCGTCAAACAGGCTATCGCTGACTCTTGGCCTGACAGTCTTGAGGATTATGCCGCCAGGGTGGAATGGGACTGGAAGCCGAAGTATGACCTTGGAGCCATGACAGCCGACATGCTGCAAACCATCACAAGGAGGGAAGCATGAACGAACAGGTGAGAAAGGAGCTGGAGAGTTTTCTGTCTCTTCAGGAAGAGCAGGGACTGCTCAAGCGCGAGCGCGTGCTTGAGGGCAGCCAGGGCAGATCGATTTCGGTAGATGGCCGACCGGTTTTGAATTTCTGTGCCAACAACTATCTCGGGCTTTCGGACAACCAGGAAGTCATCCAAGCGGCAAAAGATGCGATGGACAGGTGGGGGTATGGACTCTCTTCTGTGCGTTTCATTTGTGGAACCCAGCAGATACACAAGGAGTTGGAAAGACGTATCAGCTCCTTCCTTCGAACCGATGATACGATTCTCTTCTCCTCTTGCTTCGATGCAAACGGAGCTCTCTTCGAACCGCTTTTGAGCGAAGAGGATGCCGTCATCAGCGATGAGCTGAACCACGCATCCATCATCGATGGCATCAGACTCTGCAAGGCACAGCGCCTGCGGTACAAGCATAGTGACATGGAGAGCCTGAAGTCTTGTCTTGAAGAGAGCAAGCAGAGCCGAAGGCGCCTGATCGCCACCGATGGAGTCTTCTCGATGGACGGGGACATTGCACGCCTTAAGGAGATCTGCGCTCTTGCCAAGCAGTATGATGCCTTGGTCATGGTGGATGATTCGCATGCCACCGGTTATTTGGGCAAGACTGGTCGGGGTACTGTGGAACTGTGTGGGGTGGAAGGCCAGGTTGACCTGATCACCACGACCTTCGGCAAGGCCTGCGGGGGAGCAAGCGGTGGCTGCATCAGTGGCAACCAGCTGTTGATCGACCTCTACCGCCAGCGAGCCCGGCCCTATCTCTTCTCCAATACGCTTGCCCCTGCCATCTGCGGAGGAACGCTGAAGGTGCTCGATCTTCTGGAAGCGGGCAACCCTTACAAGGAGCGTACACTCAGCAATGCACACTATTTCAGAAGCGAGATGGAAAAGGCTGGGTTTGATCTGGTAAAGGGAGAGACAGCCATTGTACCGGTGATGATCTATGATGAGCCGAAGGCTGTGGCCTTGGCCGACCGCCTCTTGCAGGCGGGCATCTATGTCATCGGTTTCTGTTATCCTGTCGTCCCGAAGAGTAAGGCGAGGATTCGGGTGCAGCTCTCGGCGACCCACACCAAAGCGGATGTGGATCGCGCGGTTGAAGCCTTTGTGACGGAAGGCAAGAAGATGGGCCTGATCTAGGAGAAGATCCGCTTTTCAAGCTCCTGAGCATACGCTTTCAAATCGGCAAGTACCCGTTTCTCCTCAGCAGAGACGTCGGTGCTTGCCAATTTTTCCTCAATCTTTCTGGTGAAGAAATTCCAGTTCATCTTCACTTGGCCCGGTGGATTGAGGGTGCGGTTTGCGCAATACGAACGCCATTTGCGCCTCTGTTCCTCGGTGAAGACTTCGCTCCAGTTCCGGCCCACGTGCCTGAAGAGCATGGTCGGGATGCGAGTGTCCTCGAAGTCGAGGTTCAGCGAAAGTTTTTCCTTTGGCTGAGCAGTACGGATCAGGGCGAAACGTTTTTGGTCAGCATCGCCGAAGAAACGATCATAGAGCTGGAAATCCACATCATCAACGCCTTCGAACTTGTCTTCATAGTTGCGTGCCAGCAGAAGCAGTTTCGGCTCGTTGATGATCTGCTGGTGCCTAAAGAGGGCCAGCTGTTTGTCCAGCCCCAGCTTGATGGCAAGCTGGTCGGTAAGGACACTGAGCGGGGAGACGAAGGGGCATTTGTTGATTGCAAGGGTGAACACCCCATCGACCTTCAAGAGATTCTCCTCAGTAGCATGAAGAAGCGGTGCAATATCCCGGCTCAAGTCAAAGCAAATGATTGCATTGGGGTTGTTGCGCATATGGGTTATCGGGGTGATCAGGCGTGAGCATCCCTCGTTCTTGCTGAAGAAGGCTGCTGTGTAGAGCACCGGCTCCCCAAACGGGGTGCTCACAATTTTTTTCACTTGGGTTTTGGCCCGAAGGGCAAAGTAATAGTCGTAGAGCTTGGGCTGCTTATCTTTGATCAGGCGTGCTATGCCGATGGTTGCCTTCACATCCACCAATGCATCATGGGCTCCCACTTGCTCTATTCCGTTTGCTTCGGTGAGAGCGGTAAGGCGGAAGGTTGGATTGCCTGTCTCTTCCTTGCGCGGTGGCCAGGTGATGCCCTCAGGGCGCAGATCGTAGGCTGCGCGCACCAAATCGATGATGTCCCAGCGGCTGCAGTTGTTGTCCCACTCCCGCTTGTAGGGGTCCAGAAAGTTCCGATAGAGGGCGTTGCGGATGAACTCATCGTCGAAACGGATGTTGTTGAAGCCGGCTACCACGGTATTGGGCTTGGAAAACTCTGTATTGATGCGCTCGATCAAATCGCTTTCGCACACTCCCTTGCGGTTCACCTCCTGGGGGGTGATGCCGGTTATCGTGCAGGATAGTGGATCGGGAAGATAATCATCACTGAGCTTTGCGTAGAGCACAATCGGTTCTCCGATGGGGTTGAGGTCGAGGTCAGTCCTCTGTCCTGCAAACTGTGCGATCCTGTCGTACCTGCTGTCCAGACCGAAGGTTTCAAGGTCATACCAGAAGATGGTGGTTTGTTTGGCGTGGTAACTCATGCAAGCAAGTGTATCACATTCGCCGGCTTCTGTCTTTTTTCCCAGCTGAGGTTGTTCTCCTTCCATCAGTGATTTATGATGGAGGAAAAGGGTTGTCATGAAATACCTAGTGACCATAGTGCTGTTGTTGTCTCTTCTCTCCCCGCTTGGGGCACAAACCCCTACCGCCAACGATGTGACGGTGGCTATTGCCGCCATCACCGATTCGGCGATCTGCTCGGTGGCCGCATTCCTCAACTCTCCCGCTCTCGAGCTGCCGGGGAGCAAACTCCATTTCAGGCCGAATGAGTCTCTGCCTTCCATCCTTATTTTCCAGGAGTCCGATATCGGCTCATACCTGCCGGTTTTTCTCAAGACCAAGGAAGGGGGAACATCCTTCTTCGCCTCCCTGTTGCAAGCAGCACGCGGGCCATTGAACGACATCGCCATCCAGTATCTTACTGTCCATGGCTGGGAGGTTGGCCATGCTGTGCTCAAAGGAGCTGCTGTTACCAGTTGGGGGGAGGGGATGACACTGACCAGCCTCATGGCAAGCGTGATGACCAGCGGACGGATCCCCCCCATTCTTGTGGCTACCGACGTGACGGTAGATGGCAGAAGGGTCAGCACTCCTGTTCGTGTTGAGGGGACTTTTATGCTACACTCTGATGATGAGGGATACTTTTCAGTACGTCCCCTTACGCTAAAAATCAATGGGGAGGAGCGGGGAGTCTAGATCGGCTTTCCCGACCCCTAGGAGGAACCATGTCCGATATTGTCCAGATGACCTCAGACTTCTTGTCCAGGCGGGGGATAGATCCTGATGCCGTTGACATGCACGAGCTCATCAATACCTTCCTGAGTGAGATGGAGAGGGGCCTCGCCGGTGATGAAAACGGCTCGCTGAAGATGATCCCCACCTACATGGAAATTGTTGAGACCCTTCCCAAGGGGGAGCCGGTCATCGTCCTTGATGCAGGGGGAACCAACTTCCGTACGTGCCTTGTAACGTTCGATGAGGAGGGAGTGGCTCATATCGAGGATTTCAAGAAGGTCTCCATGCCTGGGGTGAAGGAAGAAGTCAGTGCTCAGCAGTTTTTCAGCACCTTTGCTGACAACGTGGAGCGGCTGATCGACAAGAGTGACAAGATTGGTTTCTGCTTCTCGTATGCTGCATCCATCACGTGTGACCATGATGGCATACCTTTGGTGTTCTCCAAGGAGATCAAGGCTCCTGAGGTTATCGGCAAGCCTGTTGGGGCAAACCTGCTCGCTGAACTGGCCAGACGTGGCTATGATGTATCACGAAAAAAGATTGCCGTACTCAACGATACTGTGGCGACGCTGCTGGCTGGACAAGGAGCTCGCTCGGCAACCACCTTCAGTGGATACATCGGGTTCATCCTGGGTACTGGCACCAATACTGCTTATGTGGAGCACAACAGCGCCATTGAAAAGTTGGCCCTTGCTGATGGCAAGAGCCAGATCATCAACATTGAATCAGGAAACTTTGACTTCTGTCCCAGCGAGCTCGACCGCCAGTTTTTTGACTCCACCAAGCAACCCCAGCAGTACCATCTGGAAAAGATGATCAGTGGAGCCTATCTTGGTCCCTTGAGCAGCTTGGTGATCAGCAAGGCGATTGAGGATGGGGTGCTCAGCAAGACGTTTGCCCAGCGGTATGCACAACTTGGTGGAGTGAACACTACGGAGATGAGCAACTACCTGGAGATGCCATACAACAAGGAGTATGCACTGGTCGCTTGCTGTGACGGCAACACTGACGATGCCATTGCCTTGTGGATGATCATCGATGCCGTCATCGCCCGAGCTGCGAAGCTCACTGCTGCAAACCTTGCCGCTACGGTGATCAAGAGCGGAGCGGGAACCGATCCGCGTCATCCGGTATGCATCAATGCTGATGGAACCACCTTCTACAAGACTGAGTACCTGAAGAAATACACCGAGTATTATCTGCATACATACCTGCAGCTTGAGCACAAGCGATACTACCAGTTTGTGAGGATCGAGGATTCACCAACAATCGGGGCAGCCATCGCTGGTCTCAGCCTCTAGGGAGGGTCTGCAATTGGGTGACTGTTTTTCGCTGGAAACGCGAAGCAGGATCATGGCGAGCATCAAAGCAAAGGATACCAAGGCGGAAGTATTGGTCAGACGCCATCTTTTCCGCCACGGTTTCCGCTTTCGGGTCAACGATGAACGCCTGCCCGGCAAGCCTGATATCGTACTTCCCAAATACAAGACAGTCATTTTCCTTCATGGGTGTTTCTGGCATGCCCATCAAGGGTGTCCGCATTTTGTATTACCAAAGACTAACAGACCGTTCTGGGAACAAAAGCTCACTAGAAATCGGGAACGTGACCAAGAGGTTGCCGCACGCCTCTTGAGCTTGGGGTATCGTGTGCTGGTGGTATGGGAGTGCGAGCTCTCTCCCGCCAAGCGGCGGGAGGAAACACTGAACGGGTTGCTCAACGAGCTGTGGCAGCTTGGTGAGAGTTAGGCTTCGGCAGCAGATGCAAGCATCGAGCGATGCCAGTTGAGAAGATAGCGGTAGCGCTCTGGATCCTCGCCTTTTGCATCAACCACAACGCGGAAGACCGGTTCGGTCTTGCTGCCCCGCATCCACAGAAAATCGGTGACACTACCGTCCCTATCCTTGAATACCACCTTGTAGCCACCTGTGTAGGGCTCATGCCTATGCGCTTCCCCCATGCCCTCATGGCTTTCCGTGCCTTCGGTCTGCAGTACCGAAAAGCTATGGATATCCATCTCAGCAAGTGCTTGCTTTCGTCTTTCCCACTCTGTTTGCAGGAGGACCTCGTAGCGGTTCTTCAGGATCTGATGGCTGATGGCAACCTGCATCTTCCCGTCATCCGAAAAAGCCCCGGTGGTCTGGAATGCAGGAAGACTTTCGATGACCTTCTCCAAGGTGATCGGATGGGGTACGTCCTTGCCATTGGCGCGGAACCAGAGTTTTGCAATATCTCGGTTGCGCAGCAGCTTGATCAGGCTGAGCAGGGTGTTCAAAGGATCGCGCACCTTGGCCGGATGGGTGATGTTCCCTCCGTTCGAACCCTCTCCCAAGATGGGGACCAGATATCCCTCATCCCGTTTCTTCTCAGCAAGCTCAACCACGTTGGCCTCTCCAACCTCACAGCGGAAGACCTCGGCATCGAAAGTCTGGGCGATTTTGTCGATACGCAGAGACGTCGGTCCGTTCACTACCGTAGCCAAGAGGGCCGACGGGTGTGCAAGACGGGTATGGGAGAGCTCAGCAAGGACCACAAGGGCGAAGACGCTCTGGGCGTCAAGGATCTTTGCCTTGCCACTCGGTGCATCGATGTACACCAGATTTCCCCGATCTCCGTCATTGTCCGGAACATACCCGATTCTGAACGAGGGGTCTTTTTCATAGAGTCTTTCGAGTGATTGCTGGCAAAGATTGAGGCTAGGTCCTTCAGGGACGATTGCATGGACAATTTGCCCAACCTTGTCGTTGAGCAGCACTACCTTGATTCCTAGCTTGGTGAGAAAGCGCTTGTCGATGCTCACCGAACGTGCACTCCCGTTCAACTCACCCAGGATGCCCAATGGGTTTTTCTGTCCTTCCTGGGCGAGACCATTCATAAACGCGGCATGATCGGATGATTGCTTGCTTTTTGTTGCCGTAAAGAGCGTGAAAGCCTCATACCGCTCCTCACTTTGCTCGCGTTGGCTCTTCACCGCTGAGAGCACCTCTTGGTACCATTGGGTGGGCATTGAGGCGCTGAGTCTTTGCAGGTAGGCAAAGGCATGAGGCTCTTCATGGACAATAGAAAGGAAGTGCTTCTTCAGCAGCTCTGCTTCAGAGGCGGTGAAAACGCCTCCCTTGCTTCCGAACTTGAAGCCATTGTGTCCTATTGGATTATGGCTAGCTGAGATGTAGAAGAAGGCTGCAGCCTCGTCAGGATGCAGGTTGCAGTCGGCCATGATCTGCGGGGCTGCAGTAATGAACAGGTAGCGTACCTTGCATCCCAGGCTGGTCAGGGTGCGGCAGACAATGTCTCCCAGAACCCTTCCGGTTGGTCTGGCATCGAGTCCTACCAGGATGGTGACATCGCTTTGCGCCGATACAGGCTTGCCTTCGAGCACTGCCTCCTTACCGGCAGCCGGCAAGCCGAGATAGCGGCAGAGAGCAAGGGCGGCGAGGGCAGTGAGAGTGGCATCTTCGGCTGTAATCTGGTCAGAGGGGTCCTCCTCATCGCCACTTTGTGCAAACACCTTCCTCCAGCCGGAGGCTGAGAGGATCATGGATGAAAGGCTTTGCAAAAGAGCATCAGGGGATGGGGCGGGAAACGACAGTGAATCGACGTGCTCGTCGGCAATGGGAAGATGGCTAAGGGTATCGTAGACTAGCATAGGACCTCCACTGAGGCGAGTATACCATATATTGCCTAGTTTGCAGATGTACGTTAGTGTGGATATATGTTGCCTACCTGTGCTGCCATCCACGATTTGAGCTGCTATGCGAAGAGCTCACTCACCGTCGTACTTCCCACCTTGGAAGTGATGCTCGTTGAAGCATGCCCGGTTCCCACGGCCTTGCTCTCCAGCCAGACCGATGGCTTCTCTTCCTATACCTTCACCGATACTACCGAAGCCTTGAAACAGATCCTCTCTGCATGGAGAAGCTTGGACCTTGGGTTCGATGCAATCTATACAGGCTTTCTGGGAAGCAGCGAACAGGTGCTTTCCATCAGGGCTTTCATACAAGCACAACGGGCACGTGCCAACCCTTTGGTGCTGGTCGATCCTGTCCTTGGCGATGAGGGAAGCCTGTATGGGCCGATGAAGGAGGCCGATGTCGATTCCATGCGTATCCTTTCTTGCGATGCCGATGTCATCACTCCCAACGTCACTGAGGCAGCGCTGCTTCTTGGAGAGCCTTACCAGGAGCACATGGATGAGCAAACAGCACGTTCCTGGGCAAGGAAGCTATCCTTACTAACCCAGGCAAAGGTGGCTATCACCAGCGTGAATCTCACTTCAGGCAAGGCCATAGCCTGTTCAGATGAGAAGACGGAGTTCCTGGTTCCCTATCAGCACATGCGTGCATCCTATCCTGGGTGCGGGGATCTGTTTGCCAGTCTTCTGCTTGGTTTCTTACTTAATAAGGAGTCCTTCCGAACTGCGGTAATGGCTTCTGCAACCTATACATCTCTTGCGATCGAGCGTACGCTGCTTGCAGGGTATGAACGCCGTCATGGGGTTATGCCTTCGCTCATTTTTGCCGACCTTGCACAGCGAAAGGTATCCTATGGAGCTTGACGTCCTGGTGGTTGCCCCCTTGAAACATGAATTGGAAGGCATCCTAACAAAGCTTGATGAGCCGGTTTCGATTGCAGGAAAACGAGTACTCGGAACCCTTATCGGAGTTGGCAAGGTGGCAAGTGCTCTGGCCACCATGCAGGCGATTCTCACCTACCAACCGAAGCAGGTCATCTTGTTGGGTTTTGGAGGGGCTGTCGATCCAAGTTTGGAAATTGGTTCTGCACTGATTGCAACCAGGGTTGTGCAGTACGATCTTGACCTGAGAAGATTCAAGTTGGCTTGGGGGGACACCTTCGGTCCCGAAGGCACGGTCACCAAGGGAACCTTGGATCTGTTTGCACCCCCGCTGGAGGGATTTGCGCCAGCGGTGTTCGGTACAGCCGATAGGTTTCTCCTTCATAGCGAGCGTGAGCAACATCCTGAGCTTGCATCGGAATTGGGTATCGCCCTCGCTGACATGGAAGGATATTCGGTTGCCCTTGCCTCGCATCTTCACCAGCTCCCGTGTTCCTTGCTTCGCGTTGTCAGCGATGATGCACAGGGCACGAGGCCCAAGCGGTTTGCCCGCTTTGCCGAGGAGGCTCGAACGAAGCTTGCTCGAGGGCTTTATGCGTTGCTCGAAGAGCCGAGGGAAAAATCCCCTACCAGCTTGTAGACGTTCCCATCCTGTTTCAGCTCGATGGCCCGGTCGGGAAAGTAAGTCTTGATCCGCGACCGAAGGTAGGTCATGGCAGCTTCTTCGATCTCTTGCTTGTCCTCATCCTTGACGCGGGACAGCGTCCTGATTTCCACCGACACGATGTATCCCCGTCCATGCTTGCTCCCATACCCGAGGGTGAACTGCGTGCCGGTGGAAAAGAGCCCATCGTATGCCACCGATGCCGCTTTTCCCCGTGCCGGCCGATTGGGGTGCAAGGGATAGCGTTCGTGGAAGGTGTCTTCAAGATAGTGATCCAGATCGTCAAATAGCTTTCTCAGGACCCCTTCCAATGCAATTTGCTTGGGATGGGTGCTCATGTTTTCTCCTCATCCAAATGATATCGTTGCAAGAAAGAGTAGTAGGAAGAGAGGGCGCTGTTGTGTGAGAGCTCTGGTGGCGGGAGGGAGAGCTCTTGCTTCTGCTCCGGTACCACCACTTCTTTTGGCCCCAGTTCAAGCTGATCGAACTTGGCCCGTTTGGACAATTTCTCTGCAAAGCTTTGGATTGCCGTCTCATTCTCCTGAAATATCTGCAGTGCGCCTTGACTCATGGAAGCGAGGGCCAGAGGGTTGGTGGCATCGAGCTTATACTCTTCACCAAGCGTCCCATGCACTCTTGTATAGGCCATGTCCTCAATCATAGGGGCTATCTGATCTACCACTTGCATCTGGGAGGTAGCATAGATTTTCTGGATCGGAGCACCCTTTGCCGGGTCGATCCACCCGATGACACCCGTTCCAGCCCCACTGACGGTGAATGTGAAGTCGCTGCTGGCTGTGGAGAGGCTGAGAATATGAAATTTCTTGCAATCCGGGTAGAGCTTCTTTGCTTCCTTATAGGCAAAAAGCGTAGGGTTGTTCGCCACCACTCCGCCATCGATCAGGGTTTGCATCATTTGCTCCTGACGGTCATAGAGGTAGGCAGGCTTGAAAAAGGTGGGAGCTGCACTGGTAGCCCGGGCAGCTTCCCAGAAGAGGAACTGATGGGAGTCCATGGAGCTGATGAGAAACGGCTTCCCTTTGGATGCGTCGTAGGAGACAACCAGGGTAGGGACAACTGCCTCTGAAAGTGGAATATCCTTGAAAATGTGCTTGAGAAAGCGTTCAAGCGGTGCTTCATCATACTTGTCAATGAATATCTGGCTGATAATCCGCCCCTGGCTTTTGGGGAAAATCTGCTTCCCCTGCTTCAGATAGAGAGATTCCAAGGTAGCTACATCAATCCCAAAGGGGAGGGTTCCCAAGAGAAGCTCCTCCTCCTTCTTGCCTCTCAGTTTCTCCCAGAAACTTCGCTCCTGCTGCTCATAGATGTAGCTGATGTACCGGCAATCCACCTCTAGATTGGATTTTTCGACCGGAGCACCCAGAGCAAGTGCCAGCAGACCTCCTGTGGAGGTGCCTGCGATCAGGTCAAAGTGGGAGTACAGGGGGCGGTTGTCCCCCAGGTTTTCCAGAAGGGATGCAAGTTTTGCAAGCAGCACTGCAGGGATGACGCCACGCATCCCACCTCCGTCAATGGAGAGGATGAATCGTTCTTCCTGCTGGGGAGAGGGTGCTTTTTGCTTGAGATCCCATAAAGCCATGCTATAAGAGTGGTGAATTTGCCCTTGCCGGTCAAGCGTTCTTGCTCGTGATGCATAACAGGATTGAATAGTAAGCATTGTAATATACCGATAAAAGAATAATAGTAAGGCAGAAAAAATGGATCTGCTTATCCACTGGTCATAAAGCAGGTGTTTTCTGTACACTTTGCCCATGACCACTTTTTTTGAATACTCTGCCACTGAGGCGTATCAGCATTGTCGTTTGTGTCCCAATTACTGTGAGGTTGACCGTCTTGCGGGAGAACGGGGTCGTTGCGGGGAAACCTCAACGGTTCGCATAGCATGGTCAGGCTTGCACAAGGGGGAGGAGCCGCCGGTAACCGGCGAACATGGATCGGGGATGATCTTCTTCAGCGGCTGTCCCTTGCACTGTGCCTACTGCCAGAATCATCAGATCTCCAACCGAGGTGAGCAGGGTTCTGCTGCCCTGGGCATTGAACTCAGCATCGCAGAACTTGCCCAGGTTATGCTGGGCTTGCAGGAAATGGGGGCGGCCAATATCAATATGGTGACCGGCACCCATTTCATTCCTTCGATCATCGAGGCATTGAAGCTTGCACGGAAAGAGGGCCTGACACTGGATGTGGTTTGGAACAGCAGCGGCTTTGAATCGATAGAGGGATTGAAGCTCATTGATCCGTATATCGATTTCTACCTCATTGATGTAAAGACTCTTGATGAGCAGGTGGGAGCCGTGTTCTGTGGGCTTGCCCTGTATGCGAAGAAGATACAAGAGGTGATGGAGTTTCTGAAAACAAGAAAACTCAGTACACAGATTGATGCATCAGGTCGGCTCAGAGGGATGTTGGTGAGGCATCTGGTGTTTCCCCAGACACTGGAAGCAACCAAAGAGGTGCTGACTTATTTCGCCCGATCACTGAAGGACCAGGCATATCTGTCCCTGATGGTGCAGTTCGAGCCTCCCAAGGGAGACACCCGCTTCCCTCCCATCACAGAAGAAGAGTATGAATCACTCTTGCTTCTGTTGGAGGATCTTGAGATTGAGGAAGGGTTCGTGCAGGAACTGGGGGAAAACGTTTCCTGGATCCCTGATTTTACCCAGGATAATCCATTCCCCGAATCGTTTGCCCAGATCCTGCCGCTCTTTCTTCAACTCAAGCGTTCTCGCTTCCGATAAGCGTTCCGAAGAAAGTCCTGCCGTAGAGGATATCCATCGTGTTGGGAATGTTCCTTCCGTCTGCGCAGACTACGCGCATCTTCATTTTCTCAGCCCTTGCACTGGCAATGGGGTCGAAGGGAGTGCTCTTGCCAGGGGTCCAGCTGTCGCCGACCATTGCACGATACTCGGCCCACGTTATGGAATCCAGGGGCTTTGCATCTGGATTCTTTTTGGGATCATCGGTATAGACTTTGGCAATGTTGCTCAGGTTGATGATGAGCTTGCCTTCAAACCGTTCTGCAAGGATGACTGCATCGTTGTCAGTGGAAAAGCCTGGTTTCCAGCCTGCTGCCACCAAAACCTGACCACGGAAGTTGATGTGACCTGTTGGGTCGGTGACAAGGTTGTCGGTGCAGAGATCTGCAAGCATAGCCTTCACCAACTGTCCGTTGAGATGGGTAGCCCTGATGCCCAGCCAGTCCAGCTCTTCGCTGTCAATATCTTCCTTGATGGCACGCATGGCATCCTGATAGACCCGTGCAGGGGCTCCGCCTCCACATACCAATATGATTTTCCTGCTCTTATCCTCTTTCAGATAGGTCCTGAGCTCCTGGTTCAACTGCTTCAGAAAAGCAGAGTCGACCTTGTCCGGAGCTATGATGGAACCTCCGAGTGAAATGACTGCCACGTTGTTCATTGCGTCCTCCGCCGGGTATCGTACCAGATTTGTATCAGATGGTGAACCTCTTTGCAGGCTCAACCGATGGGATTGGAAAATGTGTTGAGAAGGATGAGCATCAGTAGGTAGAGGGCGATCGTGACCGCTACTGCAAGACCAAGGCTCAACCAGAATTGCATGCCTCGATTCAAGAAAAGAGGGAACAGGAAAAAGAAAGCGAGGGATGGAAGGACAAGATAGAAGATTGATTGCGAAAGGTCTGCAATGGCCTTTGACTCTGTTTTCTCCCAGCGCATCCAAAGGATGGCCAAGAGGGAGGTGAGGGGCAGGGAAGCAATGAGGGCTCCAAAGAGCGAGCTTCGTTTTGCCACCTCACTCACTGCTACCAGGATAAGTGCGGAGATGCCTGTTTTCAACAGGAGATACAACACTTATAGCTCCTCAGTTTGCGGTACTTCCAAAATTTCAATCAGTTCCTTGGGTTCCAATCGGAAGGGTGATCCTTTTCCCTCGAAGAACCCATGGTCCTTGATGAAATGGATATGCAGGTCGGTATAGACGATGCTTTTTCCACTGGATTTGTTCAACACAGAAGTGTTGACCTTGGCATACATGCCAGGTCCGCCGAAGGGGGAGGGGAGAAGGCCACGGACCGAATCGACCCGCACCTCAAAGTTGCCATCAACAGTAATGGGTTCCCCAAGCCCTTCTTCTCCTTGCTTTCGGAAGTACTCCATCCTGCTGGCGATGGCTTCCTTGGTTGTATGGTGGGCATGGATGGCAAAGGTGTCTTCAGCAATGATATCTACCAGCTTTCGGGTATCATCGCCAAGGAATCCATCAAGGGTGATGACCCCTTTTCTCATATTCTCCTGTATCTTGTCATATTCAGGTGTCTGTTTCACGCTTTGCTCCTTCTCAAGAGAATTTGTCGTAGAAGATGTTCTCAGGAAGCACACCCACTTCATTGAGCACTGTCATGCAAGCATTGATCATGCCCGGGCTTCCGCACAGGTATGCCTCGCTGTTGCTGCCGTCCTTGGTCATCCTGCGCACCACATCAGTGATGAGACCCACTTCCCCTTCCCAGTTGTCCTCCGGTTGGGGTTCGCTGAGAGCAGGTATGAAGGTGAAGTTGGGCATCTTTTTCTCAAGTTCCCGCATCTCATCGAGTAGGAAGAGATCGCGTTTTGAGCGAGCGCCAAAGAAGTAGGCAGCCTTGCGGGTATTCCCTTGCTTTTCCATATCCAACAGCATCGACTTGATGGGAGCCATTCCCGATCCACCTGCAATGAAGATGATGTTCCTGTCGGTATCCCTGAGATAGAAATCTCCATAGGGACCATTGATGGTAACCTTATCGCCCTCCTTGAGGTGCTTATGCACATAGGTGGTGCAAATACCATTGGGAACCAAGCGTATCTCCAGCTCTACACGACTGCTGTCCCCCGGAGGGGAGGCAATGGAGTAGGCGCGGTAGACACTCTCATCCGTCAGCTCGTACTCAGGTACCATGAATTGGACGTATTGGCCGGCTTTAGGGGAAATTTGGGCTGGGTCTTTCAAGAGCAGGGTTATTTCCTTGATGTCATGGGTCAGGTCACGGATTTTCTCCACTACAGTCGAGTACTCCCTGACAGAGAAGAGTTCTTCAGGAATGACAATAGCAACATCAGATTTTACCTTGAACTGGCAGGAGAGACGAACCTGGTTTTTTTTCTCCTCCTCGTTGATCCAAGGAAGCTCGGTAGGCAGATACTCACCGCCTCCTTGCACCACCCGTACTTTGCACATGCCACAGCTGCCGCGGCCACCGCAGGCGGAAGGAATGAACACCCCTTCCTGGTTGAGAGCCTTGAGAAGCGGTTGCCCGCCTTTGACTTCCAGCTCCTTGGTTCCCTCATTGATTGAGATTTTGACGGTACCATAGTTGCCGATGGTGGCATCTGCGATGACCATCAAGAGAGCAAGGAAAACGGAGATGAGGCTGATGATCGCAATGCTGATCAATAGTGTTGTCACCATGCTGTACTCCTTAGGATAGGGCTATCATGCCGGAGAAGCCCATGAAGGCCATGGCCATGAAACCGGCGATCACCAAGGTGATGGCAGGGCCCTCCAAAGCAGGAGGCACGTTTGCATTCTTCATCTTCTGCCGGATGCCGGCCATGGCGATGATGGCGATGAACCACCCTATCCCACTTCCCAGTCCAAACAGGAAAGAAGTGAGGAACGTGTACTCTCTGATGACCATGAACAGGCTGACACCGAGGATGGCACAGTTGACCGTGATCAGCGGCAGGAAGATCCCCAGGCTCTGGTAGAGGGGTTCGCTGTAGCGCTCGATGGTCATTTCGGTCAGCTGCACGAAGGCGGCGATGACGATGATGAAGACAATGAAGCGCAGATACTCCAGGCCGAAGGGAATCAGCAGGTACTCGTAAACGAGCCAGTTCAGGGGAGTGGTGGTGGCCATGACAAAGATGACGGCAGCACCCAGGCCAAGGGATGTCTTGAGCTCCTTGGAGACCGAGAGGAACGAACACATGCCGAGGTAGTTGGTCAGAAGGATGTTCCCGGTGAAGATCGATGCAAAGAATATGGCGAAGGGCATCATTGACTCATTCATGCTTTGGCCTCCTTCATGATGGTTTCGCGGATGACCCAGATGAGGATTGCGAGGACGAAGAATCCACCGGGCGGCATGATCATGATCGACCAGTTGGTCCACCAGCTTCCCAGGATCCTGAAACCCCACAAGCTGCCGGTACCGAGCAGCTCCCTGACGAAGGCAATGGCCAAGAGTACATAGGTGTATCCCAGTCCGGAAGCCAAGCCATCCACCAGGGAGAGCATCGGCTTGTTCTGCAAGGCAAAAGCCTCAACACGACCCATGATGATGCAGTTGGTGATGATCAGTCCCACATAGGGGCCGAGTTGCTTCCACATCTCAGGATAGAAGGCCTTGAGCACGATGTCGACGATGATGACGAACGTGGCGATGATCATGGTTTCCACCATCATTCTGATGCGGGAGGGGATGTGGTTCCTGAGCAGAGAGAGTGTGAAGCTCGACAGGGCCGTGGTGAACATGACTCCCAGTGTCATGACCAAGGTGTTCTGCAACTTGTTCGTCACTGCAAGGGTGGAACAGATGCCAAGAATCTGGACGAACACGGGGTTGTTTTTCCCCAGAGGTTCCAGAAAGGTTTTTCGTAGGGTGTTTTTGGCCATATCACTCTCCTCTGATGATGGACTGAGCATCATCTGCGGCACGGTTGGTCAGATTCAAAAAATATTCAGAGGTCCTGGTTGCGCCGGTAATGGCATCGACTTCGTTCTGTGCAGATGCTGTACCTTCCTCCACCATCACAAATGGAGCAGTTTTTCCCTGGAATTGGCCGGTAAACCAGCTCTCTTCAATGCGAGCCCCAAGACCGGGTGTCTCATTTTGGCTGACAATGGCAAGTCCGCTGAAGGTTTTCATATCCTCTTCAAGCCCCACCATGATGGCAATCGTTCCCCAAAGCCCAGGCCCCTGGAGGGGTATGATGTAACGCGTCCCCTCAGGGCCTTGGGTGGTGTAATAGCCATCCTCAACAACAATCTTCTCATTGAAAGCCAACTCGATTCCTGCAGTGGTGTTTTCAAAGCTTACACCACCGGCCTGCAGGATGGCCCTGCGGGTGAAGGAGAGTTCGTTAGCGCTGGCTCTGTCCTGGGTCAGCAGGTAGATGCCTGCTGTCAGCAGGATGCAGAGGAATGTGACGATGAACATGAACAAGAGCGGATAGATGCGCTCACGATAAAAAGTAGGTTGTGCGTTCATGCTGCACCTCCTTTCGCTGCCTTCAGTTTTTTCTTGGCCTTTGCCCCTTTGAGCAAGGTGTCGAGCAAGGGGGCGAACATATTTGCCAGAAGGATGGCGAAGGTGACCCCTTCGATCCAAGTGGAGAAGGTTCTGATCAGGACAACCAGGATGCCGAACATCGCCCCATAGATATATCTGCCTGCATCAGTGGACTGCGAAGCTGAGACAGGGTCGGTGATCATGAAGAAGGCGGCAAAAAGGAAACTGCCCGAGAGAAGGGCGGTGAGGGGGTTCATCACGGAAAGCAACCCGCGTTCAGTGGCTATTTGCACCCCACTTGCCCACAGGATTGTCTGTAAGAGGAGGAAGGAGACCAAGGAGGAAATCACAATCTTCCAGTTTGCAGCCTTCTTGTAGATGATGTACGCTCCGCCAAGGATGATGAGAAGCGCACTTGTCTCTCCAAAACTTCCGCTGGTGAAGCCTGTAAGAAGATTCACCATCGGTTCGGTGCGGGTTACCAGAGGCGTGGCAGCTGAGACACTGTCGGCTTGGCTTACCCATGAGAAGAGACCAGCAGGGAAGTAGCCGAGATTGGTGGCATTGCCGACGAACTTGGCGGTCATGGGAAGGCCAAAGCTGATGTAGATGAAAGCTCGGCCAGTGATTGCCGGATTGAAGATGTTCTTTCCGAATCCGCCGAAGATCATCTTGCCGAAGACGATGCCGAATGCGATGCCGACTGCAGCAATCCACAGCGGCAAGGTCGGTGGGAGCGAGAGTGCGAAGAGTGTACAGGAGACAAAGAGCGACTCGGTAATCTTGAAACCGTATCGCTTTGCCATCAGATACTCACACAGCAGTCCTGTAGCCACGGTGACGGCCAATACTGCAATGAATCGCCAGCCGAAAAAATACAGGGCAGCAAGACAGAGCGGAAAGAGGGCATACAAAACTGTACGCATTGCTTGTTGTTTTTGAATTTTCACGGTACCTACCTCTTGTGTTTGCTCCAGTATACGGCATGATTGGGAGAAAGTAAAAAAAATCACGGTTGGTTTGTTTCTTTTGGCTCAAAAAGAGGTCTTGGATGCAATATGATGGCAAAGAAAGGGAAACGAAATGCAGTTCAATGAGAAACTCAGATCAGTACGGCTTGCCTCCGGCCTGACGCAGGAACAGCTTGCGGAGAAGGTGTTTGTATCGCGAGTTACGGTCTCCAAATGGGAGACCGGGCGCGGCTATCCCAATCTTGACTCGCTCAAGCAACTTTCGCATCTGTTCGGCATTTCCCTTGATGAGTTGTTGGGATCGGATGAGTTGGTAGCCATTGCCGAAGCTGAGGTAAAAACGGGTGTCCAGAAAGATCGCACCCTCATATTCGGCCTCTTGGACTGTCTTGGCGTGCTGATGTTGTTCCTCCCCATGTTTGCGGTTGCCACATCGGAGCGCATCATCCTCATCCCTTTGCTGGAATTCCATACACCTTCCGCTTGGATTCTCAAGACGATGGTGGCTCTTCTCTTCTTGTTCGGATGCACAGAGCTTGCGCTTCAGAATCTCAAGTCAGCTTTCTGGCAACGCTGGAATTCTCTCCTCTCCTTCCTGCTATCGTTCTTTGCAACCCTGTTGTTCATCGCCGCCAGACAACCCTATCCCGCGGTTTTCATGCTGTTCCTGCTGCTTGCAAAAGGCATATTCGTCATACGACGGCGATGATACGGAAAGTATCGCTCATGTAACCTCCTGTTTGTGGTGTTTTTCATCCTCCTGAGCCCCAATGGCTGCAGGAGGATTGTGTATGAAACGCTATCTTGTATGGGCAGTGATCCTGCTTGCTCTCTTTCTCATGCTGATCGGTCTGTTGCTGAACGTGGATGTCCGGAATGTTGGTGTGGGGGGTACAGCCCTTGGCCTTGCCCACATGAACACGCAACTTTTTTCCTTGTTTGGCATCCATCCTTGGTGGTATGAGCTCTCTGAATGGCTGGGCGTGGTGAGCCTGCTTGTCGTTGCCGGTTTCGGCCTGCTGGCCCTCACCCAACTCATACGGAGAAGAAGTCTCAAGCGGGTCGACCAATCCCTGTATGTGCTGTTTGCTTTCTACGGAGTGCTTGCTCTCCTTTATCTCTTCTTTGAGCAGGTGGTTCTCAATTATCGCCCCCAGGCACTGGAACCATCCTTTCCTTCCAGCCATACGCTGCTGGTGGTCTTCGTGATGGGCTCTGCGTGTGTCCTGTCTTCCCGCATGATGCACAAGGACTGGAAAAGGCACCTGTTGCAAGGCCTTTGCCTGCTCGCTATGGCAATGACCGTCCTGGGAAGACTTCTTTCCGGCGCCCATTGGAGCACTGACATTCTGGGAGCTGTCTTCCTCTCTGCAAGCCTTGTGTTGTTCTTTGCAGTGGCTGTACGCAAAGGTGGCCGGCGATGAGAAAAATCATTCCCGGTATTCTGCTTATCGTTGCTGTTATTGGCTTGCAGCCGCTCTGTGCCGATCAGCTGTTGCCTCTGGATATGAGTGGGGTTCCTGCATTCGACCGTGCTTTCATGCAGCCCTACAGCCGAAGCTTGGAGGTAGGAGGAACCGCCTTTGAGCTTGCTTCGCTGCTTACGCCTGTCCTCTTGCTTGCTGAGCCTGCTGATGAGTATCTGAGGTTTGCCACGATGTATGGTGAAACCCTTTTGACTGCCTATGCCCTGAAGGAGTTGGGAAAACACTGGTTCTCCCGAGCACGGCCGTTTCTGTACTACCAGGACTATCCAGAGGAAAAGATTGGGGAAGGGGATGCGTATGACTCCTTTCCCTCAGGGCATGCAACAATGGCTTTTGCAGGAGCCGCCTTTACCAGTTATGTCTTTGCAACCTACCACCCGGACTCTGTATGGAAGATTCCGGTAACGGTTGCGTCCTACTCACTTGCCATTGCCACTGCGGCAATGCGTGTAGCAAGCGGGAACCATTTCCCCTCCGATGTGCTGACAGGTGCCTTGTTGGGGACTTTGGTCGGGGTGGGAATTCCTTTCTTACATCGCAGTCTTGCTTCGAAGCAGGAACTGACTGCTTCCGTAACACCCTTTGGAGTAGCGTTTCGGGTTGCCTTGCGCTAGGAGCGGAGGATTTTTTCCATCGCCTTGCCCTTGGCCAGTTCATCGATGAGCTTGTCCAGATACCTGATCTCCCGCATGATGGGGTCCTCGATGTCCTGGACCCGTACCCCGCAGACCGATCCGGTTATCTGCATGCGCGCAGGATTTGGCCGGGGGCAGTTTCGGACAAAGGTCCCAAAGTCGGTCTCTTGCTGCACATGAGCATCGATCTCGTGTTGGCTGTATCCGAAGAGCCAGCGTATGATCTGGTCCACTTCATCTTTCGTACGCCCCTTCCTCTCTGCTTTCTGGATATAGAGCGGATACACCCGTGCAAAGCTCATGCTGAAAATGGAGTGTGCTGCCATGGTATGCTCCTTTGCTCTTTCCATCGTACTGTACGCATTTGTTCTTGTCAAAATGGGAATTTTCTTGCGCCGGAATCCTGCACCTTGTATCGTTCTCAAGAAGGGGGAAAGAACAAGCATGAGAAGGAAAAAACCATTGGGTACATGGCTCTATGCGTTGGGTATAGTACTGCTGACCTTGGCCTTGGTGGGGTGTACCTCCGCCGCAAAGCAGACCGATACGCTGCATCAGATCTCGCTGCTCAATGCACTGTTGCTTGGGGAGTACGATGGCATCATTTCCGTTGGGGAGCTGAAAGAGCTCGGGGATACGGGAATCGGCACCTTCGATACTTTGGAAGGAGAGATGATCCTCTTGGAGGGAACGGTGTATCAGGCAAAGGCCGATGGTACAGTGGTGATACCCGATGATGAAGTTCTGGTGCCTTTTGCCATGGCAGTCCACTTTGAAGCGGATATTCACGAGGGGTCTCTTGCAAACATTGTTGACATCAATGCACTCAAAGCGGCGCTGGATCAGACCATTGCCCGTACGTGCAATGATTTCAACCGTTTCTATGCAGCGGTCATAACAGGTTCTTTCTCTTCCATCAGGGTACGCAGCGTACCGGGCCAAACCAAGCCCTATCCCAGGCTTTCGGCGATAGCTGCCGAGCAGAAGGAGTACGCGTTTGAGGATGTGGAAGGAACCATTGTGGCGTTTCGTTGCCCGCAGTACGTGAATGGGATAAACATGCCTACTTGGCACCTGCACTTCCTCTCATCGGATGCAAGCAGAGGCGGCCATCTTCTGGAAGCAACGCTTTCACAAGGAAATCTGAGGATGGGTGATATGAAGACCTACCAGATCCAGCTTCCTTTCTCTTCTTCCTTTGCCTCAATGGACATCGCCAACGACCTGACGAAGGAGACGCATGCTGTTGAAGGGGTGAAATGAAGGAAACACATCCCTTCCTCTGCCTGGGAGGGATGTGGACTCTCGGTGGATTCTCTTTCCTATCGCTGCTGGACAGGGGTCCAGACCTCACTGTATGCATACCCCGGTTTGCCTGGATCCATCCTGGTGAAAGAGAAAGAGGGCGCATTGATGACTTCGTAGCCTGAAACCGGCAACCACTCTGCATAGATCCGTGCCATGGTATCCTGCAAAGCGGAAGGGAAGGGCCCCTCACAGGGAAAGACAGCCCAGCTCATTGCTTCGACGGGGATTGCCTCCAGGAGAGGCCCAACCTCATCTTCGGTGGTCAATACGCCGATGAGATGGGTCAGGTACCCTTCCTCTTTCAGAAACTGTGCATCTGCATCAAAGGACGCGTTGACCACCTCCTTCGGCTCGATGTTCTGCAGCCGGTGCATCGCTTCCCGTTGTTCGGCTGTGATCGATTGTGCCAACGAAACGATTTCCTGGTTTACGCCCTCAAATTGCATCGGCACCCGTTTTGTTACTCCCGCAAAGGTGAATGCGGGCATTTTCTTGATTCTGCACTCCATACTGGTTCCTCCAATCACGGATATTTTGAAGGAGAGGATGGGCGTGGTTTTGCTGAATCCCGATCTCTGGACCTCAGAGGGGAGCATCCCAGCCCATGCTGCAAATGCACGGCTGAATCCATCCAGCGAAGTATACCCATACCGATAGGCAACATCGGTGACACTCAGTCCTTGGAGCAACGCCTTGTTTGCTTCAGACAAGCGCCGAACCCTGATGTATTCGCTGACCGTATAGCCGGACAATGCAAGAAACACCTTGTTGAAGTTGTAGGCCGAACCTTTGATGAGGCGCGCCAACTCATCAGATGAGAGATCATCCCCAAGATGGTTCTCGATATAGGTTACGACGTTCTGCAATTGTTCAACCATGGCTTTCCTCCACCTCTGGGTGCCAGCGTAGCATCTGCTGCATCATGATGCTCGACTTTGTCGCAGAACTTTTGTCGGATGGAACAGAGCCCTGCCTTTCAGGTAGTCGCTTGGCAATCACCAAACATGCAGACGCCGCCTTTGCCCTTGCGCTTGATCTCATACATGGCAGCATCGGCATTCTTAAGGAGGGTTTCGCTGCTTCTCTCTGATTCAGTGATGAAGGCAACACCGATCGAGGCGTTGACCGTACAGCCCAGTGTGCCGACCTGGATGCTCTCCTGGATTGCGGCATGCATTCTCTGGGCAAGACTTTTCACGTGATCCCGTTCCTCGATGTCATGGAGGATGACCGCAAACTCATCTCCGCCGAGCCTGGCGACAAAATCCGATTCGCGCACGCACGTTTTCAGACGGTTGCCCACAGCAATGAGCACCCCATCACCCACATCATGACCGTAGGTGTCATTGATTGCCTTGAAGGTATCCAGATCGATGTAGAGAACTGCAGATATGTGTGTCTCCTTCACCTGCTTGGCAACAAGCGCCTCCAAATGCTCGAAGAAGTAGCGTCTGTTCGGCAGACTGGTGAGCATGTCATACTTGGCATACTTTTCCATCTCCTGGGCGACCGCTTGGAGTTTTCCTTGCTCCTCATGAATCATCAGGTTCTCTTGCTCGAGGGCATAGAGGGATGCAAGCTTGTTCAGTGAATAGAAAATGGTACCGTAGGCTGCCAGAGAGAGGGCCACCAACAGAAGTATCGGCAGTCGGTTCTGCTCCAAGGTCAGCTTGATATCGTCAGTGACAAAGAAGTAGTAGGCCAGATTGAGAAAGATGAACATCATCAGTATCGAAAAGGATGGCCAGTTCTTCACCACTGACTGGTAGGCGTTGAGGAAGAACCGCTTGAACAGATAAATCACCAAAACATAGAGAAGAAAGCGAATTGCGATATGCGGATACTCAGGGGAGGGGAAAAGCCGACCCAGATAGAAGCTGAGGGCTATGATCATCATGGCGATGTTGATCGAGGTGAGAAAGGTGAAGGACCACTGCATGATGCTCAGCTTGGTCAGTGGCTTGAGGAGAATGGCCACCAGAATGAACAAGAGTATGGTGAATCGTGAGAGGCCGGTCAGATCCCCTTGGATGTAGAACCAGAAGGAACTGCCGATATTGGTGGCAAAGGCCAAAGCCATGAAGAGGATGGTTTTCCTGCGACCCTCCAACTTGGTTTTGGTCAGGGTGAAGAGCAGGAGCATATACATGAGCGAGGAGACCAAGCCCCGCAAGAAGTCGGGAAAGAGTGTTCTCATCGCAGCCTCCGTTGTCCTGCATTGGACAATGTGAGCTTTGGAAGGAACGGGCTGGGTGTACGGTGTATGCGAGACACTCTCATTGAAGTTTGGACCATACGTTTTCCTTACTGGTTCGTGTGAGATGTATGCAATAAGAGGTTATCCAAATCCTGACTCGACTGCAAGAAAAAACGGTGCGGATACGTACCGTGCAGCCTCACGCGCGCGCTCACGTATGCATGTCATCCCGTTTCACAGAAAAAGCAAGATGGGGCATGTCTACACCACGATAGTGTTTGGTGAAACGCGTTCGTACCTGCATGCCGGCCCTCATCGCCACGTGCATCGATGCACTGTTCGTATCACGGATGATGGAGTACACCTCCTGGGCCTGTAGGACCGAAAACGCATAGTGCTTGCAGGCAATGGCAGCTTCTGTTGCATACCCCTTGCCCCAGTACGCACGGTTGAACAGATACCCAATCTCCAGGACTTTGGTGTCGCCGATGCTTTGCCAGGTAAGCCCTGCCTGCCCTACCATGGCCCCGGTCTCTTTGGGGACAACTGCCCAGAGGCCGAATCCATCCTCTTTGTATCGCTTCAGATTCCGCTCAAGCCACGCTTGTGTTTCCTCATCCGAAAAAGGCCCTTCATACGCATACATGGTCTGGGGATCCTGCAGGATTGCAGACAGCATCGGATAGTCTTGCTGTGTCAGTTCCCGAAGCAGCAGACGTTCCGTTTCAAGGATGATCTTCATGGTTTTCCCCCTTATGACTGAGGATTGCATACTAGCAACGGTTCCTTGGTCTGGGAAGAGGTGGTCAGAGGAGCTTCTTGTTTCCTTTGGAAAGATTCACCACCGCGAAAATGGACGTGCCGAGGATCAGGAGGAAGGAGATGGCGTTGATCACCGGGGTCGACCCATCGCGTACCTGCATGTACATGTTGATCGGAAGCGTAGCCTGCGAACCGACGAGGAAGATGGTGGTGTTGAAGTTCTCGAACGACATCAGAAAAGCCATTGCCGCCCCGCCTATGATGGAGGGTCTGAGATACTTGAGGGTGATGAACCACAAGACCTCAGCCTTGTTCGCTCCCAGGTTGTAGGCTGCTTCCTCCAAGGTCCTGTCGAACTTTTTCAGCCTTGCCGAAACGACCAGGGCAACGATGGTGGAGATGAATGAGGACTGGCCGAGCACTACCAGAGGAAAGCCGGGGCCGAGGAACGGTACATAGATGTTCAGATGGTCCTCAATGAACAGGCCGATGGTGTTGGAGAACATCAGGATCGAGATACCCAGGATGACGCCCGGAATGACCAAGGGAGCTATCATCAGAAAGTAGAGTGCTCCCTTGAAGCGGAAGTTCTCCTGCTCAAAGAGAAAGGCAGCACAGGTTCCCAGGAATGTGGAGACGATCATGACGGCGAAGGCCACCTTGAACGAGGTGAACAGGCTCCTGAGATTCGTCTGGTCATGGAAGATACCATACTTCTTGGGGCCGTTGCCGAAGAACCAGTCGAGGGTGGCTCCTTGCCAAGGAAGGGAAGGGTACATGGAGTCGTTGAAGGCAAGCACCATGGTTACCACCAACGGGGCAAAGAGGAAGATGAAATAGAGGACGATGAAGAGAGTGAATCCATATCGGTACTTCTTCGAGGAAGGCAAACTTCTGATCATTTTTTCACCACCTCCTTCAGGTTTTGTTTAGTCAGCTTGAGCAAAATCCAGATGATGAGCGAGGAGAGGGCAAGAAGGAGGAATCCGAATGCTGCCCCCTGGTTCCAGTTGAAGTAGAGGATGATCTGGTTGTAGATCTGCTCGGTGAACCACAGCGAGTTCTTGCCTCCCATAAGGTTCGGGGTGAGATAGCTTCCCAGCACCAGCATGAAGACGATGATGCCGCCGTTGACGAGACCCGAGGCACAGTGAGGAATGATGATGGTTCTCCAGATGGCCAGCTTGGAGGCTCCCAGGTCATAGGCGGCTTCTATGATGGAGTTGTCGAGGTCGTCCATCACCCCGATGACGGGCACCACCATGAAGAGCATGCTGGTGTACACAAGCCCCATGATCATGGAGATGTCGTTGTAGAGCATCTCAACCGGCTCCTTGAAGAGGCCGACGGAGACCAGGAAGTGGTTGAGGATGCCGCTCTCCCTGAGCAGGATCATCCAGCCGTAGACGCGGATGAGTTCGCTGACCCAGAAGGGAACCAGGATGAAGATCATCAGGGCTCCGGTCATCCTTCCCCGAACCATCTTGGAGATGTAGAAGGAGACCGGCAGGGAGATGACCATCACCAGGAAGGTGACCAGAATGGAGTACCCTGCGGTGCGAACGAACGTAAGCCAGTAGATGGGCTCACGGAAGAAAGCCAGATAGTTGTCCAGGGTGAGCTTTCCGCTATTGGCTTTGGTGAAGGAGAGTCTCAGCAGTTCCAGATGTGGCAGTACGATCAAAAGAAAAAGCCACAGGACTACAGGGAGGAAGAAGAAGAGAAATCCCCATTTGATGTGTTGTCTATTCTTCATCATATAACTTCCAGTCACTTCGTCTGAAGCAGATGGTCTTGTTCAGGTCCCACCCGACCTGGATGCGATCGCCACTACGGATAAAGTCATACTCCCGTGTCTGGGGGAGGGCCACCACCAACTCGCCGTCGGTTCCCAGCGGCTTGACCATCAGGCGGCTGTTGCCTCCATCAAAGAGGATGGAGGTGACGTCAACCGGGACCGTCTGGAAGTTTTCCCGACCCTCCCCTGGGTTGATGATGACCGCTTCAGGGCGGATGAAGAGGTCATACTCATCCTCCTCTCCACTCTCCGCAAATTTCTGGGCGAGTTTGAAATCGTAGCGGTCTGCATAGCGGGCGACGGTATCGCCTTCTGCATCACGATGCAGTTTCACTCTCAGCTTGTTGTTGTTTCCCACGAACTGGGCTACGAATGAGGACTTGGGTTCATGGTAGAGCTCTTGCGGAGAACCGATCTGCTCAAAATGGCCGTTGTTCATCACTGCAACCATATCGCTCATGACCATGGCTTCGCTCTGGTCGTGGGTGATGTAGACGAAGGTGGTTCCCACCTGCGATTGCAGTGTCTTGAGCTCCACTTTCATATGTTCCCGCAGTTTTGCATCGAGGGCGCCCAAAGGCTCATCGAGCAAGAGTACGCTTGGTTCCATGATCAGGCATCGCGCGATGGCAATGCGTTGTTTCTGACCGCCGGAGAGCTGGCTGATCTGTTTCTTGCCCGATTCGGGAAGCCCGACCCGCTCCAGAAGCGAGCGGACTTTCCTGTCGACTTCAGGACCTTTCTCTCCTCTTCGGCGCAAGCCGAATGCAATGTTCTCATGGACATTCATCATGGGGAAGAGTGCCAGATTCTGGAAGACCAGGTTCACCGGCCGCTTATTGGGGGCCACCCCGTCCATGTTCTTGCCATTGAAAAGGAGCGTTCCCCCATCCGGCTTGTAAAAACCGGCGATCATGCGCAGCAGTGTGGTCTTGCCGCATCCGGAGGGGCCGAGAATGGAGAAGAATTTGCCGTCTTCCACTTCAAACGATACTTGGTCAACTGCGGTGAAATCACCAAATCGCTTGGTGACGTTTTGTACTGAGAGTGCACTATCCATACTGTTGTTTACCTTGCAGAAATGCCGATGGCTGGTGTTCAGCCATCGGCACTATGCTGTCAGATCTGTCAGCGGGCAGCTTTGATCTTGTCGAGTGTCTTTCCTTCCATCTCCTCAATCCCAGCCGGTACGGTTGGGTACCAGTTGATGTTCGCCAGGACTTCAGGGGGAAGACCACGGGTAAAGTTTGCCTTGATCTCCGGGTCCAGATAGTTCACTGCATCCTTGGATGCCGTACCGTAGGTTTCACGGTTGGTGAAGAACGCGGCGTTCTCGGCTCTCAGCATGAAGTCGATGTAGGCATAGGCTGCATCGAGGTTCTCGCTCTTGGCCGGGATTGCAAAGGTATCAACCCAGGCAAGTGCTCCGCTGGTTGGGGCAAGATAATCGATGTTCGGGTTCTCGGAGTGCAGCTTCCATCCAGCCTGTTCCCAAGCCGATGCGGCCCAAACTTCTTCCGACCGCAAAGACTGCAGAAGCTGGTCTCCGTTGTCCCAATAGGTCTTTACCGAAGGCTTGCCTGCAATCAGCACCTTTTCCATCTCGTCGAGGAACTTCTGGTAGGCAGCAGGATCGGAGTAGAGTGCAAACGGATCGTAGCCAAGGGAGAAGCCCATGCCGATGAGGGTGGGTCTCTTCAGGCGGTAGGAAACTCTTCCTGCATACTTGGGATCGAGCAAGTCCTTGAAGTCCTTGATGTCGGGGGCTTTCGCCTTGTTGACCACCAGGCCTTCCGTCCCATAGACATGGGGTACTGCATAGGATTTGCCATCCACCAGAGTGTTCTTCTTCACTGCCTCAAGCAGCGAGGGGTCGATCTGGGCGGTGTTCAGGCGGGTATAGTCTATCGGCTGGTAGATGCCGTATTGCTCCACTACCGAAGAGATGCGGTCTTGGGAAGGTTGGGCAAGGTCAAACCCACCGCCACGGGTTGCACGGAGTTTGCTGATCATCTCCTCGTTGTTGCTGAGGGTCACCTCAACCTTGTAGCCGGTTTCTGCGGTGAACTTGTCGAGCAGCTCCTGCGGAGCATAGCCAGACCAGGTGATGACACGCAGTACGGGATTCTTGGTTTCTGCAGCAGCTTGGGCAAAGAGCATTCCGCCCACTACCACCAGGACCATGAGCACAAGAACAACTTTCTTCATACGGAGTCCTCCTCTAGGATTATGAGGTTTCCCTGCTTTGCTGCTGCACTTGTTTGGATCCACTTGCAGGTTGTGCCTCGTCCTTATGGTAGGTGGTGCTATCTTCAAAGTCAATTCCAAAACAGGAAAGATAAAAGTGTTGATGAGTGGATGTATAGCTTCTCATTCAGTTTCTGTATGACAAGAAACCATTACAGGATAGGGAAATGATTTTGGCTTTGGTCCTGGGGTTGGGTACTGGGCGGTTTGCTGGTTTCTCCACCGCATTCCTTTGGGGAAATCCGGAAAGTCTATGTCTGGAAAGGAAAAATACGAGAAAGGAAAGAGGTATATGAGAAATCCGTGAATTCGGGTTGCCCCACACGGCACAGTCCCTTTGGTCATGGCATCGCCTGCGATACGGGAATTTGCATGAGCCTACTCAAGATAGTATGAAAAGTATAGAGGAAAATAAGACTAATGCGAGGGATGCCTATGTACCGAAAGAGGGCACAACGTTAGTTCAAGTGGTATATAAATATATATAATATATGCAATTGTTATTCTTCTTGACTTCACTTTTCCTGATACTATACTGAAGTTGAGTTGGTACAAAAACAAACTAACCGACAGATAGGAGATGTCAATGGACAGTCCTCGGAGAACAAGGCTCATCAATTCCTCAAGAATCATACACCGTTTGTGGATAGAAGATGAGTTGAGCCGTGCTGACTTGGCTGCTCGGCTGGGACTGAATCGTTCGTCTGTCTCCAATATCGTTGCGGACCTCATGCAACGGGGCATAGTAAGGGAAAACGAAATCATTGATCCAGGTCCCAAAGGGGGGAGAAGAGCCATAGGGATTACGTTGAACAAGGAGTATTTTCATGTAATCGGTATTGAGATCCGTTCGGATTCCTCTACTGCTCTCTCCGTTGACTTGGAAGGAAAGGTTCTGTTCTCAGAGACTCAGCCGAAAGGTTTCAATGCCAAGAATTTCGGTCCGGATGCCAAGGCCTTCATAGCTGAGCTGGCCCAGCGGCTGCAAAGCATGGGACGTCATCTTTTGGGTGTTGGCCTTGGTTTCTCAGGCATTGTTGATGCAGAGAGGCAACAGATCATTCGTTCCGTTTCCCTGGATTTCACCAAACCCTTTGATTTCTCTACCGAAGTAGCATCAGCGTTTCCATTTCCGGTATTCCTGGAAAACGATGCCAACTGCGGGGCATGGGGTGAGGTCATCTTCCAAAGGAAGCGAAAACTCAGGAACTTCCTTTTTGTTTTGATTGAATTCTGGAAAGCCTACGATGCCCAAACAGGATTGGCCAGGCCAACCGTCGGGCTTGGCTTCGGTTTTGATGGGAAAATCCACCGAGGCAGTCATAATCAGGCAGGCGAGTTCAAAAGTGTACTGAACCGCAATCCCTCGTCATCAGAACAAGTGGAAGTGGATAGGACCATTTCCGTGACCGACGATACGGGTGCTTTGCATGCGTATTTGGGCGAAGTATGCGAGAACCTGGCATTTCTCATCAATACCCTGGATATTGCGCATGTCTTCATAGGAGGAAATGTGGAAACCATCGAGACGGTCATGCCGGAAATGCTTCGTTCTGCACTGAAGGCAAACTCTCTGGACCACAGCGATGAAGGGATCCAGATTCAGTTTTCCTCACTTGGATATCAGGCTGTCTCCTTCGGGGCAGCAGCGCTGGTTCTCGACAAGGTGTTGATGAATCTGGAACCACTTTCAGAGTACGCAACCCAAAAGGAACTTCCGCTTTTTCATCTCTTGGCATAAGCCGATGATTCCTTCTTGTGAAGGATGGTATAAAAATGGAGGACTACTATGAACATGAAACGGTTGCTCAGCACGATTCTCATTTCGTTGCTTCTCGTTCCTGCCCTGCTGTTTGCTGCAGGCACCAAGGAACAAGCAAAGGATTCGGCGGGTGATGGCATCATCACGTTGTCTGTCTATCACTTCCTTGATCAGACAGATAAAACCACAGCGCCCAATTTCCAGTATCTGGTTGACGTCTTTGAGAAGGCAAATCCGAATATCAGACTTACCTTCGAGTATGGATATGGGGAGGCCTTCCACGACAAGTTGCAGACCATGGCAATGAGTGGGCAACTTCCTGATATCGTCCTGTTGTATCCTGGCGAACGAACAAGCCAGGTAACCAATGCAGGGTTGGTGCAGGACTTGCGTCCCTATCTGAGCGGGCATGAGGATGAGTTTGCCGATATGGCAATGCAAGGCCAGGGAGAGAACGGAGAGATCTGGGAACTTCCTGAAGATATCAGCATCACCTCCATCATGTTCACCAACAACCGATTGCTCAAAGAGCTTGGACTTGCTTTGCCCAAGACCTATGAGGAGTTGCTGGCGCAGGGACCTGTCATCAGGGCAGCTGGCTTGATCCCGATTTCCATCGCCAACAAGGATGCATGGCCGATGCAATCATGTGTTGCGGGGATGCTGGTGGAACGAGCCTGTGGCCTTCCGTGGTTCGACAAGGCCATTGCAGGAGAAGCGCGCTTTGATGATCCCGAGTTTGTGTATGCCCTGCAGATCATCAAGGATCTCACCGACAAACAGATGCTTTCCCCTGGAACCAACCAACTGGCATATGGGCAGGGTCTTGACGATTTTGTCCAGGAAAAAGCTGTCTACTTCATCGATGGCGGCTGGACCGTGAACAATATGGTCGGCGAGTTGACTGCTGAACAAAAAGCTTACATGAGCTTGGAATCATTTCCTGATATTCCCAACCAGAAGGGCCAGAGTCTTTCCACCTCGGCAACGGCAGGACAAGGGTTCGGGATGAATGCAAAGCTTTCAAAGGCTGAATCGGACGCAGCTTGGAAGTGGATTTGGTTCTATTCCGGCCCCGAAGGCTCAGCGATCAGACAGAGATTCGGAAGACTTCCGGCCTACAACCTTGCAGAGCCCAAGGATGCTGATCCCATGATCCAGAAATTGGTGGCGTATGCGGGCAAGGTGCCGATGGGATATGTGATGGATTCAGTGCTAGCCGCTGAACCGATCGGCACGTTCAACATCAATCTCCAGAACATGATGTTTGGTACCAAGACTCCGAAGCAAGTCGCTCAGGAACTGGAGGCCATGGTGGCGGCCGTTGGCCGATAGGACATGATGATATCAGGCACTTCCCCTTGGTGGGGAAGCTGCCTGGCTTGCAGAAAGAGGAGTACCATGACATTCTCACAGCAAAAACGAATGAGCTACTATGCATTTCTTGCCCCTGGGCTGCTGTTGTTTGCCTCCATCATCATATTCCCGGTGGCATACAGCCTGACCTTGAGCTTTACCTCGTTCGGGGGGTATGGTACTCCAGAATTCATTGGATTGGGGAATTATGCCAAGATTATCAGTGATGAGGTGTTTCTCCACTCATTGAGGAACAATCTCCTGATTGTTGCCATCTCCGTATTCGGCCAGATTCCCTTGGGCTTTCTCTTGGCATATCTCTTGCACCGAAAGATGGTTCGCAACGGGGATTTTTACCAGACCATGATTTTCCTGCCCATCACCATCTCTCCGGTAGTGGTTGCTCTCTTGTGGAACCAAATCTTCTCCTCATCGGGAATGGTGGTGGCCCTGATACGGCGCTTGACTGGGGAGAGCCAGTATGTGATACGCATATTCGAAGACAGGCAACTGGCAATTCTTCCGATTCTCTTCGTCCTGCTCTGGATGCATACCGGAACCTATATGATCATCTTCTATGCAAATCTCCAGAAAATGACACCATCGCTTCTGGAAGCAGCCCAGATTGATGGAGCCAATGAGTCGCAGATGATGATACGCATCATTCTCCCAAGCATGGTGGGTACCATTGCAACCACAGCAATCTTTGCAATCTCAGGAAGCCTGAAAGCCTTCGATCTGATCTATGCAATGACGGGAGGCGGCCCTGCCCACTTTACCGAAGTCATTGCCATCTATATGTATATCAACACCTTCAAATACTATAAGTACGGCTTTGGGAGTGCTGCATCCATGATCATCGTACTGCTGGCCGTCGGCTTGATTCTCCTGCTGCAATACATCAGCAGGAAGTTTGAGCGCAGGTTCGAGTAGGGGAGGGAGAAATGAGAAAACGATTGACCTTGGCGAGTGTACTCTCTTCTGTGCTCATGATTGCATTCACCCTGCTTACGATCATCCCTCTGGCATGGATGATACTGAGTGCTTTCAAACCCCATGCCCTGATCGTGCGCTATCCGCTTGCACTCCCCTTGTCTTGGTATGTGGACAATTTTGTTTTGTCCTGGACCCAAGGACACTTGGGAATCTACTTCATCAACAGCACCATCTACTCCTTTGTCGCTACGCTGCTGACCGTATTCTTCGCCTTGAGCAGTGGGTATGCCCTTTCCAAGTTTCCGTATAAGAGCAGTCGGGTCATTTCCCTCATCTATACGCTTGGATTGCTCATTACGGTTCACTCGGTAATTGTTCCTTTGTTCATCATGGAAACGAAATTGGGGATATCCAACACCCGCCTGGGAGTCATCCTTCCCTATATTGCCTTCGGGCTTCCTTTCCAGGTGTTTCTTGCCACCACCTACATCAAGGGGATTCCTGATGCCATGCAGGAGTCCGCCATCATCGATGGGGCAACCTTCTTCCAGGTGTTTTTCAGGATTCTCATTCCGGTTGCCACCCCGATCATCTCGACCATGTTCATCTATACCTTCCTCGGCAACTGGAACGAATTCATTCTTGTCCTGACCTTGACCAGTGACCTTACGGTACGGTCCCTCCCTGTTGGCATCAACAGTTTTGCAGGGGGGATGTCACGGGACTATGGCTTGCAGTTTGCAGCTCTGGTGATCGGTACGGTACCGATGATCATCTTCTATTTGGTTTTCAAAGACAAAATCGCCCAAGGCTTTGCTGCCGGGGCACTAAAGGAATAATAGTATTCGTATGCCACACCCACTTCCTCTCATTCCCTATCCCTCTGATGTAGTGATGCTTGATGGATTGTTTCGCAACTCCAGGCGATTCTCTCTTTCTCTGGAACGCTCATGTGACCAGTCGTTTGCCGACAGTGCAGTGCAGTATGCAAAAGAGCTTTTGGACAGGGATGCCTGTCTTGCGTCTTCAAAAGAAGCAGCGAATCTCAGCATACGAGTGGAGCCGAGCCTGCACGACAAGGAAGAGGCGTATACCTTGGAAGTGCTTCCTCAAAGCGTGAGAGTTGGGGCATCTGGCCATCAAGGACTATTCTATGCACTGCAAACCCTGCGCCAGCTTCAGCTTGCCTATCCCCAATCCATTCCTTGTTGCCGGATAGACGATTCCCCATCTCTTCGTTGGAGGGCTTTCATGCTGGATGTTGCCCGATCATTCTGTCCTGTCGGGGAAATCCGCAGGATCATTGATATCATGGCGTCATTCAAACTGAATGCGCTTCATCTCCATCTGAGTGATGACCAAGGGTGGAGAGTTGCATTTGATGCGTATCCTGAGCTTGGTGATGAGAAATCAGGGCAGTATACCAAGCAAGAGCTCAAGGAACTGGTGGAGTATGCATCGGTCCGACAGATCATGATCATTCCGGAAATTGATATGCCAGGGCATGTTACTGCGCTGCTTGCCGCGTATCCTGCTCTCAGTTGCACCGGAGGGCCTTTCAGCATACCCAAAGGGGAAGGGATATTCCCAGACATACTCTGTGTAGGAAAAGAGGAAACACTGGATTTCGTGAAAATGGTGCTGAAAGAGATTGCTTCCCTCTTTCCAAGTCCCTACATCCATCTGGGCGGTGACGAGATTCCCTTGGAACGCTGGGCCACGTGTCCGGATTGCCAGAAAAGGAAGCAAGCATTGGCCTTGTCCGATGAGAAATCATTGCTCAGGTGGTTTTATCGGGAGATGACACACTATGCGAACTCGTTGGGAAAGCAAGTGCTCCTGTACAATGATTATGTTGACGATACCTATGACCAGTCCATCATCATCCAGATATGGAATCCCTTGTTGGATGGCTCACAGTCAGAACACCAAGCGATTTTGAGTGACTATTTTCACTCCTATCTGGATATGGATCATACATTGCTCTCATTGCATCGGGTATATAAGCTGGGAGAGATGCTGCAACCAGGGAATCAGGCACGGGTGATGGGTGCAGAACTCATGCTTTGGACAGAATATATTTCCACCCGGGAGGAACGCGACCAACATCTGTTCCCCCGCTTGCTGGCAGGATCAGAGATATTCTGGACTCGTAAAGACATGCATGAGTATCATCGGTTTTTGGGTACCTGCTCCCAGTACGGCAAGCTGTTTCTGCCTCCCCATACGAGTATCACACCGAGACATGCGTGGGATCCTCCCCTTATCCGGCAATTCATCAGCCGCTGGAAGCGCAAGCGCCGGGTAAAGCGTAACAGCAAGATGGCAGGTATCTCCTTTGCTTGAAATGTGAGCAAGCTTTCAATCGGTCATCTTGTCTACTATGCTACAACCACACAGCCCAGTCCCCGTAGTCATGGATGCCACTGCCATGGCGAAGGTTGCCTTGGGCATCCAACTCCTGAAATGCATTGCGCATTCGCACCAGTATTTCTGGTTGGATATCCAAGCTATGGTGTGCCGGGAAGACCCGTTTTGCAGGCAAGGCTGCTATCTTTTTCAGGGAAGTGAGATAGGCTTGGGGATCGGTGGAAGGGTAGTAGGCGAAGAGGGTATCCTTGTAGACCAGATCCCCGGTAAACAGGTAGCCTCGCGCTTCTTCCCAAAAACACATGTGTCCAGGAGAGTGCCCCGGGGTGTGCAGCACCTTGATGATTCTTCCTCCCAGGTCGATCTCATCCCCATCCTCAAGGATCCGGGTGGGGTTGCCTTGAAAGAATTCGTAGCTTGCAACGTCATACCCGGCAGGGGCTTTGCAGCGATCCATCACCATGTCCCTGATTTGCTCCAAGGAGAGGGGGAATTCTCCGTTGAGCCAGTTCAGCTCATCCGTATGGGCGTAGAAATCAGGGAAGTATGTATGACCGCCGATGTGGTCCCAATGGATGTGTGTTGCCACGGCTGCCACGGGCTTCTCCGTCAATTTCACCACTTGCTCGCTGATATTGCAGATTCCCAATCCCGTATCAATGAGAAGACTCTTTATCGAGCCATTCAGAAGATAACAATGGGTTTCTTCCCAATGCCGGTATTCACTGAGGATGTACGTGTCTGGATCTATGGTGTCTCTGGTAAACCAATCGTTCATATAGCCTCCCACTGAGTTGCGGGGCATGCCAGATGATGCAATGCCTCTCTGAGCGTATCACCCTGCGTCGAGGATGCAAAGCAGGGTTGGTCCATTTTCTGCTTCCTTTTGTGCATTACCTTGCCTTGAACGAGAGGACATCACCAAACGTACCATCATGGTACCGATAGGAGGGGCAGGAACGTATCATCTCATAGGCTCCTGCCGTATAGCTGTTGATAACCCTTTCCCAGAAATGCACGGAAGCCTCATTCTTCGGATGGCATCCGATCTCCCATCCTCCTGCAAACGAATCGAAGATGGAGGTGGCAACATAGCTTCCGACTCCGCTGCACCGATACGGATATAAGACAAAAAATTCAGCCATGGAGTAGTCGTAGTTCTTGTGCACGATGAAACCAGCATTGTCAAAGAGTACAAATCCAGCCCAGTTCTCGCCGACTGCGATGAGATAGGCATGATACCCCTCTTTCGTCCAATAGTCTGATGCGTGCGTCTCGAATGCAAACTCCCCGTCTGCATTCACTGCAAGCTTGTTGTATTGCGACCATTCGTAACAGTACATTTTCAGCAGGTTTTTCAAGACCGTTTGTTCGTGCATGGTCGTCTTGGCAACCCTCACGAGTTTTATTTCGCCCTGTTCCATGTATATCACCACATCATGAAGACCTGTCCGGTCTCCATGTTCCTTTCTTCAGGCTAATGCAGTCTCACTATGCTCGGTGTCCTATTCCCTGTCCATAGGTTGGCAAGCAATGTGGATTCCTGACATATGTTCAGGTATAGTTGGAGATACGGAAAAAGGGGTCAGTCGTATGAGTATGAACATTCTCGTAACCGGGGTAGCTGGAGGCATGGGATTTGCAGCCTGTGAACTATTGGTTGCCTCCGGCTATACCGTGTTTGGGTTGGATTGTCAGCAGCCTGGGGAGGATTTCTCCTTCCGGTTTCTTGCTGCTGATATAACAGACAGCGCACACCTGGAAGCTGCGTTTGCCTGCATCAAGGAAGAGGCTGGATCACTCAAAGCAATATTACATTTTGCGGGGGTGTATGACTTGAACTCTCTGATAGAGATTCCCGAACCTGAGTTCATCCGTATGTTTGATATCAATTTGTTTGGTGTGTACCGCGTCAACCGTCTCTTTCTCCCCTTATTGGAACCTAACGGAAGGATCATCATCACCAGCAGCGAACTTGCCCCTTTGGATCCTCTTCCGTTCACTGGTCTCTACGGAGTTGCCAAGACAGCGCTTGAGCGCTATGCCTATTCGCTTCGTATGGAACTTCAACTTCTCGGATACAGGGTGTCCGTAATCCGTCCGGGAGCCGTGGAAACAGGGCTCTTGCAGGTTTCAAAAAATCGATTGGATTCCTTTTGCGGAAACACAAAGCTGTATTCCTGCAATGCCGCCCGATTCCGGTCGATTGTTGACCGGGTTGAATCGCACAGCATCCCCCCTCAGGCTATCGGAAACCTGGCATTGCGGATACTCCAAGCCAAACGCCCGCGATATGTCTACACCATCAATTGCAATATCTTGCTCAGGCTCATGCATCTTCTGCCTCATTCATGGCAAACGGGAATCATCAGGCAGATACTTCGCTAGGGGACGTATCACCAAAGAAGGTTCCTTCAGCAACGATGGATACATTTCCGCTGACAATCATATTTCCTGTTTCTCTCTCTTTCAGAATACGCAGTTCGCTTGGCCTTCCGACAAATCGTCCTTGGTGCAGGATGATTTCTTCCCCTTCCCTATAGGCGCCGTGTTCACACAGGTATGCCCCTACCGGTCCAGCCGCGCTGCCTGTTGCAACGTCTTCCAATCCACTGAAATCCCATGTTCTGCCTTCCATCATATGCATGGCAATCACATAGACAAACTTTGCACCATAGACGGCTAATGCCGATTCATAGTCTGATGAGAAAATTCCTGTGTTTCCGAGCCCGCTGCGAACGGGTACTATCAGGTAAGGCAGGCCTGTTGTGACGACTTGCAAAGGATATCCTGGAGCAAGATTGTCCACATCCAACCCAAGGGGTTCGATCAGTTTCGGATAGTCGGATACGGGAATGTGGCCGAGCATTGTTGCTGCTCCCTGGTTCATCCTGCAGGTGTACTCGTGCTTGCCGTCGATTGCCGAACTGGCAACAGAAACATCCTTGCCATTCAGATGAAACAGAACTTCCGCATTCTCTTTCCCCGCATGGGCCCTGTGTATCACAGCTGCAGCACCAAGCACAGGATGTCCCGCGAAGTCCAATTCTTCATCTTTTGTGAAAATTCTTGCTCTGTATTCGCAATCTTGGAGATGTTTCAGGAATATGGTCTCATATTGCTTCATCTCCCGAGTTATCCGAAGCATGGTTTCAGGGGTGGGAAACTGGCTGCAAACCAAAACGGTCAATCCATTTCCTGTGAGTGGGCCTTTTGAGAAAACATCAACATGGTAATACTGCAACTATCTGCTCCCAATCGCTTTTCTGCATCCAAGATAGTAAAAGAAATCGCTGCAATGCACAATCTTCTGGCATGCAGGCCTTCCCTGCTGTGGGGGAGAGCCTATTCGGGAAGATGCCCGAAGGTCTGTATGTGCTCGAGATCATGATCCCAATCAGCCTTGTCAGCAATGAAAATATGTCCATCGGGTCGGATGTCTGTCTTGGTGTCAAGACATCCTGCAGGGACTACCAGCAATTTCCCGTTCTGCTGGAGATTGGGGAGAGCTGAACCGCACTCCATGCAAAAGCTTTTGATATGGCCACTTGACTGGTAATCGAAAGTCCTGACCAGTTCTTCACCCGTCAGCCAATGCAGCGTTGCGGATGAGGAAAAGAGATTTGCAGCATGGGCAGACCCCGTGTCCTTACGGCAATATCTGCAATGGCAGAGGTAGAAGCTCTGAAAATCACCTTGTATTTCGAAGGTGACCTTCCCACAAAGACAAGATCCTTTGTGCTGATTCATACATGACTCCTCCTCCCTATGATGCCTGTGTTTGGGGGTAGTGTCCAGCAGGGCAACATCCTCTTGCCTCGTTTGCCGGGCTTTGCTTGCCCAGGATAAGGCTCCTTCCCAGTGAGGGAACTCATCTGGGTTTGCTGAGAAGTGTGGTTGACAGAGACGAGCAACTTCCCTATGATGGCACCCATCAATGTGATGCGGGGGGACTCTTCGGAGTTGAGAAGGTAGAACCTGACCCTTGGAACCTGACAGTTAACACTGGCGTAGGGAAGCAGATGTATCCACTTCGGATATTCGTCTCCCTACGGGGAGATTTTTTATTTACGAGTGATGCGGGGGGACTCTTCGGAGTTGAGAAGGCAAAACCTGACCCTTGGAACCTGGCAGTTAACACTGGCGTAGGGAAGCAGATGTATCCACTTCGGATATTCGTCTCCCTACGGGGAGATTTTTTTATTTATAAGTGATGCGGGGGGACTCTTCGGAGTTGAGAAGGCAAAACCTGACCCTTGGAACCTGGCAGTTAACACTGGCGTAGGGAAGCAATACATCAATCCGAATCATTGGTGGTACTTGTCCTTTCCAGCAAGTGAAACATATGAGGAGGATTCGAAATGAACCATGTATTGACCATCGCAGGCTCGGATTGCAGCGGCGGTGCCGGCATCCAGGCAGACATGAAGACCTTTGCTGCCCATGGTGTGTATGGGATGAGCGTCATTGTCTCTGTTGTTGCAGAGAACACACAACGGGTGATAGGTGCACAGGACATCTCTCCCACACTGATAGCTGAGCAACTGCAGGCAGTGTTTGAAGACATTCGTGTAGATGCGGTCAAAATCGGAATGTTGCCTTCACCCGCAATCATGGCGTGTGTGGCCGAGAATCTGGAAAGGAGACGACCCCGCAACATCGTACTCGATCCTGTGATGATTGCCAAAAACGGCTATCCTCTCATGGACTCCCGCTTGGCTGAAACCTTGGTTGCTCTGGTATTCCCGCTGGTGGATGTGGTGACGCCAAACATACCGGAAGCCGAAGTGCTTGCAAACATGACTATCTCCTCAACAGAAGCTATGGAAACAGCTGCACGCATCATTCATGCATACGGTCCTCGGTATGTGGTTCTGAAGGGAGGCCATCGTTCTGACGATGCTGCTGACCTTCTGTATGACGGAAATACGATGCACTGGTTGCGAGCAAAGCGGATAGAGACCAAGAACACCCATGGGACGGGGTGTACCTTCTCGTCTGCAATTGCAGCGAATCTTGCAATGGGAAAACCCATCGACGATGCGGTCAGAGATGCCAAGGCATATGTAACCATGGCTATCGCTCATGCGCTGACCATCGGAAAAGGGTGTGGCCCGACACATCACTTCCACGATCTCTACAAGTATGGATTACCCAGGCAAGGAGCACAGAAATGAATACACAACAGATGCATGCAACCTGCGGGCAGATCTTGCAGGCCGTTCGCGAGAAGAAACCCATCGTACATCAGATCACCAATTACGTCACGGTACAGGATTGTGCCAATATGGTACTTGCTTTGGGCGGTTCTCCCATCATGGCGGATGAGATGGAAGAGCTGTTTGACATCGTTCAGCTGAGCAAGGCATTGGTTCTCAACATCGGGACGTTGAATGAGAGGACCCGGGCATCCATGCTTATGGCTGGCCGCTATGCACAGCAAGCCGGTATTCCCATTATCCTTGATCCAGTGGGATCGGGAGCTTCCCGATACAGGACTGAGACTGTGCAGAGCCTGATATCTGCGGTGATGCCCACCGTGATCCGGGGAAATCTCTCTGAGATTCGCAGTGTTGCACAACTAGCCAGTCACACCTCAGGAGTTGACGCCGCACCTGTAGATGATGCAACCGGAATCGAGGAAACCCAGGAGCTTGCCTATAGTTTGGCCCGGAAGCTGGGTTGTGTGGTAGCCATTACCGGCAAGACGGATAGTGTCTCGGATGGTACATCCATCGCAGCCATTGGGAATGGGCATCAATCACTGACCCGTATCACGGGAACAGGGTGTATGAGCAGTGCATTGGTAGGAACTTGCTGTGCAGTGACGGACGATTTCTTTGGTGCCACGGTCACGGCGCTTCTGTGCATGGGAATTGCCGGTGAACTGGCAAGCGTTCATACCGGTTTGGGGGTGTTCCATGCCTCGTTGTTTGACCATATCAGCACAATCGATGGTAAGTGTCTGATGGAAAAGGGGAACCTATATGTCAGATAGTAGTCATGCAAAGGGTTTTACGAACAGATCCTTGTTTTTCCTATGGGCTGGAGCGGCAATTTCTGTTGCTGAGATTCTTGGAGGAAGCGCGTTGGCTTCTTTGGGAATGGCTGCAGGTTTGCGAGCCATTCTTGTCGGGCATTTGGTCGGTGGCGTCCTGCTGTATTTTGCTGCCCTCATGAGCAGTACCTTGCGAACCTCCGCAATGGAATCGACACGGTTCTCCTATGGAAAACAGGGATCGTACCTTTTTTCGGGGTTGAATATCCTTCAGCTGGTTGGCTGGACTTCCATCATGATGCTCCAGGGTTCGAGAATCCTCGATCAAGTGACCACCTCGCTGTATGGCTATAGCAATCCCAGCCTCTGGATGATTGCAATAGCCGTAGGCATTTCCCTCTGGCTGGTAGTTCTTTCCCGCCACCGGGTTGGAGTCAACGGCGTTGTGGTCATCCTGCTGCTCATCTTGGGCTTATTCCTGGCTCTTCGTCTTCTGCACGGTCTTCCTTCCGTTGCCATCCAAGCATCATGGCCTCAGGTTACCTTCTGGCAGGGCGTGGAATTGAACATTGCCATGAGCCTCTCTTGGCTTCCCCTGATCGGGGATTACACCCAAGATGCCAGACAGAAGAGAAGCGGCCCGTTGTGGAGCGCCATTGGCTATTCGATTGTCGGGAGCTGTATGTTTGCCTTGGGACTTGGCCTATCCCTTGGTACCGGTAGTTCTGACATCGCCATGATGCTGACCATTTCTGGCTTTGGTTTGGCTTCGCTTTTCATCGTATTCTTCTCCACGGTGACCACCACCTATCTTGATGTCTATTCAGCATGTGACAGTTTTCTGAACATCGTTCCTTCCGGGTCCCACCGAAGCCTCTCGCTGGTCGTCACGTGCATCAGCTTGCTCTTGGCCTTCTTGGTTCCCTTGGACACCATCGAGCCGTTTCTCTATCTCATCGGGGCAGTTTTCAGTCCCCTCTATGCAATCGTGCTGTCGGATTACTACATTCTGCGGCGAGCCTCCTCTGCGGGCAAACCTTGGGATTGGGAGAACCTCGGGATATGGGTGGCGGGAGTGATCCTGTATTTCCTCATGCAGAAATTGCTTGTCGATGTAAGCAACTCCCTGCTTATCTTCCTGGTGATCGGCTCGGCAAAGGCCCTCTTCAAAAGGAGGCATCATGGTGCATGAGGTTGACTATACCCTGTATCTGGTTACGGACCGGATGCTTGTGGGAACACAGACACTGCAACGATGCATTGAGCAGGCACTTGCTGGTGGGGTCACGCTGGTGCAATTACGGGAAAAACATTTGGATACCGATTCTTTCATCGAGTTGGGCAAACCGGTCAAGTACCTCTGTGATGCACACAATGTCCCCCTGGTGATCAACGACCGGGTGGATGTTGCTCTGGAATTGGGTGCTGATGGGGTGCATTTAGGGCAAGGGGACATGGATGCTGCACAGGCACGTGCCCTGTTGGGACCTGATCGCATCCTGGGCGTATCGGCAACAAATGTGGAAGAGGCGCTCAAGGCTGAGGCCGATGGAGCAGACTATCTGGGAGTGGGAGCCATGTTCACCACCCTGACAAAAGCGGATGCATCGTATGTCTCACTGGAGACATTGGCTGCAATCCGCGATGCTGTGCAGCTTCCGATCGTGACAATCGGGGGGATGGATGAACGAACCATTCCCCTATGCGGTCCGTGCAAGGTGCAGGGGTTTGCAGTTGTTTCCGCTCTTGTTGGCCAACCTGATGTCTGTCTTGCTGCCAAGCGACTGAAACACTGCGCAATGGTCCATGCACAGCCAGTCCCCTCCAGATTGTGTGGAATCTGAAGGGTTGGGCTTTGTTGATGTGGTATAGTTGCCTCATGGACATACCTACATGCAAGGAAGGTTTGCTATGCGGATACTGCTTATCGGCTATGGATGGCGCTCACTTTTCTTCTTTCGGATCATCAAGGCTCTTCCTGACCGTTTCACCCTGGTGAAGTGGGTGCTTCGTACGCCCCAGCGGGCAGATGAGGTGAGAAGGCTTCATCAGGTGGAGACAAGCTGTGATGTTGCAGAGGCTCTCTCGTGTCCCCACGATCTGGTCATCCTGAGTGTTCCTTCCTCCAGTATGGAATCATTGTTGCTCCTGCTCATCAAACATGGGGAAACGGTTCTCTGCGAGACAGGGTTCACTGCGATGTCCTTGGAGAAGCTGAACGCACTGTATCATGCGTATGCAGCATCAACGAGCAAGGTGTTTGTTGCTGAACAGTATTACCGTTATCCCTATTACCACAGCTGTTGTGCAATCCAACCACTGTTGGGACCGGCTACGGAGGTGAGGGTGGCCAGCCTGCATGATCACCATGGGACAAGTCTCATCCGTCATTTCCTTTCCGAGCAGGGAGAACCTTGCACCATAAGCGCTGTGTGCCGTTCCAGCTGGATCGTCAAGACCGGAGCCCGTGATACGGTGGTGTGTTCTGGTGAGCGTATCCAAACCAAACGCACCGTGGCGGTGTTTGCGTTCGCTGATGGCAGGACAGGATATTTCGATTTTGCAGACGTGCAGTACCACAGCTGTATCAGAAGCAGCCACTTCAGCCTTTTCGCCGAGCGCGGTGAGATTGTTGACAACGAAGTCAGGTATCTCAATGCCGACAAGGAGGGGATAGTGCAGACCATACAGCGAATTGAGGATGGTGGAAGCAACAACAATCCCCGCTCGCTGCGCGCCGTTACCTTTGGTGATACATACCATTTCAGAAATCCATATTGGCCGCTTGGCTTCAATGATGATGAGATCGCCATCGCCTTGTGTATGGAGGATGCCTGCCGAGGAAAGGGGTATCCCTTGCATGAGGCACTGCAGGATTCCTACCTTGCCCAGTGCATGCACACAAGCTGCAGTGAGGGAAGAGCCATTGAAACGCAGCCCCAAAGCTGGTCAAAAGCCTTTTCCCCTCCCTCGCTTCCCTGCTGATGGTTCTGATCCTTTGGTACGAGCAGCAGGAGTTTGTGCCTAGCGCGCCTTCTCTTGTCCGCGGGTGTTCATGGAAGTGCGGTAGATGATGAAACGATTTACACTGAACTCAGTGACCAGGTTGATCACCATGGTCCCCCCCAGTACGAGGTAGTCGGAGAACCCGTGGCGTACCAAAGCATCACCCCACCACGTGGACAGGGGGGTGAAAAGTGCGTAGTAGATGCCCAGCTGCAGCATGGCTTTGGGTATGTTGTTTGCACTCTTGAACGTGAAGCGCCTGTTGACGGTGAAGTTGTAGAGGACGCTGGCAATGAGTGCACTCAGGTAACTCGGCCAATAGGGCAGATGCATACGTTCCTCGAGCAGGGTGAACACCACCACCTGAATGATGCCGGCACTGATGGAGAAGAGGGTGAACTTCCCGATTTGGACGAAATTCTCCTGCTTGCTCAACGCTGTTGTATCTTTGGTGTCCATGGGGGGTCCTTTATCGGGAAAGAGGTGTCCTGAATCCGAGTATAGCCTGTTTGTTCTCCACGTCAAGGAATCGATTGGAAGAAACAGTATCGTCGACGACACTGTATGCTATTCCTTGCATGGACTCATGCAAATGTCCCGCAATCCAGATGTTTTGCTGCATAGAGCCCGATGAGCATGTAGCAGCTGCTGAGGATGAACACCAAGGGGAACCCCAGATAGGGGAGCAGCAGCCCGGCAAACAGAGGGTACACGATATTCATCAGAGCCCCAGCACCTCCGATTCCTATATAGATGGGACGGTTCTCGTCGGTGGATATCTCAAGAAGTATGCCAACCGTAAGGATGTGAAGGAGTGCTGCACTTGCACCGCCAAGCAAGAAAGCAAGCGGATAGAAGCTGGGAACCGCCAGCAGCAGGAGTGCTGCAAGCGGGGTGAATGCACCAAGGACGATGAAGAAGTAGAGCAGGGGACGATAGCGCTGTCCCTTGCTGAACAGGTTCACGAAGATGGTTGCAAGCAATGATCCCGAGAGCTGGAACAGGAGGAATGTTCCTGTTCTTCCTCCATCAAGGCCGTAACGCTTGTTTGCCATAACCACGAGAAAAGGCAAGGCGGAGAGTATCACCCCTGAGGTGTTCACCAACAGCAAGTAGAGCCGGATGTTGCGGTCGCCTCTGATGGCCTGTGCAAACATGCCAAGCCGCTTGGACAGACTCAGGTTGTTCTTCACCGGATGTTCGCCTTCTTTCAGCATCCAGAAGCCGCTGGTGGCAAACAGCAGCAAGAGGCTTGCCATCAGGAACAGCAAACTGTAGCTGTCAGGGTAAGAAAGGTAGGAAAGTACCAGCTTCACCACAACGGAACTGATGATCAAGCCGATGCTGCTTATCAGTTGCTTTTGGGTAAGGAGCTTCTTTCTCAGGGGTTTCTCGATGGTTCCCCCAAGGATATCGGTATAGGCAATGTTTGCCCACGCTCCGCTGAAGGAGAATACGGCTATCAAAAGCAGGATGAGCCAGATTTTCCAGGCAGCGGGTTCTCCCAGATTGCGCAAGAAGATTCCCAGGCTTGCCAAGGCCGCCACTCTCAGGTAGATGCCTCCCAGAAGGGCTGGTTTCTTGTGACGCAAACCCATGATGAAGGTAGCGAACAGCAACTGCATGAAGCTGGCGAAACCCACCATGATTGCGGTGAGCAAGCCAAGGTGGAAGGTTGTGGCCCCACTCTCGGTGAGCATGGCCGGAGCAACGGTATTCACGTCAATGAAGCTCATGGTCAGCGAGAGAAACAGGGCATGAATCATGAAAGCACGATAGTTGGTGATCCTCATCAGTACATCCCTTCTTACGTTGAATATACCAAAGTAATCTGGCTTTGGGTATTGCAACGCTGAAGGACGCATACATGCTGAAACGGGATGGTCATGAACCATGCTCCGAGGTCAAACAGATCTTCTTGATTAATCCGATGCTGACTGTGTATCAAGGTTTTCAGGCTCAAGACAGAATTCTGTGGGATTGATACCGATAGTAGGGCTTCCTGCTTGCTTCCATGATCTTTAGGAAGAAGTACTCAGTATCCCGAAAGCCATAGGCCTGTCTTCTGATTGTCTTGATTTTTAACCGACATGTATTGGTTAAAAATCTTATCCCCAGCATTTTATAATCCCCAGCTTTCTTCAGAAGCAACAAATGGCGTGCCCCGTAAACGATTAGCTA
>Ga0334884_1000448_pt1 | contig 76271 bp, 81 predicted proteins | sample GraSluR1_MG_7_FD_207215 | JGI IMG/M metagenome (GOLD analysis project Ga0334884, IMG submission 207215) | Sludge microbial communities from methane-producing bioreactor in Wageningen University, Netherlands - Granular Sludge_12_05 R1 | ecosystem: Engineered > Bioreactor > Anaerobic >... | reverse complement strand
TCCGGTAACTATATAGCCGATAGCTCCTGTCCCTAAAGATCCTGTCGGAAAATAATCAGGCTTAAAAACTCCGATATCTAAAACCTCACTCTCAGCCTTGGTAGCTATTAATTTAATTTTATCGCCTTTTTTAATAAGACCATCAAAAATCCGAACATAGGCTACAACCCCCTTATATTCATCGTACTTAGAATCAAAAATCAAAGCCCGAGAAACACTCCCTTCTAAATTTTTTGGTGGCGGACCATTTTTAATAACCGCTTGTAAGATGTCCTCTACTCCCTCTCCAGTTTTACCAGAGGCTGATAAAATCTCCTCTTCAGCACAGCCCAATAATTTTATAATTTCCCTCTTAGTTTTTTCAGGGTTAGCTGCTGGTAAGTCAATTTTATTAATCACTGGAATTATATGTAAATCCTGCTCTAAGGCTAAATACAAATTAGCCAGGGTTTGAGCCTGGATTCCCTGGGTACAATCAACTAATAAAACAGCTGATTCTACCGCCGCTAAAGACCGAGAAACCTCATAAGAGAAATCAACGTGGCCAGGAGTGTCTATCAAATTTAATTGATAACCCTGATGTTCCATAGTAACCGGTTGTAGCTTAATAGTAATGCCCCTTTCTCGCTCTATATCCATACCATCCAAAATCTGCTCCTTCATTTTTCTTTTATCTACTGTTTTAGTTATTTCTAGCATTCTATCAGCCAAAGTTGATTTTCCATGATCAATATGTGCTATTATGCAAAAATTTCTGATTTTTTCTGTCATTTTTTTATATTACTTTCTAAGACTTGCAAGCAAGTTAATCTATTCTAATAGATTATCATTATTTTTTCAATATCTACCTGTTTTTAAAACTATAAACCCCGAGCCTCACTCTGATCTCCAATTTCCTCAATTTTCTTAGTTTTATGTCCAAGAGGCAATTTATTTTTAAGAACCCGAACAAAATCTAACATTTCTTCACTCTTCATTATATAACAAAGTAAAAAATAAACACTCAATCCGATGACTCCGGCCACTGCCCCCTGGGTAAACACCCCCCAAAACTTGGTCATATCAATAAAGGGCCAAACAATTGACTTACTAATTTGAGCAAAGAACCCAGCGGACAATCCAGCTATGGAGAACTTAATAACTGATTTAATAATTCTTTTTTGATCTAATTCACCAATCTCAAAATAAAGCCACATCCATAGTAGAACAAACTTTAAAATACTAGCTAAGGAAAACGCTAGAGCCAAACCCGCAACTCCCATTCTTTTTCCAAAGAATAGGGACAAGAAAATATTAACTATAACTACAACCAACCCAACATAAAAAGGAGTTTTGGAGTTATGCCGAGCATAAAAAACTCTACTAAGCAAAGGCGTGGTAGCTTGAGCAAACAAGCTCAGAGCAAAAAATCCCAAGGTATCAACTGTCAAGACAGTATCTCTCCAGCTAAACTCTCCTGTTCCTAAAATAACTCTAATAATTTGAGCCCTTAGGACAATTAATAATACAGTGGAAGGAATTATAAAAAATAATATTTGACGAAGAGCATAAGAAAAATTATCTATCAACTTCTTACTATTAAAAGCGGCAGCTGATAAGGCAGGAAATGCAGCAATAGCAAAAGAAATACCAAATATCCCGATAGGAAAAGATTGCAAATTATTAGCCAGATTAAAAATAGTCAAGGAACCACTAGATAAAGTGGATGCTATTATTGTTATAACCAATAAATTTATTTGCGAGGTTGCCAGAGCCAAGGTGCGAGGAACCATCATGGCTATTATTGTTCTAAATTCTTTATTTTTTAAATCAATAAAGGGCCGCCACTTAAAACCTAAAATTTTAACAGGAGGAACCTGAATAATCATATGGAGAAAGGCCCCCAAAACAACACCCCAAGCCAAACCAGCCACGCCAAAAAGGGGGAACAAGAATACAGCTCCAACAATTATTCCTAAATTATAAAAAATAGGGGCCAGGGAGAAAACTAAAAAATTTTTAAAAGACTGCAGAACCCCTCCTAGCAAGCTGGATATTCCTAAAAATATTGGTGACAAAAACATTATCCGAGTAAGCAAGGTGGTTGTTTCTTTTAATTCATCAGAAAATCCTGGGGCAATTAAACTAACCAAAAATGGAGAAAAAATAAAACCTAGAATAGATAAAAAGGATAAAACAATAATCAAAACATTTAAAATATTATTTACCAAATTCCAGCCCTCTCTGTTTTCGCCCTGGCTATAGCAAAAATAAAAATCGCCATCACATTTCATTTTCTTAATTAAAGAAGAAAAAACAGGAATAAAGCCAGCCGATAAAGCACCTAAAATAAGTAAATTATAAATTAAATCCGGAACACGAAAAGCGCTGTAATAAGCATCTAATATTGACCCAGCACCAAATTCTCCAGCCAAGATTCTGTCTCTAAACACACCTAAAACCCTAGAGACTAAAGAAAAAACACCGACTAAAATAGCGGCGGCAGCAATTCCCTTGCTTCTTTTTTGAAACACCTTTCTCAGTCTAAGCATTTATTTAATAATTAAAAATTCTAACATCTACAGCTAGAACCTTTTTGTCGTCTACTAATAGAGGATTTATATCTAATTCCAAAACATCTTCACTCCTTTGAACTAATTTAGCAAAATTTAAAATAGTTTTAACTAGAAGTTCAAAATTAATTTTCTTTTTGCCCCGAGCTCCAGCCAATATTGGGTAAAACTTTAATTTCTTGATCATTCCCATAGCCCTGTTTTTATCTAAATCTGGGAGCTCTAAAGAAACATCATTATATATTTCAGTATAAATTCCCCCAACTCCCAATAAAATAATCGGCCCAAAAACTGGGTCTCTTTTTAACCCCAATATTAACTCGAAATCAGCTTTAATTTGAGGCTGATAAACAATAGTGTTGGCTGAAGAAATCTTCTTTTGAATTATTTTTTTATTAAAATCAGCTAAAATATTTTTAGCTTCAGAAAAATTTTCTACATTCAAAAATATAGCCTTGTCATCACTTTTATGAATAAAATCTGGCCCAGTATATTTAATAACTATAGGATATTTGGCCTTTTCTATATTGCTAGAAGTTAATTCATGGCAGGAAACCGTATTTATTCCACCCTTTTTTAAATAATCAAACGAGTCCAAGTAATGCCACATGACAGGACTAGCGCTTGCGCTGCTTTTTCTATTAGACTTAATAGCAGTGAATTCTTTTATCTTTTTTCTATTTTTTAGATAATTTAAAAACTTTGATAAAATTTTAATTCCGTCTTCCAAGGAATCAAAATTTGGTATCAAATTTTCGGCTAATATTTTTTTACCCAAACCAACCTCGGTGCCCCCTAAAAAACAAGTTGTTATTAATTTATTTTTATGCTTATTTTTAATTTTTGCTATTACCTTAGCTGTCTCTTGAACCTCGGTCATGCTCTGAGGCGTAAGCAAAACCAAAACAGCTGAAATATTTTTATCAGATAAAGCTATGTCCAAAGATTTTTCATAACGATAAGAATCGGCATCTCCCAGAATATCTAAAGGATTTTTAATATTAACAAATTCTGGTAAAAACTTTTTCAATTCCTTCCTTTTCTCAACAGAAAAATTGACTAAATTTAAACCATTTTCATAGGCTTCATCAGCGACTAACACCGCCGGCCCACCAGCGTTTGAAATTACGGCTAAATCACCTGATAAATCGCTAACCGGCTCTTTAACTAAGCGCATTAAATTATATATTTCATCAATGTTTTCCAAAACAATAGCGCCCGCTCTTTGTAGGGCTAAAGTTGTTATTTCATAAGATCCTGCCAAGCTTCCGGTATGAGATAAGGCCATTTGACTACCAAAACTAGTACGACCAGATTTTAGAATAGCGACTGGTTTAATTTTAGAAAGCCGGGAAACTATTCTTAAAAACTCTGGACCATTAGAAATCTCCTCTAAATAAGCTATAACTAAATCAGTTGACTTGTCTTTAATTAAAAATTCAAAAAAATCATTTTCATTTAAAATCGCCTTATTGCCCAGGCTGACAAAATAAGACAAACCTATATTTTTATTACCGACCCAATCCAAGACAGCGCTACCAATGGCTCCTGACTGTGATAGAAAGGCAATATTATTTTTTCTTTTTATTTTTTTATCAATATTATAGTTGGAAAAAGTTAAATTTAATGAATTCTTATTATTAATAAATCCCAAACAATTTGGACCTAAAATATTAATTTTATTATCCTGTGCGATTTTAATAATTTTTTCCTCTAAAACTAAACCTCCTCCTCCCAACTCTTTAAAACCAGCACTAATAATTACTATGTTTTTTACACCTAATTTTGCACACTTTTCAACCTCCGACAACACTTTATCAGCCGGTATTACTATTACAACCAAAAGGTCTTCATATTTTTTTAAAGGAAGAGAAGAAATGTCAATGTAAGCCTGACGACCAGCGATTTTTTTGTCTTTTAGGTTAATTGGAAAGGCAATCGCCTTTTTACTGGCAATAATATTATCAAAAACTAGGCGACCAACCTTCTTTTTGTCGCTAGAAGCACCAATAACGGCAATGTATTTAGGGTTTAAAAATTTTTCTAATTTCATAGAATCATTATATCATAATTTACTACTGTTTGTCATCCGTATTTTTAGGCGAAAAATCATTGGACTTTAAAACAAAAAACAAATTAATTAACCAGAAAAAAAGTAAAATATTAATATTAAAATAAGCTAAAACGATGTTAGGAAAAATCATTTCTAATAAAAAAAACCATAGCCAAGCTAGGCTTAAAAAATAAAAAAATTCATAACTAAACTTTTTAAAAAAATCTTTTTTATTATTCATAATTAATATTAAAAACTTAAAATTCTTTTTTTTAATTTCATTTCTATTTCTTTTAACTCTATAAACCTATCATCCTTTAGGTCTTTGAGAAAAGGGGCTGAAATTATAAACTGATAGCCGTCTTTATCTTTAAAGGCTTTATTTAAATTAACCTCTACTTCGGAAACAAAATATTCATCCTCCATTTTTGTTTTTTTGTATTTAGCAACAACAAAGTCAAACTGATCTAAATTAATCCCCTCTTCCAACTCTTGAGGCAGGGGATTAAAAAATGATTCTGGGGTAAAGGAAAAAAGACCATTATTTTCAAACAAAAGACCACAGGAATTTGATTTTATTTTATTTAAATCATGAGAATTATCACTTAAAGAAAGATTAAATTGCTGATAAATTTTATCTATAATAAATTTTTCAGAATTAATGTCTATTTCACCTAAACAGTCAGCCTCTAATGCCTTTATTCTAAAATTATTTTTATTGGAAAAAATTTCCAGTCCATTTTTTAGGCCACTCAGCCAAGCTCTGTTTAAGAAAACCAATTTAGAGTTACTAGTGCTCAGCTTTTTGGTTATAAGATTGTCGCCTGACCTTATTTCCACTTTATATACTCCTTCCGGCAAGTCTGCTAAATTTAAATTATAGTCAAGATTATTATTATTTAAGCCCTCTACGTTCAATAGATTTTGACTGAAAATAATATTGTTATGAAAATATACATACAAAGATAAATTATTCAATTCCTCTTTATAAGCAGAAAAATTAAAGTTAAAATTCAGGTCTTCATTTTTGATATAAGTTAAGAAAGAATAAGAACCTCTGATGTTTTCAATGTTTAAATAATTATCAGTCCGCTGAGGTTCATAATCGTTGATTATATAATCGTAATCTATATCATAATTATAAAAAGCGACCTTAGATAAATCACCTTGTTTTAGAAGATCTAGATAGCTATCAAATTTTCTTTCTCTTTGATAAAAAATTATCTCACCCTCTTCCTGGGAATCCCACTCTAAAAATAATTTTTCTAAATAATTATTAAAAACGGGATAAAGAGAAAAGCGCCAATTATCCTTATCCAATAAAACTCCGGCCCCTATATTTAAAAACTCGTCCGAATCTAATAATTCGGGACTAATTTTATATTTAATTTTTAACTGGGCTAAAGAGAATTCGCTAGGAGTTCTCAGATAAAAATAAGCTGGGTCACCAATCACTTTGTTTTTATCTGCAATTCTTTCTGCCGGCCCTAATTTATGAATAAATCCCTTACCACCCAAAAAATTATAATATTTCCTAGAAAAATCATGCTCATAAGTAATTTTCCCTAGTGGGCAAAAGTAAAAATAAGCCAAAACTATAGTGATGACTGCTAAAAAACTATATAAAAAAAATCTAAGTCTTTTCATACTTAGATTATGCCATATTTCAACAAAAAAAACAAAAATTAAGATGATATAATATTAAGATTTTCCAGTCCTTCTAAGTCTTTTAATATTCGATCATACTGGGGTAACTTTAAAATAATCATACAAGAAGAACCCTCGGCTGTCGGTAATTTTTTCATATAATCATAAAACCCTTTTATATCATCTTTATTTAAAAGACCTAAGCAATGTCTAGCTCTTTTTAAAGCTCCCATTAATCTCATTAACTCGTTAGCATCGATATCATTGTTTCTTCTTCTTAGATTTTCAGCAGACTTCTTCATTCGCTTGTAATCACCAACTTCATAAATGTCTGAGCTATTAGACAAATACATCATCCTTTTTTGGATTGTTTTAATAATACCCTCCGTATCCCCCTGAATAGTGTTAATAATCTCTTCCTTTTCTTTTTCTTCGCTTTTATTCTCCCTTTTATCGCTACCATCATCAAAAAGGTCTAATTTAAGTTGATTTTCAGGTGTTTTTATATTCATTTTATTAATATTTAATAATAAGCCTTGATTTAATAATACAGTATAAATCGCTCTTTTGTCAAAATTTATCGTTTTTAAAAGTAACTGCTCAAACAACCCCGCCTAGGATCTCTAAGTGATGTTTAAATTTTTTCTAATTTTATCATCCAATGTGAAATCTTTAATTTTATTAGGTTTATTTAAAAAATTACTTACTCCCGACCTATCATAACGAGGAATAAGATGCCAATGAACATGATTTATTTCATCCATATACAATAAATAGACCTTTTTAACCTTCAAAGTCTTGATCATGGCCCTCCTAATTTCATTAACAACAAACATTAAATGGCTATAATCTTTTCTACTAAGTAAATTAATATCACTAACTAACTTGTTCCAAACGACAACGACATGTCCAGGAACCATTGGCTCATTAGCTAGGCAGGCATAAAGCTTGTTATCCTTAAAAATTATAGCATTTTTAAATGGCTTAGGCAGGTCTTTTTTCATAAACTTATTAAAATATTATTAATAATTAGCCAGACTACAAAATAAACACAAAAAAATGTAAGCAAAATAATAGTGCGCCCAAAAAATAAACACAGCACAAAAATATTAATTATTTAATACTTTAATATTTTTAAAAATAAAATCTTTGTATACCTCGGAGTCATTTAACTTTAGTTCGTTATTTTCTGAAAGATTGTATAAGGAAACTGCTTGAATCGCTGCACTATACACAAAATAAAATGTTTCATGATTTTCGTCCAATGATCCATAATAATCTTTATGGCCCTCCATAAAAACCCTGGCATATTTTTCTCCCATTAATATTAAGATATCAGACGCAGGTCTGTATATATTAATGCTTGGGGAAACAATGCCCCACTCCTCCTTAGGGGGATAAATATCTAGAAAAAAAACTTTCTTATCTTTATAAAAAATATTGTCAGAGTGATTGTCCAAAGAAATTACATACTTACTTTTATCAAAGCTGGTAAAATAATCCTTTTCTTTTTCTAAATATCCTCTTAGTATTTTAATAACACCGTCTGTTTCTTCTTTAGAGAAATAATTAGGGGCTGAATACATCCAGTTTTTTAGATCGTCTAGTCTTTCCTGGAAATAATCGTAATAAGAATTATTATATTTTGGTTGATGAGGATAATGTGCAATTAATTTAGTCTGCTGACGCCCCATAAATCTAAAGTCATCCTCTGTAAGCGATTTATCATGCAATAGCTGACTAAGATTATATTTTAAATCAACTCTCTTCATTTTTATAACAGCATCCTCTGCCCCATCTATATCAGTGTTTAACACAACTCTGCCATCTTTAACATGAACTCCATATAACTGCAAATAAATCTCCGGACTAAAATAATTATTTCGGAAAAAATCAGCTTTATAAAAAATAATTCTTGAATCTAGATCGCTTAAATCTCTAAAATGTTTATTAAAAAAAGTATTATTTCTTTTTGATATTTTATACACAAACTCAGGAAATAAAAAAATATGAGAAATTTGTGTTTCTAGATGCTCGGGTTTAACCCCGGAATTTTCAATTCCATCCACATCACCAAGCAAAAATGCTTCAATTATTTTAGTATAATTATCCATACATTAATTGATTATAAAATTTCTTTTTTCTTTGTCAAAGATAATTCCATCTTTTGATTCCCCCCTAAACTCAACGCTAACGCTGGTATTTTTTGTGCCAGGATTATAATCAAAATTAAATTCAATATCTTCTCCCTTATTAATACCTTCATTTGTTTCAACTTTGGGTCCGAAAATATCTTCCATAATTGGATTCAAAAACTCAAAGTGACTAACCCCCACAATACACAGCCTCTTGCCCTTTAAGTTAATATGCTCAGCTAAATATCTGATATAATTAAAGACTCTCTCAGCTCGCTCCTTTACCTCTGGCTGACTTTCAAATTTATCATTCTTTTCTTGGAAATCGGAATCACGAGCATACATTAATTCAGGTGATTCCCCGGCAAGTGTCAACTTATTCCACAAATCATCCATATATTCTTTATCATAATAATCAAAATTTTTCATCGAGCTAATAGCTCTGTCTTTGTAAACAGCGATTCCATTTTTTTTCAGCTCTTCCTTTATTATTTCCTCCGAACCCTGAGCCCTCCAAGCAGGCGAACTCCATAAAACAACAATATCATTTTCTGGATTAATCTTTTTTATAATTTTTTTAGCCGTCTCCCTCACCTCACTTTCTCCTTCAACGGTTAAGTCTCTTGGAAAGATCCCCTCCATCGAAGTCCTTTGCTCTTCTGAGGCCTTATTCTCTAAATATTCTGTCCTTCCATGTCTTAAAAAGTAAGCTGTGACCAAATTATGTTTTGGCTCGGCTTCTTTGTTCTCGAAAATAGCTTTTTCTTTGTTCATATAATAAACCTTAATTATATTACTTTAAAGTTACCATAAAATACAAATAAAATCAAAAAATAAGTAATTCTAAATAGGAAATACACTAAAAACAGAGTCTGGGTTAAAACTAACAAACTATATTTTACTTTAACCACCTGGACCGCTTGATTAAGGGATAATTGCCCTTTATAAATTACACTCAAACCGCGCCGGCCATGACAATGGCCATCTTGGCCTCCGTGACTGTATCCATTGGTGAACTGATAATCGGAATCTGCAACTTAATATTACGCGAAAACTGACTTTTCAGGTCAGCCTCTCCAGGAAGGATTTCTGAGTGGTCTGTTTTAAGGCGGAGGTCATCAAAGCCAACCGCAAAAAACCGCTCTCTTTGAGCGTTAAAAAACGCATCACATACTCTTTCTTGTCTCATAGCTTGTCATTTTTGGTTATTAAATTATTAAAGAATGTTTAATCTTGTGAATTTTTCAATTCTAAAAACATTAACATAGGAAAAGAACTAAGATTAAGGTAATAAAAAAACCCCAGAGCTTGATAAGCTTGGGGTTATATCTTTCAATGAAAGGGGTATCTTTTTTATTTAGGCCACCATTTATTGGGAATATCCCGAGTATTCTGGGCCATCGTGTCCTTAAAGGCTTGATAGCCCTGACACTCCTTATAATCCTCAATAAATCGATGAAATTTTTGCAACCATTTAATGATTGCTCGGAGTTCCTCATCATGATAGCTCTTTCTGTAGAGATAATTAAAGAGCTCCACGACATCTGATAATCCATTATCAAATATGATCTGTTTTTTGATCTTGGATATCAGGAAAAAATCCTTAGGGTCCACTTGAGTTAGTGGCTCCACAATAATCTTTCCGGGATAAAGGTCTCGATGCTTAGCCAAGAATATTAATTGCTTGGCGCTTATCCCGCCATCTTTCAGCGCAGCGGATACCTCCCTTAATCCCTCTTGGATTCTTTTCTTAGTCTCTGCTTCTTTGGTCTTTCTTTCATTCTCTAAGAGAGTCCGTCGCCTTTATTTTTCGGCCATTTCCGCCAGGACCCTTTTTTTATCTATTTGTAAGAGAATGAACCTGATCAACATAATCGCTGTTATCACCCCCAATCCAATAAGGATGTACATTAGATTAGAAGAATTAAGGCTAAAGATATAGTCCCAAGCATTCTGCATAGCCAAACCGATATTGTACCAGAACTGGCAGATAGTGCTCACAACAGCAACTGAGCAAAGGAGAAAGAAAAATACAAAGATAATATCCTCCCTCAAATCGAACTCTGCAAAACCTTCTGTCATGAAAGCTAGGGCAATAAACATCAGCACAGGAAGCCATATTAATTGTGAACCAAAGTACAGGTACACAAAGGTGACAATGGCCAACATAGTTACCGTACTCAGAAAAGCTCTGAGCTTCGCATAGGAGCCATTATACTTTTTCAGCATGACAAAGCCATGTACAATAACTGCTACCAGACTGAAGATAATCAGACCGGATTTCCCGAAAGAATTCTGAACCTCATAGTTAATGTAGATAAGGAACAAAACTGCCCAAACAGTCCACACCTTTACCAGGTTGACATAAATGTTCAAGAATTTTCCTTTAATGTGATACACTGTACCTCCCTTAAAAGATAATGAGCAAAATCTATTCCAGCTAAAATCTTCTTTAAAATGAAGCTTTTTACTGAGCACCAAAGAGGCAAGCAGTACCACCAAGCCGGTAGTAAAGTCCAAAAAATTGAGGGCCAGAACGGAAAGCCCCACAAAGAAAGAGGGGACCGAAAAAATTAAGGTTACAAGAACCTTCCGCAAAAGAATAAAAAATCTCTTCATGGATTAAATTTTTGATTTTGTTAATGAACTGGGTTTTTCTGAGAGCTTTGAGAGCTCCTGGCTATTTCTAGCGTTTATCGTGCTACCCATTTTACACGAATAGATTATTATACCATAAATTATAAATTATGTCAAGGATTATACCCTGCATTCTATTCCCAATCTTAATTTAATAAAATAAATTCTAATTACCATTAAGGATATCAAAAAAGACCCAAATGGGATTCGAACCACTTAAGTCCTTTGTTTACTAGCAATTTATCCAATTTGACTGAAACAAAAAGAACTGGCATAAGCCAGCTCTTCTCATCTACCCCTATAAAATAATGATGTAAGTCGGTCTCTCACAAAAAAGAGACATCTGCTCGGGGACAGGGATTCGAACCCCGATAGCCAGGACCAAAACCTGGAGTCCTACCATTAGACGATCCCCGAAAAAGTTAAATACCTATACAAAATATATTAATCCTAAAAAACAAAAGTTCAAGATACTTGCCCAGCCGCTTTAGCCGGACGGGCCATTAGACGATCCTCAAAAAACTAGAGTTATCTTAATAAACAAACATAAATAAGTCAAGAATTAAACCTTAGAATACTTTCTAACAGCAATATAGCTAGCCACAATATTAATAAGGGCTATAACTAAAAACTGAACTCCGAAAATTAACCAAAAATTATCAACAAAATAGCTAGTCACATCAATATTATACCCTACGAAAAAAACCTCTAAATATGGCTGCAATAAACTCAAAAGTGGGAAAGAGATCAGAATTATAAGAATAACAGCTAAAAATGTATAAATAATTGAGGATAACAAAAATGGGGAGTAAATAAAAGAATTGGAGGCCCCGACTAAACGCATTATTTCTATTTCTTTTTTATGAGTATAAATAGCCACTTTTATAGAGTTATATATAACCAATAAACTAGTTATTATAAAAACAGCAATAATAAAAAAGCCAACTTCATCTATTCTTTTGGTAATATTATTAATCTTTTCTAATAACAATCTATTATCGTTAAAATCACGCGACTCTATAATATTACTATCTAATGCTCTTAGCTCCTCGATTAAATCCGGAACAGCGCTGGGGTCCTGAGGCGAAATTACCAGACTAGGAGATAAGGGATTTCTTCCTAATTCTAACAAGGCCTGTATAACCTCGGGGTTATCTTTGTTTTTATCTCTAAAAGAATCTAAAGCCTCTTGTCGGGAAACATATTGGACCTCGCTAACCCTTTCCATTTCACTAACCTTGAGCTGTAAAGAAAATATTTCACTCTCTGAAGAATCTGGTTTTAAATACAGGCTTAGATCGATTCTATCTTTAACAGCGTCAACAGCACTAGCACTAATAGCTCTTGTTAAAATTAAAGAATTAATAGAAAACATTGTTAAAACTAAAATTGTGATTGTAATAACTGACAACCAAATATTTCTACTAATATCTTGCAAACTAAATTTTAAAGCTCTAAATAATGATAAAAACATATTTTAAAAAATTAAATAATATACTTTCCATTTTTTTGATCACTGACTATTTTCCCCTCATCAATACTAATCACCCTTTTTCCTAGCCTATTAACTATTTCTCTATTATGCGTAACTAAAATAACCGTTGTGCCAAAATTATTTATTTTTAATAATAAATCAATAACATCATTAGCATTAATTGCATCCAAATTTCCAGTGGGCTCATCAGCTAATAATATTTTAGGTTGATGAACCAAGGCCCTAGCTATGGCGACTCTTTGTTGTTCTCCTCCAGAAATTTCATTTGGATAACTATTCATTTTATGATGAAGCCCAACTATCTTCATAACACTTTCAACAATCTTATTTATTTTGGATTGATTTTTTCCACAAACCTCTAAAGCAAAGGACACGTTTTCTTTTAAAGTTTTTTTAGGCAATAATTTAAAATCTTGAAAAATTACTCCAATTTGTCGTCTCAAATATGGAACCTCGGATTTACCTATTTTACTTATATCCCAGTCACCAACAAAGACCTTGCCGGAGCTGATTAACTCTTCCCCAATTAAAACTTTAACTAAAGTAGTTTTTCCACTTCCTGATTGGCCGACAATAGAAACAAACTCTCCCGCTCTTATGCGCAAGTTAACTCCATCTAAAACTTTTATTTTGTTTTTATAGGCCTTGTCGACATTTACCAATTTTATCATAGAAAATATTTATTTATTTTTATAATAAGCATAATTTAACAAATCTATAGTTTCTGAAAAACTTCGAGCACGAGAGGAAGAATTTAATACTACAGCTAAATAGCTCTCCCCATCAATTTCGGCTTTAGTTATTAAGCAATAACCAGCCGCATCTAGGTATCCAGTTTTGGAGCCTGTTATTTTAAAATTTTTGTAATTATTTCTTAGAACCAAATCACTACTATTATAACGTAATTTTAAAGAATTGTCATTTCTGGTAACAAAACTATAACTCTTAGCAATAGTAGCGTCAGATAATAATTGGTTTTTAAAAATTTTAGCAGCTAAAAAAGCAATGTCTTTGGCTGATCCAACATTGTTTTCGTCTAGACCAGTCGGTTCATAAATTTTTATTGTTGAAGCTCCATTTTCTTTGGCCCAGGAATTTATTTTTTCAATAAAAATTTCGCGATTTAATCCACTTATTCTAACTAGGGTTTCTACAGCGTTATTAGCTGAACGAACCAACGAGGAATAAATTAAATCTTTAACAGAAACTAAGTCCCCGTCCTTAAAATTTACCCGAGCTATCTCCCAGATTTTGAAATATTTCAAATTATGTTCTTCGTCTTTAGTGCTATAAGCGACTATTTCATCTACTCTATTAAAATTATTATTTTGATTTAAAAAAGTATACACGGAAAATATTTTAGTTAAACTAGCCATCGGCAAAACCTGATCAGCATTTTTTTCTAAAATTATTTTACCATCAGACTCTCTTATTAAAATACTGCTTATCGATTTTACTTCTGGACTAGCAGAAGAACCCCGACTCTCTATTCCTAGCTTTCTACCCGAAGTATCCGGTAAAACATTTAATGGCTCTATTAAAACATCGACCAGTCCTTCGCTTCCGAATGATATTTTTTTAAAGGCTTCATAATCTAAATCTAAAACCCTATTAGGAAAACGACTTCTATCTGGGCCAAAATCATTCACAGTAACATCAACAAATTTATTATTAGCCAAATTATGCACCCTCAGAGTAGATCCTGCTGGAAAATCGGTAGAGGCAGTGAAATTACCCCCTTTATGCTTATACCAGCTAGCCTGCCCAAAAGATAATATTTCTGGATAAGAAAAAACAGCAATACGAGCATAAGGGAGATGAATAAGAGAGCGGACAAATTTTTCTTTAGGAAAGTCTTGGGTTGGTAAAGGCCTCCAAGAATCATAATTTTTATCATAAAAAAATACCTGCTTTAAATTATTACTATTATCATCATAAGAAAATTGGATATAAAAAGGTTTATGATCATCATAGGCTCGCTTATTCAAAAATTCAAATTGGAAAATTGCACTTTCCTTTTTTAGGTTCCAAGGATTAAACATTAATTCATCGGGGATTTCCTCAATTAAAACCCTAGTATCGGCTGATAAAATTCCCGGGACTAGAGATAGCTTTAAATGCTCATCAGCTGAAGAAACTGTATATCCTCGAGCAATAGTAGATTGATCTAAATAGATATCCGCGTTCCTATTTTGTCTTTCATTTTCCTGAGCTGTGGAATTTTTTATCCCAAAAAAAGAAATTAAAATAAAAAAAAGGAAAAAATAAAAAAATTTTTTCATGTATATATAAAAATTAATTATTAAAAAAATAATTTATCCATTTCTTAAAATTAGGGACATTATTTTCAATATTCTGATCGACATTATCTATGGTATTAACTTCTGTTTTTTTATCCTTAATAACAACAACGCTTTCTCCCTCTCTTTGCAATCCTAAATTGACCCTAGCTTTTTCAACGATAGCCTGATCTGACTCTAGATAAGACAAAAACTCTTTTAGCTCTTCGTTGGTTTTTTCATATTGGTGTATTTCTTCCTGAATCATGCTTATTTCTTTTTCTAGGTCCTTTCTTTTCTTGTAATTTTTAAAATAAGGTATGGCTAACAATATTATTATTCCTAAAATTAAAAAAGAGAACAAAATTTGTTTAAAAAATTTTCTTCCTTGACCCTTGATCTTTCCTTTTTCAACGTAGTTCAATTTTTCAGTTGGACTAAGATTATATTTGGATGACATAGTAATAACATATTAGCAGTTTTTAAAAAATTTAGAAAGTATTTTTTATTTAAAAAATTATCTAGATTTTGGTGTCACCCAAAAACCCATGTAACGACCGAACATTAGCCTAATTTGAGCATCCAAACAAGGGATGGCTCCGAATATGATAATAGAAACCGGAACAAATATCCACTCTATTACCAATCTAATGCTCTTAAAAAATCCATAATTTTTTGGTTTTTTTGGTAAAAGCAAAGATGATATGACAGCCGAAATAATTAATCCAATCATGGCTATAGTCATTAGTGTTTGAGTTATGAAAGGAAGATTTAAAGCCATAACATTTTCATTAAAACGATTACCACCCAGAAGCATTGGCATCCATCCAATAACAGCTATTATTAGGGCCGTAGTAGCCCAAGAATGGAAACCATAAATTTGAATCCAAATATGCCTGATAGATTTTCTCTTTCTCATTTGTTTTCTTCTTTTTAAAAAATTGAAAATTAAATATGGGACATTTTCACTGCCCCAGGCCCAACGTCTTTGTTGTTTATATAGGCTTTTAACTGTCTTCCAAAAATTTTCATCACAAGTAGCATCCATGGATACTGGAAAATAAAGAGGCTCTACTCGATAGTCGCCGTTATAGTGCAAGAAACAATGCCAAAAAATACGAGAGTCTTCACTGACCATATTGGGCGACCAAAAATCAATATCAACCAGGGCCCTAAAAGTCATCGAGTGAGACGAATAGGTGGCGAGCTTTTCAGGTCGAATTTGTTGCATCATTTGCCAAAAAGTATTAGAAGCAGAGGCAATTCTAGCAAAAAAAGGAACCCGCCAGACATTATTATGATAAACTGGAATAGGCTGATAACTAGCCCTATAAGGATTTTCTACGGTTAAAAATTTATAAGTTAAACAATAAAAATAGTTATTAGTGGCTACAGTATCAATATCAAAAACACTAACTAAAATTTTATCATAATCAATCCCTTCTTGATCTATTACTTCGCGCTTAAATAATTTTGTAGCGTAAGCCTGGTTTGCTCCCTTTCCTTTTAGTTCTCCTTCGATGTTATCTGGATGAAAAGAAATAAAAAGTTTTCTAAAATAACTACCATACTCGGACTCTATTATTCTGGCCTTCTCCTTGGCTGACTCACCAGCCCTTTCTTCTATGGCCAGAATAACCATCATTTTTTTACTAGGATATCCATTATTAATCAAAGCATCAAAACTAGTTCTAACGACCTCCAGGCTTTCGTTGTAAGTAGGAAGAACAACCAGATGAATAACATCTTCCCAGCCCCAATCATTTCTAGCTAAAGAATCCTGAGGCAGATTATTTTTTTCTGTCGGTAATTCCTGACATTTTTTAAACCAATCAATTTTCTTATTATGTTTAAGCTTATGAAAAGAATTAATCAAGTAAATTGCTAAAAAAATAACTAGCAGTAAATAATAAACATTAAAGGCAATAATAAAATAAGCCGCCCAAATCGGAAGAAAGTAAGACAAAATAATTAGTCCTAGAAGGGTCCCTAAAGACAAAAAGCCAGGAAGAATTTCCAGGGCTCGATATATTTTTTTATCCCTACCAAAAAGATCGGTAGCTTTAGATACTTTTAAATAATTCATAAAATTATTAACTTTCTATAACAACATTCTCTCCTTCTTCTAAATCTTTTTCTGCTATATTTTTATTTTTATCACTATCATTAACTTTGTTTTTCTGTCCATAAAAGCTAACGGGTTGAGTTTTTTTTAATTCTTCTAGTGTTATAGATAAAACATCGTCTTTTACATCCTCTTTTCTGTCATTTTTTTCCAATTTACTTTTTTCTGGAATATTTTTTTCAGTCTTAATGTATTTATCACTAGACACTTGTTTTTTCACAGTCGTCTTTATCTCTGGCTTCTTTTTTCTTTCAGCCGGGTTAATACTTAAACATTTTTTACAATAAACTGGACGAATTCCATCTGGTTTAAAAGGGGTAAAAACATCCACTCCACAAGAAGAACATTTTCCTGGGAATCCCCTGTTTTCATCTTCCCTACTTTTTTTAATACTTGAGCCCTGACCTGTGTCTTTTTTTTCTGTTTCCTTCTCATCTTGATGCCAACGAACAATTTTTTCCTCTACTATATTTTTCTTGGTGGCATATTTTTCTCTAGAATAAGCAATCACTTTTTCAGTATTATTAGTTCTTTCTTCTGAGGGTAAAGGAGGGAGACCAATGGCCGAAAACGGATCAGAGGAAATTCCGTCTATCATTAATTTTAAATACATCTCATACTTTGGTAAATTTACAATATCTTCTTCTGTAAAAACAGGGGTAAATTCTTTAACCAACTCCTCGGCATCAGATGCTCCAACTCGGAAAACTATAATTGTGCCTACATTTCCAAAAACAGCCGGCTTAACTCTCTCGTCTAACTGCTCGATATATTGATGAGCCATGATTAAATTTAAACGATATTTTCTGGCTTCTGATAAAATGTTGGCGAAACTTTCAGTTGAAAAATTTTGAAACTCATCAATGTATAAATAAAAATCTCTTCTTTTTTCCTCAGCAATATCAACTCTACTCATAGCTGCTAATTGAATTTTGGTAATCATCATAGCACCTAATAAGGCTGAATTATCCTCTCCTATTCTTCCCTTACTAAGATTCATGATCAAGATTTTTCCCTCATCCATTATTTCTCTCATATCAATAGATGATTTTACTTGACCAACAATATTTCTCATAAAAGAACTAGACAAAAACTGACCAACCTTATTTTGGATAGGAGAAACCGCTTCAGAAGCAAATTTATCAGCATAGCCAGCAAACTCTTTTTCCCAAAAAGATTTTACTACCGGGTCCTTAATATTGGCAACAACTTTTTTACGATACTCCTTATCCGAAAGCATCCGAACCACACCTAAAAGAGTTGACCCTGGGAAATCTAAAATAGCTAATATTGAATTTCTTAAAATATACTCCAAGCGAGGTCCCCAAGAATCAGCCCATAACTTTTGGAAAACACCAATTAAACCAGAGGCCACCAAATGTCGAAGATGGGGCTCAACCTGTTCAACTAAATTAAAAGCTATAGGATAATCAATATCAGACGGATTAAAATAAACCACATCATTTATCCTATTATTGGGAACATATTGAATAATTTTTTCTGCTAAATCTCCATGAGGATCAACTACAGCAACACCCCTTCCGGCTCTAATGTCTTCTATTATCATATTTTCCAAGACAGTAGATTTGCCCATACCGGTTTTACCAATCAAATACATGTGCCTTCTTCTGTCATCTACTTTAATACCAAAACGACGCATTTGATTGCGAAAGTTGGTTTGAGCGAAAAAAATTACATTATCATTATTCATAAAATTATTTCTTATAACTATCAATTAAATCGGCATTTTCATTAATAATTCCAAAAGATCCAGTTAAATCCTGGAAAGAACTAAAAGCTCCTTTTAAAAACGGTGGTAAATAAACTATAGCTAAAATTAATGGGACTAAAATAAAGACTAATTTAACCCAAAAAAATATTTTTTGCCAAACTATATATTTTTTAATATATCGGCTCAATCTCAAAACCTCTTGATTGGTTTTTAGATTTTCTTGCATTAAATTAATCAAAATCTCATTATTATCTTCTATTTTCTTTTCATTGTCCTCTATTTTCTTTTCTTCTAATACATTTTCCATAAAAATTAAATAAATTATACTAAGAAAATTATAGCAAATACAGGCAGAAAAATCAAACCAAGACTAAGCCTTGATTTTACTAAAAAAATCCAAAGAATTATCAAAAAGAAGGTCTTCCACCTCCCCTAAAGGAATATCTTTAATTTTAGCAATTTTTTCAGCTACTTTTTTAACATAAAGAGGCTCATTTCTTTGCCCTCGATAAGGAACCGGTGATAAATAAGGTGAGTCGGTCTCTATCATTAATTTTTCAATAGGAGATTTCTTTATAACTTCATCCCAATCATTAACAAAAGTGATAAGACCAGTGAAAGAAATTTTTAATCCTAAGGAAAAATATTTTTTAGCCATTTCGTAATCTCCCGAGAAACAATGAACCACCCCCCAGTCTTGAGAAAAATTATTTCTATCAGAAAAATCTTTTAAGATCTTATACAAATCATCATGGGCCTCTCGACAATGAATAATTACTGGTAAATTATTATTTTTTGCCAAATTCAATTGTTCTAAAAAAACTTCTTTCTGCAAATCTTTAATTTCTTTTTCTGTTTGACCCAAGGAAGTATTAATATGATAATAATCTAAACCAATTTCCCCCACTGCTACTATTTTTTTATTCTTATCAATTAGCCCTTGGTATTTCTGGGAATCAAATTTTTCACCACGACTTTTAAATTCATATTTTCCGTTCTCATTATCATTTTTTATTAAAAAATCTTGCAAATGAATAGGATGCAGTCCAACAGCCGAATAAACTCCTTTATCAAATTTTTCAGATAAAAAAACAGCTCTCTCAGAGGTCTTGAATTCTGAACCTATAACTATCATATAGACATTGTTTTCTAGAGATCTGTTAGTCACTTCTAAAAAATCGTCTTGAAAATCCTTGAAATTTAAATGGCAATGAGTATCTATATACATAAAACTAAAAATTAATTTCTTCTAATATTTTTTTATCTTTTCTAGAAATACTTTTAGGAATATCAACAATAACTTCAACCAAATGATCTCCCTGACCAGTCCCTCTAAGTTTTGGCACTCCCTTGCCTTTTATTTTGAACTTGGTCCCAGATTGAGTTCCTTCAGGAATTTTTAAAACAACCTCTCCATGAACAGTATTAATATTTATTTTATCGCCCAAGATCGCTTGCTTAACATTAATCTTCTCCTTAGTATAAATATCATATCCAGCTCTGTTAAATTCAATACTAGGCTTAACCCTAATTCGTAAAATTAAATCGCCAGAACCTGAGCCCTTTAAACCACTATGCCCCTTGCCTGATAATCGAATCGCCTCTCCTTCATTAATGCCGGCTGGAATTTTTATCTTCATTTTTTCTTGACCCTCATAAATACCATGTCCCTTGCATTTAGAGCATTTTTTGGAATAAGTCTTTCCCTCGCCCTGACAATCAGAACAGATTGATTCTGCCTGCATAGCACCAAAAATAGTTCTTTGAACTTTAAGAACTCGCCCTCGTCCCTTACAGGTAGGACATGTTTCAATTTTACTACCCGGCTCTGCTCCGTTACCATTACATTTTTCACATTTTATATTTTTATCTACAAGTATTTCTTTCTCTACTCCAAAAACGGCTTCCTTAAAATCAATAATTAAAATAGCTTCTAAATCATCTCCTCTCATTGAAGCACTTCTACCTCTAGAAGAATTTTGAGAAAAGCCAAACATATCGCCGAAGCCACCAAACAAGTCACCTAAATCTTCGAAATTGACATTTGCGCCCGAAAAGCCCCCACCCTGAAATCCAGAAAAATCAAAACCAGCCCCATTCATATTTTCAAAACCGGAGCCGAACTGATCATATTGTTTTCTTTTTTGCTCATTTCCTAAAACCTGATAAGCCTCATTAATCTTCTTAAACTCATTAGCATCACCCCCTTTGTCGGGATGATGCTTATGAGCTAATTTTCTAAAGGCAGTTTTAATTTCAGCTTGACTAGCACCCTTAGATACGCCTAAGATGCTATAATAATCTTTATTAGACATTAGTTTTTTATTAATCTTAAAGTATTACTTTTCCTCAACCTCTCCCTCAACAACATTATCATCCGAGTTTTTTGACTCTTTGTCATCGGATTTACTCGAAGCCCCTTCTTCTGAACTTGCTTCTGGACCAGCCTGAGTTGTATCACCCGGAGTAGGTCCCTGATTTTGATACATCGCTGCGCCAATCTTTTGAGCAATATCATTTAGTTCTTCCATTTTTTTCTTCATGTCATCATACTGATCACCGTCTTTTATTTTCTTTAATTCCTCTAATTTAGCTTCTAATTCTTTTTTATCCTCTTCCTTCATTTTTTCACCAGACTCTTTTAATAATTTTTCTGTAGTGAAAACAACGGCATCAGCTTGATTTTTAATTTCAATGTTTTCTTTTTTCTTTTTATCCTCTTCAGCATGAATTTCAGCTTCTTTTTGCATTTTTTCAATCTCTTCTTTACTTAAACCAGAAGAAGATGTGATGGTAATTTTCTGCTCTTTATTAGTAGCCTTATCCTTAGCGGTAACATTTAAAATACCGTTAGCATCAATGTCGAAAATAACCTCAACCTGAGGGACACCTCGAGGAGCTGGCGGGATACCGTCCAAAATAAAGCGCCCTAAAGTCTTGTTGTCAGAAGCCATAGGTCTTTCTCCTTGTAAAACATGAATTTCCACGCTGGGCTGATTATCAGCAGCTGTTGAAAAAATTTGTGATTTAGAATGAGGTATGGTAGTATTTCTATCAATTAAAGGAGTAGCAACTCCACCCAATGTTTCTATACCCAAAGTTAAAGGGGTAACATCTAAAAGCAACACATCTTTAACGTCCCCCTGCAAAACTCCAGCCTGGACAGCAGCACCAATAGCCACTACTTCATCTGGGTTAACACTCAAGTTTGGCTCTTTGCCAAAAAATTCCTTAACCTTTTTTTGCACCAACGGCATTCTAGTCATTCCACCAACTAAAATAACTTCTTCGATCTCAGAGGTGCTTAAACCAGCATCTGATAGGGCTTTCTTACAGGGCTCTATAGTTCTGTCAACTAAGTCGGAAATTAATTCCTCTAATTTTGACCTAGTTAATTTCATTACTAAATGCTTAGGACCATTTTCATCAGTACTAATAAACGGCTGATTAATTTCTGTTTCCATAGAAGTGGATAATTCTATTTTTGCTTTTTCAGCTGATTCTTTAATTCTCTGCAAGGCTAAAGAATCTTTAGATAAATCTATCCCCTGGTCTTTTTTAAATTCATTAATGATCCAGGAAATAATAACCTGGTCAAAATCTTCTCCTCCTAAATGAGTATCACCATTGGTAGCCTTTACCTCTACTGTGTCTTCTGAAATATCCAAAATAGAGACGTCAAAAGTTCCCCCTCCTAAATCATAGACAGCTACTTGCTGACCTTTTTTCTTATCAAAGCCATAAGCTAGGGCAGCGGCAGTTGGTTCATTTATAATTCTTTTGACATCCAATCCTGCGATTTTCCCAGCGTCCTTAGTCGCCTGTCTTTGAGCATCATCAAAATAGGCTGGAACAGTGATAATAGCCTCAGTTATTTTTTCTCCAATCTTATTTTCAGCATCAGCTTTTAATTTCGCCAAAACCATAGCCGAAATTTCCTGTGGAGTGTATTCTTTGTCCCCCATTTTAACTTTAACACCCTCGCCTGACTGAATCATTTTATAAGAGACCATCTCTAGATCTTTTTTAACTTCAGCGTCCTCAAACTTACGACCGATCAAACGCTTAACTGAGTGAATAGTGTTTTCTGGGTTAGTAACAGCCTGCCTTTTAGCTGACTGACCAACTAGACGCTCACCACTCTTAGAAATAGCCACTATAGAGGGGGTTGTGCGATTACCTTCAGCATTTTCTAAAATCTTAGGTTGACCACCCTCAATAATAGCCATGGCTGAATTAGTTGTTCCCAAGTCGATTCCTAATATTTTTCCCATATCTTTTGTTTTTGAAATTTTCCGAAATTTTTAAGATTTAATTAATACAGAAAATTTCAATATTTTTATAATTAATTTTAATAAAATTGTCCAAGTCAGAAACACAGTGAATGTGTTTCTGTTTTAGAAAATCTTATTTTTTGTTAGTTTTAATTTTAATTGATTTTGGTTTAGATTCTGGTGCTTTAGGAATGGATATTTTTAAAATTCCTCCATCTGCTAAAGCCGAAGCATGGTCTCCTAAAACCCTGGCTGGAAGAGGAATAGAGCGATAAAAACCACCTCGGCGAATCTCTTTGCGATAATAATTTTTTTCTTCTACCTCAGTTTTTTTCTCACCCTCACCCTTAATACACAAAACATCATTTTCAATAGAAATATCAATTTTTTCTGGATCTATACCGGCTAATTGAGTTTCCACGATCACGTTATCGTCATCTTCGTACATATCAATAGCTGGCATAAAACCATTGTTGCTACGAACAGCTGGTAAAAACTCGGACATCATTTTGTCCATTTCATCAAAATAATTGTCCCCTAAAAATGGGCTCCATTTTACAAGTGACATATCTTTAAATATCTTTTATCAAAACAACTTTTCAGTTGTAGATGAAAAAAGATTAAAAATTAATAAAACATTTACTCGTCTTTATTTTTATTTTTTGTAGATAAAGCTACCTTGGCGGGAATAATTACTTTATCATTTAAAATATACCCGGTTCGAATCTCTGACACAACATCATTGCCATCACCCTCTACTGCTTCCATGGTGTTATAATCAAATTTTTCTCCAACAGTCTTTATTTCTCTTAAACCATTAGCGGTAAAAATATCCTGAAACTGTTTAATAACATGTCTGACCCCCTCTACCCAAGGGCTTTTTTCTTCCTCCTTATTTAATGTCTTAATAGACATTTTTAAATTTTCATAAACTGGTAAAATTTCTAGAAGAAACCCTTTTAAAGAATATTTTAAGAATTCTGATTTTTCATTAACACTATTTTTCAACAAATTTTGATAATCTGCTAAAGCTCTTTTATATTTACCGTCTAATTCTGAGATCTCTTGTTTTAAATTCTCAATGAGTTCCTGGTTATCACCATGGTTGTTTTCATCTTTTTTTGTCTTTTTGAAATCTTTTTTTTCTTTACTCATAAATTTTAATTATTCTCTAATTTATTTTTTAAAAATCTGATTAATCCTAAGTTTTTTTCATAATCGCTTCTTAGTGGCCCCAATATTCCTACCACTGAACTCTGATTTTTATTACTATATTTTAATAAAGTTGTACTCAAAAAATTTCCAAAAGGATTATTTTCACCGATAAAAATACTTTCTCCAAAATCTAAGTCATCAAAAATTTCAGCAATTATTTCCTCCATTCTATCTATTATAATAGATACATCAAAAATTATTTCACTAGAACGAAACTCCGGCTGAATAAATAGATTAGAAATACCGGTATAATATAGGTCATTTTTATGGAAAGCCCAGAAAACAGCATTTTTAGATATCTCGGCCATGGCTTTGGCAGATTTTTTAAAACCTTCTTCTGATTGAGAGAAAGACTTGTCTAGAGCACTAAAAGAATGTTTTTTCTCTTTTTGATCAATAATGTAGTTTTTTACGTAATAATCATAGGCCTTAGAAGTCGGAACTCGTCCAGCTGAGGTGTGGGGCTGATAAATATAGCCCCTATCCTCTAATTCAGCCATCTCATTTCTGGCAGTAGCAGAAGAAATATCAAGCTTGTATTTCTCAACTAAAAAGCCAGAACTAACCGGCTGAGCCGTTTTTATGTGTTCCTTAATTAACGTTATTAAAATATGTTCTTGTCTAGCGCTAATATCCATAAAATTTAAGTTGTTATAAAAACAACCTTATTATATAAAATTAGCACTCTTATGTCAAGAGTGCTAAAAAGTGATAGTTTTAGTCTATTCTATAAGCAGGGCGCTCCCTATACTATATACCGTAGATTGGCGAATTACAGTGCTACTCCCTAAATTTACAGCCAGGAATTTTTTCATTAACTCTAAGAACCGCCTCTTTAATCTCTAAATCTAAAAATGGTTTTTTATCTTTAAAATCATTATTAACCAAATCCGTATCTGATTTAAATTTTTGTAAAAACCATTTTTTAACCCCCATTAATTCCTCCGCCATTACAAAAATATCACTTATCTCATGTAAGCCCGGAACTAAGGTTGTTCTCAACTCGTAATCAACTCTATCTTCTAATAAAAAATCAATTGATTCTCTTATTTTTTTTATATCTGTTTTAACACTAACAATTTCCTCGTACTTATCCAGGGGTCCCTTAACATCCATAGCAATATAATCCAATAATTTATTTTCAACCAAGTCTTTAACCATTTCTGGGTTTGTTCCGTTGGTGTCTAATTTAACCTTAAATCCAAGATCTTTAACTTTTATTATAAAGTCCTTTAGGTCTGGCTGTAGGGTCGGCTCCCCCCCAGAAATAACAACTCCATCGATCTTGCCGTGACGACTTTCTAAAAAAAGAAAAAGGTCATCCTCTGGAATCAAAGGATGACTTTCTTCATATTTACCCTCGCCTTCACCATTGGCCAAGACAAGCATGGGGTTGTAACAAAAATGGCAACGGAAATTACAAGCTTTAGTAAAAATAATTGTTGCAATATTACCTGGAAAATCAATCATGCTAATTTTCTCCCATCCTCCTATTACCATTTTTAAAAACCAAAAACTAACGGAAATAAAAAATTTAGTATTATTCGCTAATCTTTTCGGTGTTAATTTTATAAGTTTTGCGGTCATTGTACTCAGCTACCTTTCCCTTGTTGTAGCATTTAGTAGGGGTAAGCCAGCCAACCACTCGGCTATAAACAATGCACTCTGTTCTCTTGTTAGTTTGTATTGGACTCATATTCTTTTCGTCAGGATATATTTAAAAATATAGCGCCTGTTTTTTAATTATTATAATATATAAATTTATAAAAATCAATTTGAAAAACTATAAAGAACTATCGCTGACACCCTGGTTAGCCTCTCTGGCTGAGAGTACCATATGCTCTCTTTCTTCGTCGCATTTAGGGCAATATTTGTGCTCGCCCGCCAAATAACCATGAATAGGGCAAACAGAGAAGGTTGGTGTTATAGTAAAGTATGGTAAATGATAATTTTCTACAATAGTTTTTACTAATTTTTTAGTAATTTCAGGGTCGCTAATTCTTTCTCCTAAAAATCCATGCAAAACTGTTCCTCCGGTGTATTTTGTTTGTAACTCATCCTGAAGATCTAGGGCTGTAAAAATATCATCTGTGAAGCCAACTGGTAAATGAGTAGAATTAGTATAATAAGGGTTGGCACCATCCTCTCTAACTAATTTATCGTTAGCGCAAATAATTTCTGGGTAAGTTTCTTTATCTTTTTTAGCGAAACGATAGGTGCAACCTTCAGCTGGAGTAGCTTCGAGATTATATAAATCTCCAGTTTCTTCTTGAAATCCAGAAATATGGTCCCTCATGAAATCCATTATTTCTAAAGCAAACTTATAGCCTCGAGCGCTAGAGATATCCTCTCCTAATAGATTTAAAGCGGCTTCATTCATTCCGTTTAAACCAATGGTATTAAAATGATTCTTCCAATAAGAACCAAACTGGTCTTTTATTGTCTCTAGATAAAACTTAGAATAGGGATAAAGCCCTTCTTCAGTAAATTTTTCTACTACTTTTCTTTTTATTTCTAAGCTCTCCTTAGCCAGATTCATTAATTTTAATAATCTTTCCTTAAATTCTTTTTCATCTTTAGATAAATAACCCAGTCTAGCCAAATTCATAGTGACTACCCCCAGGCTACCGGTTAAAGGATTAGCACCAAATAAACCGCCACCTCTTTTTCGCAATTCACGGTTATCTAGTCTTAGGCGACAACACATACTTCTGGCATCATCCCTATCCATGTCTGAATTTACAAAGTTAGAGAAATAAGGAATACCATATTTAGAAGTCATCTCCCACATTGGCCTCAAACTCTCTCTATCCCAATCAAATTCTTTGTCGATATTATATGTTGGTATAGGGAAGGCAAAAACCCTTCCAGTAGCATCGCCCTCTATCATAACCTCAGAAAAAGCCTTGTTGAACAAATCCATTTCCATCTGAAAATCGCCATATTTTTCATCCATAATTTTTCCCCCAATAATAACATTTTCTTGAGACATTAGTTTTGAGGGGGTAACATCTAGGGTAACGTTGGTAAATGGTGTTTGAAAGCCAACTCGAGTTGGAACATTTACATTAAAAACAAATTCTTGAAGAGCTTGTTTAATTTCCTTGTAAGACAAGTCATCGTATCGAATAAACGGAGCTAAATAGGTGTCAAAATTAGAAAAAGCCTGAGCTCCAGCTGCTTCTCCTTGCATGGTGTAGAAAAAATTTACAATTTGCCCTAAAGCACTTCTAAAATGCTTTGGTGGTTTGCTCTGAATTTTAGTATCAACGCCACCGAAGCCTTTGAGTAATAAGTCCTTTAAATCCCAACCACAACAATAAGGGGCTAATAAACCTAGGTCATGAATATGAAAATCTCCTTCGACATGAGCTTTTCTGATATTTTCTGGATATAGTTTGTTTAACCAGTACTTAGCTGAAATTGCTGAAGCAATATAATTATTTAAGCCTTGGACTGAAAAACTCATATTACTATTTTCTTTTAGTCTCCAGTCAGCCTTACCCAAATAATCTTCCATTAACTTTTCCTCGTTACTTTGGTTTATCTCCCTAACCTGTCTCCTTTGGTCTCTGTATAAAATATATGTCTTCGCTACTTTAATTAATTTGTTTTCAATTAAAGTTTCCTCCACCACATCCTGGACCTCCTCCACAGCGGGAATCGTTTTATGATGGAATTTTTTGCTAAGCTTATCTAAAACTTGATCGCTCAATTTTTTGGCTAACTCTTCATTTTCTTCGTCAACTGCCTTCATGGCGCCCAATATAGCCTTAAATATTTTCTCAATTTTAAAATCGGCAATATCACCGGAGCGTTTCAAAATTTTAGTTATGCTTTCTGACATAGATTTAAATTTTAATTATTAATTATTTTTTGTTTTTCTTGTTTTTTAATAATTTTTCTAACTCTTCAGCAAATTCTTCTACACATTCAAATGATTGATAAACTGAGGCGTATCTAATATAGGCAACTTTGTCTATTTTTTTTAAATTTTTCATAACGATATCTCCTACATCCTTAGAATCAATTTCATTTTTATTTAAAACCTGCAAATCTCTTTCTATGCAATAAATAAGCTTCTTGAATTTTTCCTCGTCAACGTCCCTTTTTTCTAAAGCCTTTTTAAGGCCGCTAGATAATTTGTCTCTATTATAATTTTCTCGACGACCATCTCTTTTTAATATTACTAAATCTAAAAGCTCCATCTCCTCGTGAGTAGAAAAGCGAAACTCACATTTTAAACACTCCCGACGACGTCTAATTAAAAGTCCGTCCCCAGACATTCTAGAGTCAACTACCTTAGTGTCTTCAAAGTTGCAAACTGGGCATTTCATTGGCTTTTTTAATAATTTTTAAACTTAGTCTAAACACAATATATAGTATAGTAAAATATTATTTAACCACTATATGTTGTTATTATGAATTATAGCAAAATTTTGGATTTCTGCCAAATAAGCAAAAATTGGCTAAAATTAAATAAAATATAAACTAAAATTAAGAAAAGGGTAAATAAAAAAAATTATCCTGTGGATAACTTTTTAAAAAACGTAAAACGAATAGGCTGATCTTACAAATTTAAATTTTAAAACTACTTTTATCCGACTAAATTACTGTAATAATCACTAACATCCTCTAAATCGTCCAGCTCTTCAGTAAACTTAGCTATCTTTTCTTGTTGCTCGGCTGAAATTTCTTGTTTTTCCTTTGGCAAATACTCAATTTCGGCTGATTCTATGTTCAGGCCCTTAGATTCTATATTATTTTTTATTTTTTGTAGATCCTCTACCCTGGTGTAGATTAAAACGAGCTCTTCTTCGGATTTAAAATCATCTATTCCCGCATCTATCAATTCTAATTGAAAATCATCTATGTTGATATTTTTGTTTTTTAGCTCTTCTTTGGTGATCACCACTACTCCTTTTTGTTCAAAGTTCCACATTACCGATCCCAAGCTTCCACCGCTCTTTGACAAGGCATGTCGAACCATAGAAGCGCTTCTATTTTTATTATCTGTTAAACATTTAATAATAAACTGGATATTATTTGGTAAAATTCCCTCATAATAAAGTTCTTCTACCGCATCACCCGCTAGCTCTCCCGTTCCTCGCTTAATTGCCCTCTCGATGTTATCTTTAGGCATATTAACGGCCCTGGCTTTATCCATAGCCATGCGCAAAGAAGGGTTGGCGTTAGGATCGCCACCTTTTTCTCGAGCTGCTATGGTAATAATATTTCCTAGCTTAGTAAAGATTGCTCCTCTTTTTGAATCTGTTACAGCCTTCGCTCTTTTAATTGTTGCCCATTTAGAATGTCCAGACATAAAATTGAGATTATTGGGATCATTGGGATCCTTAAGATCTTAAAAATCTTATTCCTATTGCTTTATATAAAGACTAATTTTTAATTAATTTCCGGGGACTATTAAATCAAACTTCCCCTTACTGCCATAGGCCTTAGGACCATAATCTTGGCAATATTTTTTGATATTGTTTTTAAAATAGGGCGGCTTATTTTTTTGTATTTTGCCAACCAGACAATAAGTTAAACATAAAACAAAAGCAAAATCAACCTTAGATGTTAACTTTATTTGCCAACGACTCTGAGGGTCCCCAAAATACATATTTTTTTCATTTCCCAAAGTAATTACTAGCTCTTTTTTATCCCTAATAACAAACTTAGCATGCCGAGCATGGCCAAAGCTAAAGGCTCTTAAGGATAATTTAGGACCAAATAACTCGCTTTTTTTAATATCTATCATTGGGGTTATGGCGATAAAATCATCAGGCAAGACAAAGGAATAGGAGTTATAATCCTTAAAATTTGTTTTTAATTTTAAGCTTTTAATAAACTTTAAAATGCTTTTGGGGTTTTCTCCGGTGGCAGATAAAATCATCCCTAAGTAAGTAGAGATGTTATAAGTATAGGGCTCGGAAATTTTAGGATAAACAATAACCTTATCGGCTATTTTACTAGCGCTTGAGTTAGGTGAGCAGGTCAATAAAGTTGTTTTTAACTTATACTTCTGAGCTAATTTAATTTCCCAAATAGAATCTTTTTCACCCGAAGCTGAAATAACCACAACTTCTTTTATTATTTTTTTATTAATCAAATCCTTATAACTTTCTATTATTTTTTTAAAAGTACTTTCATCAGCAATAATAGCCTTACGTCCAGAAAATAAAATATGGCCGGTGTTGTAAGCATTCCCGCTGCCAACCACAATAGGAAAATTGAAATTATTTAACTTTAATTTAGGTAATTTGTTTTTGCTAAAAAACTCTAGTGCATTAACAACTCCCTGATCCAAACTTATTATATTTTTCATAACTTTATACTTTAATAATTTAAAATTACTTAATTGTCCCCTGATCCTTCACTTCTTCAACTATTTTTTTAATTTTTTTTTGATCACCTAAATAATACCATCTTATAACTTTGAAATTTTTATCTAGTTCGTAAACCATAGGAATAGCATAGGGGATATTAAGATCAACAATATCTTCTTCTGAAATATTATTTAATTTTTTTATAATAGCTCGCAAACTATTTCCACTAGCAGAAATTAATATTTTTTCTCCCAGCTTTATTCTAGGAATAATCATCTTATTCCAGAAAGACATAGTTCGAGCAACAACATCCTCTAAAGACTCCCCTAAAATTGGTTTTTTTATAAAACTATATTTAGCATCATCTATTTGATTATAGCGATTACTTTTTTTAATTTCTGGGGGCCTAACATCATAAGATCGACGCCACAACAAAACCTGCTCCTCTCCGACTTTTTTAGCTGTATCTTTTTTATTCAAGCCCTGCAAGTCTCCATAATGTCTTTCATTTAGTCTCCAGTCCTTAACAACTGGGATCCACATTAAATCCATTTCTTCTAAAATAATATCTGACGTTCTAATGGCTCTCTTCAAAAAGGATGTATAGCATAAATCAAAAGAAAATTTATTCTTTTTTAAAGTTTGGCCAGCTTCTTTGGCCTGCTTGAGTCCTAGTGGAGTTAAGTCTACATCAGTCCACCCGGTAAACAGCCCTTTTTTATTCCACTCACTTTCTCCATGACGGATTAAAACAATTTTATACATATTTTTTTAAATTGACTAAAAAACTTAGAAATGCTAAGCTTTTAGAGTTAATTTTAAACATATTTGGCTTAAAAGAATATCAACTAAAATACTAATATTATTAATAAAACTACTACTTTTATTAAAAAAAGTAGTAACTTTTATTTTAAAAATAGCAAAGAATATTGTTGTTTCTGTGCTTAGTTTTTTATTTTTCAAAATACTAGTAAAGCTATACTACAATTATATCCTAATTTACAAAAAAATAAAAGAAATTAATAAAAAAAACAATTCTAGGCTATACCTTTTTAAAAAAAATATTTCTATATTTATAATCATCCTTTTATCAGTCGCTATAATATTAGGTAATAAAATTAGAAAAACCGAGGCCCAAAGCCTTTCAAATCAGATATATAAAACAACCTTAGCCCAAAATATTGAATCAGATTTTGAAGACTTTGAACCAGAGGAGTTAATAGTGGAGACGATTGACGATCAAAACTCTGGAATTATCAGCTCACCTAAATATCTAGGTCAGGCTGGAGTTTTAACCCCTAAAATACAAACGGGACAAGGTTCTACGGAGGAAAGTAATGTTTTTATCTTCTCTGATCACGGAGACACTCTTTCTGGGACGGGTATAATTAATACCGAAGGAGAAAGTATAAAAGAAAGAAATGAGCCTGTAGAATATATAGTTCAGATTGGAGACACTGTCAGCAGTATTTCTAATAACTTTGGCATAAGTGTTAACACTATATTATGGGAGAATAAATTGACCGCACGAAGCATTATCAAGCCGGGGAGTAAATTGGTTATACTACCAGAAGATGGTGTTGTTCATACCGTATCTAGAAATGAAAATATCGGCTCTATCGCTAAAAAATATTCAGTTGAAATTGACGAAATATTAGAAAAAAATGGGATAACCATAAATGACCCAATAAAAATAGCTCAAACATTGTTTATCCCTGGGGGTAAAAAAATAGTAGAGACAAGTACCGTGGTAAGCAGATCTTATTCTGGCACAACAATAACTCAAACAACTCCATCAACAAACACTCAACAACCAACTTATACTGGAGGCAAGCTTCTTTGGCCGACAGTTGGAAATAGAATTACACAATACTACTCATGGAGCCATCGAGGATTAGATGTCGCCAATAAAACGGGCACCCCTCTTTATGCTTCTGAGGCTGGAACAGTCGAAAGGTCTGGTTGGAGTAATGGATATGGTTATAATGTAATAATAAACCATGGCGGAGGAATGAAAACATTATATGCTCATGCCTCGAAACTTCGCGTTGTTGCTGGGACCAAGGTTAATCGTGGTGATATTATTGCCGACATGGGATCGACTGGTTGGTCAACTGGACCTCATATCCACTTCGAAGTTATAGTTAACGGAGTAAAACAAAACCCCTTAAATTATCTGCGTTAATATTTTCTTTTTTAAAAAAATTTATTATAATAGATATAGATAAATAAATATTTTATATTTTAAAAAATAAAAAAATATGAGAATAATAGGAGGTTTAATTCTAATAGCTATTGGGACTCTGATAGTTATGAGGTCTGAAGATTTATTTCGAAACTTTGGAAGAATAGCCTGGTTCGAAAAAAACCTAGGAACAGAAGGTGGTTCTAGGTTGGGCTATAAATTAATTGGCTTAATTGTGATATTCTTTGGGCTACTTATAACTACCGGAACATTTGATGGTTTTATAAAGACCATCCTCTCTCCGCTGACCAGACGAGGCTAGACTTCTTGACTTTAAAAAAATATTGAACTAATATATCAAAACAATATTATTATGTGGGGCCCTTAGCTCAGTTGGCTAGAGCACCTGCTTTGCAAGCAGGGGGTCAAGGGTTCGAGTCCCTTAGGGTCCACCATAGATGACTTCTCACTTAGAGAAGTCATTTTTGTATCTAAAATTAGCGCGGTTCTTTGGGTTCGTAATTTATTTCCATCAAATAGAATTCCTTCGGGAAATAGGAACCATTGCAAATCCTGTCTTTGTTTGATTTTTAACGTTTCAATTTCTTTAGATAAATTCTGCATAAAGTTAAGACTGCAATCTAAAACATCCTGAATATTCTCAGTTCCCTCATAATCTTGTATTTTTATCATTAAACCAGAAATCTCATTCTTTATTTTAGATAATTGCTCTCTTGCTAAATCATCGTCAATAATATCTTTTAAATTTTTATTGATAATTAACTCCTGTCTTAATTTAAGCTCTGAAATTTTCTTTTCTGTCAGCCTTTTTAATTGTTTATTGGACTGATTGCGATGTTCCCAATTTACAACCAGACTTTCTTTGAGTAATTCAATAAAATCTTTTTTAAATTCAAAGTCTTTAAGATAAACCTTAAACTTGTCTTCTAGTACATCCCTCTTTGTATTATAACCATTAAGCCCTCTAAAGCGGTAATATGGCAATCTTTGTCTACCATTACCTTTAGACCAACTACCGTCCAATTTGTGGCCCTTGTCGCTTCTTATAAGGCCCTTTAATGGAAAGTCTGGGTTATTTGTATTGTATCCTGCTTTAGTTTTACCATTTTTACATAAAACAAACTGAACTTTATCAAAAAGCTCTTCACTAATGATTGGCTCAAAAGAGCCTTTTACCTCCCCCAAATCAAAACCATTTATATCTATAATTCCTTTGTATACCTTATTTCTTATAATTCTATGAAAATACTGTTTACTTATTCTTTTATTCGAACCGAGCATTGCTCCTTCTGCAGTTATAATTTTACGAACTTCTTCTGGTAAATAAAGACCTGTAGCTAGTAATTCATAAATACGTTTTACGAAAGGAGATTTTTCTTTATCAATAATTATATTTTTTTCACCATTTAAAACACCATTCTTGTATCCGACTGGAGCTATAAAAACATATCTCCCCGCTCTAACACCATCAATCATCCCCCCTCTACATCTCTCAGCTCTAACATCATTATCAAGTTGAGCTACATTAGCTAACATATTTTCAACAAAACGGCCAACTGAATTGTTTTCAAACCTTTCCGATGTTGAAACTATTTTTATGCCCAAACTATTAAAAAATACCCTGAGCTGAGAATAGTCATCTGTATTTCTAGACAACCTGTCTATCTTGTAAATAATCAAAGTATCTATGCTTTTACGGTTAAGCGTACAGTATTTCATCATTTTCTGTAATTCTGGTCTTAGAGCGGTTTTTGCGCTTTCACCTTCTTCAACAAAAATACTAGCTATCTCATAGTCATTTTTGTTAGCATAGTCTAGACAAACCCTTTCTTGGGTATTTAAGCTATTACCCTCATCGACCTGCTCCTTAGTGGAAACTCGGCAATAAATAACAGCTCTACTAGTCTTTTTTAATTCTTTTTTTATCATAAAATAGTGCAAATTTTTTTTCTTTACTTGTGAATTTTATAATCCAATCATTAATGTCATCCGTATTTTTCTTTTTAAGAATATCGCAATCAATCAAATAAGTAGTTAAAAGTAATATAAATAATATATTTCTAACAATCCAGAAACCTTCATTACCAAAAGAATATTTATTGAGAATATTGCCGTGCGAATATTCCGAAAAACTACCATAAATTAGATAAAATTTATCAGCAACATCAATTTCTTGATTAAAACCAACTGGTTTAAACTTATCTAAATAAGTACGATTTTCTATAATCTGTTTAACTTTTGGGAAAAGATACCCTCTCACTTTTTTCTGTGAAAAGGTATCGTAATCAGGAATAGAGTATCCCCTGTCATCAAGATAGGGTTTGTAGTTTAAATATTGTTTTTCAAATTCTTGTCGAGCTAGTCGCTTCTTAAGATAATAAAGTCTTTCATAAACACAATTAAGCATTTGCTCATCTAAACTATGATTGGCTAAGTATAATAACTTTACATATATATCAAACAGCGTTCTGACGCTTGGAAGATAAAATTTCAAATCTTCTTTTTTTTCTGTCTTAACTTTCCTTAATAGAAAATCAGCTACTTGATAAAAAAAATCTAAACTGTTCTTTTTCGTAATTAACAACTCAGCCCACATTAATTCATTAGCCAAATCTTTTTCTTTAATATTATTCCCTATGAGGTCTATATCATCCATTTGTTTTTTTATTATTACCAAAGCTTCCGAAATTAATTCAAATTGTTCAGATAATACATCTCCTTCTTCTGGGTGAGAAATATTCTTCTTTAAGTTTTTTTTAAAATGATTAAACATTTTTATTAGCTAAATAAATATCGATTAAAAAGTTAGACAGATAATTAAGCTCAGCCACTAAATTATCCTCTTCATTTTCGTCAATGTTTAACTTTTTAAATTTATTTTTTAATGACTTTTTTAGTATCTCATTATCCAACATATAGACCAAAGATAAAATTATCTTTTAGCCCAAGTACTCCTTGATACCAAAAAAATTGTTATTAAGTAAAACTAATTATCTGCAATTTTTTCTCGCTCAATAATAAGTTTTTAAATTTTAAAAATTTCCTCAACTTTTATGTTAACAATATTTCCGTCTCTCTTAACTATATTAATATCAGCAAACTTTTTTTCTTTTATCATTTTCAATAATTCTTTTTCGTCAACAGCTTTTATTTTCTCCCCCTTAACCAAATACTCCTCATCTTTATTATTTTTAATAGTAATTGATTTATAACCTTTATCACGAATAAAATTTAGAATGCTCTCCTCTTTTTTAGTCGCATCAGCCCTTTTTGTCATAAAATATAATTCATCCTTATAATCAATACCTTTTCTTCCTATTTTATCTAAAATTTCAAATACAATTTCATTTAAATTAATATTAATGTGAGATTTAACCCTTTGATGGAAAATAACATAGTTTGGAAGATTGTAAAAAAAGAAACCACATTTATTCTTAAGCACTAAAACTATTTTTTTACCTCTCAGGGCCGATAATAAATTTTCCTCTGTACGTTGAGTTCGTCCTTCCGAAAAGAAAATTGTATTTAAATCCTTTAGCTGTTTATTAGCAACCCCATAAAACCTTAACTCTTTTATTAACGATAAATAAACAAGTTCTTTTATACTAAATTTTCTCCAATTATTTTTTTCTTTTCTATTTTCTTCTAACAAGCCGTCGGCATCAAGAAAATTAATTTGCCTATACGTTAAAAATGTATCTGCAACTCTAAACATCCTTTTATTTAATAAAGCCCTTGCCTGTTTAACTTTTAGCGTACCCCTCTGGGACATAAAATTATCATCCAACTCTTGAACCCAGGGCAATATTTCTTTTTTAGTGATATTTTTAGTCATAAAAAAATTATACACATATGTATAATTTAATTATAACATTAACCCAATAAAAGTCAAGTGACGAAATAGTATAAATTGAGTAAATTTAGCTAATTATTAATAAATAATAATTTATAAATCATACTCTTTTATTAAATCATTTAGTTTAGTTTTATGTATCGTTTTTAATTCAGCATCTTTTTCAACTAGCTCTATATATTCATTGAAGAATTCCTTAGGATTTGAGATTAAACGAAGATAATACTTTAATGTATATAGCAATCCATTAACAATTAACTGACATCCGTGATTTTCTTTAATTTCAAAAATTAACTCATCAATCGCCTCTCGGTCGCTTTCCTGCGTTCCAATATGTGAAAGAATATAATATCTCTCTGGATTGAACCTGGCAATTTTCTCATAAGCAATTCTAGCTATATTTATATCAATCATCTTATCCAGCTTTACCTCAACTGCTTCAAATATTCTATCGCCTTTAATTATTTCAATATCACCAGAGCTTTTTGAGGTTCTGTCTGATGCAGTATGGCTACCGAGAGGGGCAAGGGTACAATCTTTATATCTTCCAACTTCTTTAATTAGGGCCTTATAAATAGCATAAAAAGCTAAAACCGGAAGCTTTGACCCACCGTGAGTGCCATATTTATGCGTAAAATGTTGTTCTAAAATTACAGTTACCACTGAGATTAAAACTTCATCACCGTTATCCATTTTTTTGATTTCAACGTGATTTTTCTTTTTAAATAAAATGGCACTATTTAATACCAATCTTAAAAGATTTTCTGTTAATACATTATTATTTTGAATTGCATCTACAATTCTTAAAAATGCCTCTTTCATTCCTGCGCCAGAAATCTCACCCTTATAGTCCATTGTATACGGGTAAGGCTGTTCTAAGCTTCTAGTAAGCCATCCACTTTCCGCCATAGACAACAGCCCTAATTCTTTTAGTGTTGGCGTAATGTACTTAGTGTCAACAGTTCTTGCAGAAAAACCATTTTTCATTTTACCTTGAAAGTATCGGATATCCTGTTTTGGTTCTAAGAGTTTATGTACCATCAGTGTTACAAGAACGGTATAAACGCCTTTATTTCTGTCCATATTGTCTATAATTTTTTGCAAAAAAATCATAGTTTTTTTTGGTATATTATCTATATCAGATATATCGAATGATTTTTTGTAGACTTCTAATAGCGTCTCTTTGTGGTTCATATAATTATAATAGTTGTGAGATTATTTGCTCTCCAACTTTTTTTATCATTGGAATTGCTACAGCATTGCCAATTTGGTTATAACAAGAGCCATTTTTACTTATTTTTTTAAAATTATCTGGAAAACCTTGTAATCTGTAGCATTCTGTCAATGTTAATTTTCTAACTTTTTTACCGTCATAAATCCAAAATCTGCCAGATGTTTCTTGTGACGGTATTGTCGGATGCGTTCCATTAATATAATATATTCTGTTTGGTTGCTTGTGAACCCTTGATAAATGCTCAGTATTGGGTCTAGCTCCATTAATTCTTATAGATTTATTTCTATAACCACAAAAAATTAAGCCAGAAATTTGTTTTTTCCATTTATCTTTAGGAATTATTGTATATTCGCTTGGTTTTAAATATTCAAAATCAACCCCTGTCTGCATAATGTCTTTAATAGTCTTATTCTCAATTTTTTCTATTTTTGAAAAATCAAACTTTTTTTTCTTATTTCCTACAATAATAACCCTTTCTCTGTTCTGTGATAAACCAAAATCTTTTGCATTTAATATATGCCACTCTGTTTTATATCCTAATTCCTCAAGATGACGTATGATAGTTTTTAAAGTTTTACCGCTGTTATGGTCTTTAAGATGTTTTACATTTTCAAGGAATACAACGCTTGGGCTTTTTGCTTTTATTATTTCAAGTATATTAAAAAATAAAGTTCCCCTTGTATCTTCAAACCCTTTCATTCTTCCTGATATGCTAAATGGCTGACAAGGAAAACCTCCACACAATATATCGTGTTTTGGTATACTACTTGGCTTAATTTTAGTTATATCTCCTTTTGGATACTCCCCGAAGTTTGCTTCATAAGTTTTCGCACACTCTACGTCGATTTCAGATGAAAATACACATTTACCGTTAAGCTCTTGGAGTGCAATATGAAATCCCCCTATGCCAGCGAAGAGGTCTATAAAAGTAAATTTTTTATTTTTATCATTTTTCTTTTTTATCGGTGTCATATTTCATTTTGTACTTATCTTTTTTAGAAAGGATAAAAAATCGGAATTATCAATTCGAAACTCTTTACCAAATTTATAAGCCTTTAATTTTCCAGATTTAATATATCTATAAATGGTCATTATGTTAAAGTCGAGCATTATAGCTAGTTCCTGGGCGGTATAAAACTGTTTTTTATTTCCACTCATATTTATTTTTTGATTATCTTAAAGTTTTTTTGTAGATATAATAAATCTTTTATTATTCTTTTAAAACATCCATTATTAAGCTCTCTGGGCTTTCCATCAAAATATTCAGGTTTTTCATTTATTAAAGTCAAAATTGTAGCTAATGTTCCAAAATAATCATTTGATTTAATATGAAAGTCTGTAGATTTCTTAGACATAATTATTTCTTATTCATTCTTTTTTGGAACTCTTCTGTTGTTCCAAAATGAATGACCTTATGACAATTTGCACACACGCAAATCATATCATTAGGATTATCAATCTTGGTTTTAGAAAGTTCACTTTTATGATGAGCCTCTGCGTAAGGTAATCCATTTTTCTGTATAAAAGGATTTTCTCCACAAATCTCACATACATATTTTACTTTCTCTTTAACCAAACGAGCAAATTTAGGATTTCTCACCAACATTCTTGCCGTTTTTATTTTTTCTTTTACAGGAACATCTTTTATTTCTTGTGAGATACGAGCTATCTCTGCGGTCGCCTCTTCTACATTATTCGGCTCTTTAATTTTTTTATAAAAAGAAACTTCTTCTTCTTCAGTTGGCTCTATACTATCTTCATTAAAGTTGGAACCCTCGTTTTCTTCAATATACTTTTTCATAGCATTGGCGTTTTCACCTACAAGAAGTAAGGCTCCTTGCACTATGTAGTTTGAAGCGTAATTTGTTAAATCATTTTTTATTAATATCTCAGGAGTAAATTTTAATTGAACAGATTTGCCATCTTTTATAAAAAACATATACTCCCAAGTCCTTTCCTTATCATCAGTCCCCCAAAGGCTATTAGCAATATCTTTATTATGTATTTTTGTATAAACAGTTGCTAAATAGAAAAATCCTTTGTTTGCATAAAATAAAACAAGGTCACCCTCTTTAAGTTTTTCCCATTCTTTTACTTTTGTGTTTGGAACAAAGCCCCAGGCTTTAACAATGCTTGTTTTAAGTTCTTTAAGTTTATTAAACTCTTTTTCATCAATCTTTCCATCCAAATAACTTAATGGCAAGCCATTTACTACGGTATCCTCGAAGTGTTCCATCGGTCTCTTACCCGAGCAAGATTGTAATAATATATTCATAGTTTATTATATTTTATAGCGTTACCCTTTGACTTTTCTACTGGATATTTTTTCTTCACCTTGTCTAATTTGTCAAAAATTATTTTTTGAACATCTAAATCTAGCGTATTTGTCATTTGGATGCAATAAGTTAAAACATCAGCTAATTCATCTGATATTTTTTGTCTAAACTCTTCGTCATTTTTGATTTCTTCTTCTATCTGCTGTTTGTTTTTCCATAAAAACAACTCCAAAAGTTCACTCGCCTCTATCGATATTGCTTCGGCTAAATTTTTTGGGTCGTGAAACTTAGACCAATCTCTTTCTTCCCTAAATTTCAATAATTCCTTTTTAATATATTCTAGGCTCATATTTAAAAATATTTAATCTAAATTTTTATTTTATTAATCATTTATTTACTAATATTATACTTTACTTTTCTTTACAAGTAAAGCATATTTTAAAAAGCATTTTTACGAAACGAACCCATTTTTAGATTGAATAGTCATCAACATATTAAAGGCTTTATATATACTTTTTTCAATAGAGACTTCATACCTTAACAACTTATCTATCTGATTACTATCAATGATGTTTATATTATTTTGATGCTTTACCATTTCTTCAGGATTATCATACCCCAAACCCCTATTATCAAAATGGTTTGGCTCTTTTTTTAAGCTTATTAAGCTTTTTTCTATATTTATGATGCGTTTTAATCTCCAGTAGTTTGAAACAATTCTATCGACTAATAGTTTTTCTAGAAATCCTTGCGGAGATAAAGCTTCATAAATTTCATCCTGTAAATTTTCAAAACACTCCTTATCCTCATCATCAAGTATAATATTCTTGGATAAAATTCCGTGTTTTATTGCGTTCATCTTGCTAACCTCCTTACCCTCTTCTGTTTTTACTCCTCCTAATTGAGCATTTTTACGATTAGCTTCTAGTTGTTGCTGAGTTATGTTTTCCATATATTTATGGTTGTAATAAAGTAAAGTATTAATTTAAAGTTAATATAAGCATTAGAAATTTTAAGTACTATTTGCATTAGTAATAATATATAGCTGTTTTAATTCGTTAATAAACTGGTTCCAAATTGGTAAACTTAGGTCCACAAAAAAGCTGCGTTAGCAGTTTTTTTTTGGAGCCTAAGCAAGCCAACTGCTTGGCTTGCGTAGGGACGAGAAAGCCGGAGTCATGTGCACGAAGTGCACGGGCGAGGCCGGGTCGGGGCGCTTAGCGAGTGATTGAGCGTAGCGAAAGAACGAGGCTTAGCGACCGTGACAGAGTCCCTTAGGGTCCACAAAAAAGAAAGACTTCCGACGGGAGCTCTTTTTTATTTTTAAAAGTTTGCTATAATAATTCTAGAAAGAATAATAAAAATTAACAAATAAAACTTAAACCAATTCTATGAAAATAATAGCCATAATAAGCCTGCTTATTTTATTTTTAGCTCTAAGCAAGTTTGCTGACTTAATTGTTTTAAACATAAGAAAGATAGGAGAGAAACTAGGTATAAAAATATTTGTGCTGGGTATGATACTCGGAATAATGACTGGCCTACCAGAAATGGCCATTGGAATAAACTCCATAGTCAATGACATAGCTATTATATCTTTTGGAAATTTAATGGGCGGAATTATTGTTTTATTTGGATTGATTTTATCTATTAGTATAATATTAAATCGAAAAATACACACTGAAAAAAAATCATGGCCCTTTTTAATTATTCTATCATTCTTGTTTCTCCCTTTAATCCTAAGCTTAAAAGGAGAATTAAATTTTTTTGATGGTCTAATATTAATATCTGGTTACATCGCACTTATTTATTACTTATATAAAAAAAATAATAAAAACACCTCTCCTGAAATAAAAATAGTAAATAAAAAAGATATTAACCGCCACATTTTTTTTATAATAATAGGAATGATCGGCTTGGTAGTGTCTTCAGAATTAATAGTTAAAACTACTCTTTTTATATTAAAAGACTATAACATATCTGCCTTTATTATAGGCTTAATCTTTTATTCAGTAGGGACAAATTTACCAGAATTAATTATTGCCGTTAGGTCATTTAAAAGAAAGATCGGGGAACTATCTTTTAGCAACCTAATTGGCTCAGCTATGGGCAATGTCTTGATGTTAGGAATTTTAAGTTTTATTAAAAACATAGAAATAAAAATAGGACCTTCTTATTTGTTTTTAGTTATTTTTGTTTTAATATTCTTTTCTTTTTTATACTTTTTCTACCGCAGCGACAGACTTCTAAGCCGCCGAGAAGGGTTTGCTATTCTTTTTATGTATCTAATATTTATCTTCGGGCAAATTTTTATACAAATAACCTAATTGAATATTCTTTTAAAAAAACAGTCCCTGAGGGACTGTTTTTTAAATTTACAATATGCTTTTTAGTAAAATCTAGAATCTTTCTCCTGGATCCTCACAAGAATTTTCAGAACATTCTTTTAATTTAGCCTCCATTTCTGCGCCAAGAGCATCTGAAAAGCCAACCCAATATTTATCCCCGATAAAAGTCATAGGAACACCTTGAACTGAGGTTCCATAAGAAGCTGCTAGGCTTTCCAAAGAATCTCTATTTTCTGGGTTATTCCAAGTTTCAAAATCTTTTATTTCAATATTGGGGTATTTACTAAGCCAAGAATCCATAGCCTCTTTCTGTCTTTCACAGTAAGGACAGCCATCTCCCCAGAAAAAATAAACTAAAACTTTTTCATCCCCTAAAGATCCTTCTAGCACTTGCGAATTATCATCGTTATTAATAGCATCAGCGTCTTCAATAAATTCTTGCTCGCCTAAAGACTCGCCCTCACTATCATTTAAGGTCTCTTCTAACTCGCTTATATTATATGCCTGAGGAAATAAAACTTCACCATCGCTACTAATATAAGATTCTACTAATTCACCGTCCCCTAAGTCAATATAAAATTTATAAAGACCAGTTTGGGCATCCTTTTCAATTTTCTGAATGCTTACCGGATAAGCTGGGTCCATGAAGTTAGTATTAATAAATTGCTCTGCTTTAACCTGAGCCTCTTCTGGCGTTAATTCTTTTTCTTTTTTCAGCCCACAGGCTGATAAAAAAACCAGAGAAAGAATTGCTACCAAGAAAATAGACTTCTTTAACATTCTTTTTTTAAACATAAGTTATTTCACTCCTTAAAAAAATTAAAGAGCTTAAAATTAATTATAAATACTTTTAAAATTCCTAAAAAATTATATCACAAAGCCAAAAAAACAACAAATTTTTACTGGGCTACTCTTTCTTCCCGTGAATTTTTTTATTTTTTCGAACTGTAACCTTTACTGGTGTCCCAAAAAATCCAAAATGCTCTCTAATTCTATTTTCTAAAAATCGAAGATAAGATTTATGTAAATCCTCCTTCGAACCAATCTTTATTTCAAATTTTGGCGGATTAACCCAGAACTGTTTTAAGCTATAAACACGAGGATGTTTGATACCTTTGCCCTTAGAGGGTTTGTGAATTTTTATCATCTTAGAGAGAAAGCGATCTAATGTGTTTTCATTTATTTCCATTTTTCTAGATTCATCTATTTTTAAAACCAAATCGAAGATCTTATTAGTTTTTTCTCCGGTTAAAGACGAAACAAATAAAATTGGCGCCCATAAAATAAACGGGAAATGCATATTAATATGATGGGTCCATTTTTTTGTATCACGCTCTTTAATCAAGTCCCACTTATTAGCAATAACGATAAAACTTTTTCCTAAGTCTACAATTTCTTCTATTATTTTAGAGTCCTGTTTGGTTATCTCTTCATTTATATCTACTACCAACAAAACGATATCAGCCTTTCTCAGGGTTTGCATTGATTTTATTATTCCATATTTCTCAAGCCCTTTAGTTTTTTGACCTTTTCGGCTAATTCCGGCTGTATCAATAATATTTATTTCCTTATTTTTATAAATAATTTCGGTATTTTGTGGTTCTCTGGTAGTGTGAGGCATATCACTAACAATAACTCGCTCGTAACCCAGAAGTGAATTTAAAAGAGAGGATTTCCCAACATTTGGTTTACCAATTATACATAAATTAATTTTATCTAATTCATTCTTAGCCTCTTCTTTTTTCTTTTTAATTTTATTTTTTTCAAAGAATGAAACAGCTAGATCCAAGAGGTCTCCCAAGCCAGACCCAGTTGTGGCGGAAACCATTACGGGCTCACCCAAAGATAATTTATTAAAGCTACTGGCATCTAATCTTTGCTTGAAATTATCAACTTTATTAACAACTAGAATTGTTTTTTTCTGATAATCTCTCTTTTTAATAAACTTAACCATTTCTTTATCTTCCGGTAACAACCCCGTCTTATTATCGACTACAAAAAAAAGCAAGTCCGCTCTATTTATAAGTTCATAAACTTGCTTTTGTGATTTTTGCTCTACTTTTTCTAGTCCAACAAGTTCTTGATCCATCTTCTTTTTCAGCCCCTCAATTTTTATAACTCCCGCCGTATCTATTAACTGAAAGTCTATTGTTCGCCAATTTAAAATATTATAATTAAAATCCCTGGTGGTATTTTCGACGGGCGAAACTATAGCTTGATTTTTTTCTATCAAACGATTAAAAAGAGTCGATTTCCCAACATTGGTTCGACCAATTATTACTATTAAAGGTAGGTTGTCTTTTATCATAACTGTTTAAAATTTATTCTTACTAGCATTTTCTCCTAATATAATAAGGAAATCGGGGACCTCTCGCTCTTCTGGCCCAGATTCATTTTTAATTTCTTCGGCCAACCAAGCGGGCAAATTCAATTGAACATCAGCCTGTAAAAAATCTTTTAAGTATTTTAAAGCATCTTTTTTGCCACCATAGGTAAGGTCATATATAACTGATTCTTTAAGGTCTCTTTGGCTAGAGTTACTTATTCTAAGAATTTCAAAATTATTTTTATCTAAATCTATTGCTGTTTGATTAGCCAAACCATTTATCCAAGTTCCATTTTTTATTTCTAGCTTAGCTGACTGAACATTTTCCAAAACAACTTCGTCAATTGAAGGAGATTTGGTTGAAGATGTCTTGCTTGTTTTTTCAGGGAAAAAAGTATTTACTAAATATCTAATTTCGCTATAGTCTCCCCCTCTAGGGGTTAGGATGTAAGCTCCGGCTTCGCTGCGACCTGGCACCAAAAGCCCACTAGGGCCATCATCTAAAACATAATTAGAAATATCATCACTAGTAACATCTTTAAACATTTGCCAAAGTTTCAACCCCTCCCAAACTTTTAAATTAAAAAGTAAGTTGTCGTTTAATTCTGAAATAATAGAGGCTACCATAGACGGGCGCAATAGATTTTCAGTCGATAATAACTTGTCTTTAACAGCTTGGATGATTTTTTGCTGTCTCTTGGCGCGAGCGAAATCAGAACCTTCAACACCCAAGGCATGACGAGATCGAGCATATTTTAAGGATAAACTTCCGTCCATTTTTTGCCAACCTTTTTCAATGTGTAAATGTTCATAACGAGCATAATAATCTTCATAATCCTCTCTTCCGGAGATTGGATAACGATAATCTGATAAAGTATTTTCAACATAAACCTCAACACCACCCAAGTGATCAATAATATTAATAAAACCGCTAAAATCAATTCTAAAATAATAGTGAATAGGGATATCTAAAATATCACTAACAGCCTGGGAAACAGCTTCTCCTCCGCTACCTGTTTTTTTTCTCTCCGCTAAGGCGTTGATGGCATTTATTTTTTGCCAGCCCATTCCTTCGACCATAATCATCATGTCTCGAGGTATGGACATCATAGCTACTTCCTTAGTAGAGGGCTTTAAACTAGCCAATATAATAGTGTCTGTCAGATACCCACCATCATGATTTTTTCCTCCCATTCCTAGAAGTAAAACATTTATTCTATCTTGAGGCTCTCCTTTTAATTTTTTATCAGAGCTATCTACTAGTCCTATTAATTTTCCGAGAATTGGCACTTTTCCAGCCCAGGATTCTGAGGCGTCACCGGAAATAAGGGCAGTGGCAGTGAATAAAATGAAAAAAGCCAGTAAAAAACCGGTTATTTTTAAGCCCAATCTCTTTTTACGAGGGGCTTTTTTCTGTATGTTTCGCATCAATTCTTCTTCCATTTTTTTCTTAAAATCAATCATATTTAAACAATAAAAATTCCAATTAAATTGGCTTAATACTATTATAATTTAAAAAATATGTTTTGGCAAACTGATATAAATATGCTATAATCAAAAAGAAGGAAGACCTGCTTTTTATCAAGTTTTGGAACAATCATTTTAGGCTTTTACCTGTTTATGGTCGTGATCATAAATATTAAAAGCTGAGGCAAATTCGTTTGGAAATATATGAAATGGATTTTCTATTTTAATAGTTTTTACTCGACTCCATGTAAATGGAGACTCGTTATACTGAGTTTGCCAAAATCTTGATAAAACAAGCAGGCTTTCTTTGTTTTTTTTAAATAAACAGAAAATTAAAAATAAAGTAGCCACTACAGAAGTCATTTTCTAAAAACTATTCTACGGTTACTGACTTAGCTAAATTTCTTGGTTGGTCAACGTTACAACCACGAAGTACAGCGATGTGATAAGCTAAAAGCTGTAAGGGAATAATTGTTAACAGTGGACTAAACATCTCATCAACATTAGGAACCTCGATAACATGATCTGCTAATTCTTTAATCTTAATATCTCCTTCACTAACAATGGCTATCACCTTGCCTTTACGAGCTTTGATTTCGCAAATATTACTAATAACTTTTTCATAAATATTATCATGTGGAGCAATAACAATCACTGGCATGTTTTCGTCGATTAAGGCAATGGGTCCGTGCTTCATTTCTGCAGCAGGATAACCCTCGGCATGAATATATGATATTTCTTTTAGCTTCAAAGCTCCCTCCAACGCTACCGGAAAACTAACTCCGCGCCCCAAGAATAAGCAATTACTTACATCTTTGTATTGCTGCGCAATTTTATAAGCGACATCATTAGTTTTTAGGGTTTTCTCTATTAACTTAGGTATATTTTCAAGTTCGCTGAGCCAAATGCTCATTTTTTCTTTGCTCAAACTGCCTCTAACCTGGGCCACTGCCAAGGCCATTAAGGCTAATACTGAAACTTGAGCCGTAAAAGACTTTGTAGAGGCCACACCAATCTCTGGCCCAGCATGAGTATAGGCTCCAGTATGACTATTTCTAGGGATAGAAGACCCCACAACATTACACAAGCCAAAAATAGTAGCCCCCTTTTCTTTAGCAAGATCCATCGCAGCCAAGGTGTCAGCTGTTTCACCGCTTTGAGAAATAGCAACAACTAAATCATCGGGATAAATTATTGGATTACGATAGCGAAACTCAGAAGCATACTCAACGTCCACTGGCAAGCGAGCGATTTCTTCAAAAAGATAACGTCCAACCAAACCGGCGTGCCAACTAGTTCCGCAACCAATCATTATTAGTCTTTTTATTGATTTTAATTTTTCAGCATAATCTTGCAGACTACGCATTTCTACACTAACATCTTTCAAATTTATTCTGCCTCTAATAGAATCAAAAACTGATTTAGCTTGCTCATTAATTTCTTTAATCATAAAATGAGGAAAACCACCTTTTTCAATTTGCTCCAAGTTTAATTCTAATTTTTCAACGTAAGTACTTTTTAAAACGTTCTGAATTGTTTTAATTTGCAAATCATTGTTTTTAATAATCGCCATTTCTCCATCTTTTAAATAAACAACATCTTGAGTATATTCAGCTATGGGGGTGGCGTCGCTAGCTAAAAAATACTCTCCCTTTTCATGCCCTACTCCAATAACTAAGGGACTGCCTTTTCTAGCAGCAATCAACTTATGCGCTTCATTTTTATCAAGGACTACAATAGCGTAAGCACCAATAACATTATTTAAGGCTAATCGCACCGCTTCTTCAGTAGAAGTTTTTTCATTTTTTTTAATATCTTCGATTAGATAAACCAAGACCTCGGTGTCTGTTTGAGAGATAAAATTATATCCCCTGGAGATTAACTCCTCTTTCAAGGAGCTGTAGTTTTCAATAATCCCGTTATGAATAATGGCCAAGTCACCAGACTGAGAAACGTGAGGATGAGCATTAACATCATTTGGCTCGCCGTGTGTTGCCCAGCGAGTATGAGCTATCCCAATATTACCACTAACATCCATTTTTTCTGCCTCAATTTTATTTTCTAAATCAATAACCTTGCCTTTGGTTTTATAGGTGTTCAAAGTGTCAGAGATTATGGCTATCCCGGCACTATCATAACCACGGTATTCTAAGCGCTTTAGCCCTTTTATCAAAATAGGGTAAGCAGCTGAAGGACCAATATATGAAACAATGCCACACATATTATTTATATTAATTTTAAAATTTACGACTATCGTAGGCCCAGTGTAAAACTGCCTGTCTTTGACGAGGACGGCAATTTAAATCTCCGCGACGACAATTATTTATAATAGCACTGATATGTCTTTTGATGGCCCGCCATCTTTTTATTTGTCTTTTATCTTCAAGTTCTAATCTCCGACCCATATAATAACGACAATACCACTGAAACCAACCACGTGGATCATCTTTGTGTATCCAGCCTTTTTCTCGCCAAATTTTTAGAGACTGACTAGCTCCAACCTGGAAATAATTTAGCTTAACATCGTGCTTTTGCGGTGATAATTTGGCCTTTTTGAACCAAGAAGCCGGAAATTCTTTTTGACAATCGGTCATATATTTTCCACCAAAAACTCCCAGTTCTAGCATTTCTTGAGGGCTGAGTTCTGGTTTAAAATCGGGAGAAAAATTTTTCCCAATTGGCTCGGTTAAATAATAACGATAATTTTTTTGCATTTTATCGTTGACGATGATTAGTTTTTTCATACAGGATGTCGGAATGCCCGGAATCGAACCGGGGCTACATGCACCCCATGCACGCGTACTACCATTATACTACACTCCGCTTATTATTATTTTTCTAAAACAACTATTTCGCGCCAAACCTTTTGCTCGTCTCGGCCATAAACCACAGATGAAGAAATTTTAAAGCCTCCCACCTCAGGATTCATTTTCCAAACTTTTCCCTCGGCTCTAAATTGGGGCCAAATCATCACTACTCTCCCCTTGGCTTTCAAAATTTTATAAAAAACAGTTATCGCTTTTGAATATAATTCGTTTAATTCACTAACAACCTCATCAAATTTCTTGTAACCCCTCTGCGGACCTAAATACGGCTCACAAACAATATAATCAACAGAACTTTCTTCTATTTTATCATCAAGATTTAAAACATCAGATTGAAAAACTTCAAAAATATTTTTTTCTTTTTCTTGTCCCTCTCCTTTATTAGCCCAATCAATAATCCAATCGATATTTTTAATACTATCTGAAACAGCTTTGTCTGATAAATCTGAACCAATAATTTTTTTAAAATTCATCAGGTAAGCTTCGGTTAAAATTGTACCTGAACCACAGAAAGGATCTAATAATATTTTTTTATCATAATCTTTATCATCTCGGCGGGCTAAATTTATCATTATTTGAGCTAATTTTGGTGGAATCATGCCGGAATGATCATCTCTTTGAGGACGACCGAAGTCTCGACTCGACAAGGCCTTAAAAGGTTGAACCGCTAAAGTTTTTCCTACAAAAACTCCTTTTTTATCGGTTATTAAACATAATTCCACTCCTTTAGAGATTAAATTATTTTGTTCCACCACAACACTAGAAAGAATTTTTTCTCTAGAAGTAACCATTCGACTAGAAATCCCAATGCTTTTTAAGTCTTTTTTAACAGCTAAGCCTAATTTAAAAAAATCTCCTGGAACTCTATTATCTTCATAAAAAGAAAAGCCAAAATTAAATTTTCCTTCGGCTTCATTTTTTTTGGCACTTAAAATTATTTCATTTTTAACACCATCGGAAAGAGCTCGACGATTAGCTAAGCTAAATTCGCTCACAATTTCACCAATTTTAATAATTCCCCCTAAGGAGTTTATTAAATTAGCTATATTTAGCTCTGCTTGAAATTCAGAAATTGCCACTGTTCCATATTTATACCAAGTATTATTAGGAAAAAGGGCTTTTATTTCAGCTAGAGACAAGTCGTTATTTGAGCCTAAGACAAAAAAGTATTTTTTCATGAAATTAAGATTATTATATGTTTACATTATAACAGCCCAAGACAAAATTAATCAATAGGCGCCACAATATCTTTTTCTAAAAAAGAAAAGGGACACCATAAGTGGTATCCCCAAAAAAATTCGAACACAAGGATCAAGAGAACAAAAAATTCAAACGTTCAAATTTCCAGTATCAGTTTTGCGAAGCAAACGCCGAAACTGAACCAAAGTTAGCGCTGGCAAAGAACACATCGCACGCGTCGAACTCAAGCTCGCCATCGCTGGAGTAGAAGAGCGGAGCCTCCGAGAACACGCCATCAGCATCAGGAGCAAATTCGTCACCTGCACAATCGACATCAAGTTCCTCCCAACAAACGTAACGATCGGGGTGAACCAATGACATACAGCCAAGAGCAAATGTTCCTAAGCCGAATTCGTTGCTTGCGAAGGTTTCCCTTGCTCTGCGAACGGATTTGCCACGGTGACGCATGCCGTGTTGTGCTGCGATAATCAGAATATCACCCCGTTGTTCGGCTTCCAGATGTTCCAGGAAGCCAACAGTACGAATATGCTGGCGCAATTTGCTCGGCACAATTTCACCGTTGTAGTAGTTTATAAAACTACGACTTTCGGCTAACTTCGTTTGTACCAGTTTTACTGCTTCGCAATACTGCTCAGCAGAATCGGTAATCTCAGGAAAATGTTTCTTTGCAACCGATGATACTTTTGGAATAGCGAACCATCCTTCAGCACCTTCAGGTAATGCGGGTAACACTTTGCTAAACTCCAATGCTTGTGTCGGATCAAGTCCGAACTTTTCGGCAATGAATTTTACCTGTTCTTCGATCGGTTTCATCTTGTATTCCTTTGGGTAGGCATAGCTTGAGCTTACCACCTCATTGGCATACTGGTTTGAAGTCGAATGCTTTTGAATCAGTTGCAGAAGTTCTGTTGTGAACTCACCGCCTCTGTTTTCATTTAGGCGTTGCGCTTGCTCTTCTGTGAGCTGCGCTTTGTTGTAAACACCACGGAATAAATCCGTAGCCTGACGACCCTTGGGGTCATCTGACGTGATCAACTTTTTTGTCGTCATCATCTTCTTTTTTTTTGATTTAAAGAACTGGGCCCCGACACCCAATTCCATTTTTTTTAGACAGAGGTCGGGTGCCATTATGTTGGACGCCTTATCATATTTAAATCACCCTGTCAATAGCTAAAAAATCCTTGATTTTTTAAAAATATTATGTTAGGATAATAAAAAATAAATAAATTACCTTTCCCACGCTTTTTGCGCTAAAAGGCAATCCTATCAAAGAATAGGATTAAAGGTATTCTAAACGGAAACCCATAATTTCTTAGAATACTTTTGGGTTTTTTTATTTAATTATTAATTAAAAAAATATTATTTAATTTTTAACTTTAATAATAGTTAATTTTAAGTAATAAATGTTAAAGTTTTTATGTCAAAAACAAAACCATCAGGCCTAATTCATTATGAAATGCTTTTTATAATGCCTAATAAATTCACCGATGACGAAGCTAAGGGCGTTTTTCAAAAAGTTGGCCAACTATTAAAATCTCTAGAAGGTAAAATTACCTTAGAAAATTACTGGGGAAAGAAAAAGTTTGCCTACCCTATTAACCATGAATATTATGGCTACTATGGTCTTTATGAATTTGATCTAGAAAGGACATTGATCGCTGAGGTTAATAATAAACTAAGATTAGACAACGACGTTCTAAGATTTTTAATTATTAAAAAAGATGTTAAAAATGAAGAACAAGTCAAAAAAGACCAAAAAATAAAAGCTAAAATTGAAGACAAAAAAGCCAAGGTTGAAAAAGAAAAAGAAGAAGAAATTAAAAAAACAACTAAAAAATCAACTTCCAAAAAAGAAGCTGATAAAAAAATAGATCTAAAAACTCTAGATGAGAAACTAGATGATGTTTTAAACATCGACAACCTTCTATAATATTAATTTTAGAAGATCTTATAATTAATAAGAAAAATATGTATTCTTTAAACAAAGCTATGGTTATAGGAAACCTAACCAGGGACCCTGAGGTCAGAAATACCCCCAACGGCCAAACAGTTGCCTCCTTCTCAGTAGCAACTAACTTGGTTTGGAACGATCAAAATGGTCAACAACAAAGCAAGACAGAATTTCACAATATTATTGCTTGGAGAAAATTGGGTGAAATCTGTGGTCAATACCTAAGTAAGGGAATAAAAGTCTATATCGAAGGGCGACTTCAAACTAGTGAGTGGACATCTCCTGATGGAAACAAAAGACAAAGAACTGAAATCATCGCTGATAATATGATTATTTTAACCCCTAAAGGTTCTAGCGGAGGGCCCAATAATAAAAGCGACGAAGAAATAAGCATCCCCGAGAACAATAGTGATGACGAAATCAAAGTCGAAGATATTCCTTTCTAAAAAATTAAACTATAAAATTAAAACTTCTAAGAATTTAAACAATTTTTAGATTTCAAGTTAAAAAATATGAAAAACAAATTAAACAAGAAAAAAGAATGCCAATTTTGTAGTGAAAATACTAACCCCGACTACAAAGATCCTAAAACCTTATATAGTTTTGTTAATTATTACATGAAAATAATTGGCAAAAAAAGAACAGGGGTTTGCTCTTGGCATCAAAGAAAGCTAACAACTGCCATTAAAAGAGCCAGAAAAATGGCCCTGATAGGCTTCACCCACAAATAATATTTTTACTTAATAATTTTACTTAAAAAATATGTTAAGTTTTAATGAAATAAAAACTGGAAAAGTTTTACAAGTAAACTCAGAGCCATTTTTAGTTATCAAAACTGATCATCATAAAATGGGACGAGGTGGCGCTGTTTTAAAAGTTAAATTGAAAAATTTAATCAACAATAATGTTTTAGAAAAAACATATCAAGGAAATGATAAGGCCGAAGAGGCCAGAACTGAAACTAAAAAAGCTAACTTCATGTACAAAGACCAAAACGAAGCTTACTTTATGGACAACACTTCCTTCGAACAGTTTTCTTTAACATTAGAAAATATTGGAGATAAACAATTCTTTCTAAAAGATGGGACGGACGTTGATGTTCTATATTTCAATGAAAATCCAGTCTCCATAACCTTACCAGTAAAAATGGACTTTAAAGTGACCAGCTCTCCACCTGGAGTAAAGGGAAATTCCTCTGGCAATGTTACTAAGCAAATAGAAATTGAAACTGGCGCAAAAATAACCGCCCCTCTCTTTATTAATGAAGGTGATATAATCAAAGTTAACACCGAAACCGGAGAGTACGCCGAAAGAGCTTAAACTAGTTTAAAATAAAAAAACATCACTTCCAAAAAGTGATGTTTTTTTATGTAAGAGTTCCAAGGAACTTATATATCGTCTTGATACTTAATAATTTCCAAAGAGCCAGTTGATCCGGGGACACCTCCCCCTTCTGCTGAACCATCACCCATTAAAGGCGTGGGATAAATTCTATTGTTATTATTGAAAAAATCTTTAACCGCAGGGACAACAATGTTTTTTCGATAGAAATAAGATGGCTCAGATTCTGAGATTACCGGGAAAACATAAGCAGGAACATAAATCTCATGACCTCTCATGGTTGTTTCATCGTAATTCCAGGTCCTAACCATTCCAATACTAGGAGTTCCTACTTGGATGTCAACTGTCTTAATATCAACATCTTCTCTATAATTATCATACAAGAAATAAGAACCTCCATTTTTTACCACTTCTAATATGTTTTCCTTGTCTCTTTCAGTTGAATAATAGGCGCTTTCGTAATGCTGATAGAAAAGATTGTAGACTCCGGAAACCCTTTTTTCTCTCATATCAATTTCAACCGAAAGACCGGTTTTTTCTCCCGAGTCGTCATAAACATCTACCCCCTCTACTTTTAAAGGGTATATGACTGAGATAGAGTCTGGAAAGTAGAAAGAAGCTTTATCTTCACTTAAAACATAATCCCTCATCCAATATTTTCGCACCTCTCCTGGGCCATAATTATCTAAAGGAATATCATATTCTCTCAAAAAATTATCGGACAAATTAACAATCTCTTCATCACTTAAAAAGTCATTGATTGTTAAGCGATAACTTTGATAACAATCCTGGTCATACCCTCGACAAAGCTTATCAATGCTTGGCCACTTATCCCAATTTTTATAAAGAGAAAAATTGCCGTCCTTTAAACCAAGGTAAATAGAATAACCATAGTCTCTGTCTTCGTTTATTGTTAGATTATTAACAGAAATATCACTAAAATTTCTTAGATCAAAGAAGGATATTTTTTTACCGGAAAACATGTCAGCAAATTGACGACTTAAATCAACGTTACTCCTTCTATAAACACTAACCTCTTCTGGCAGCAAATTAAAATCATCGCCGACATAAATATAGTTATACTCTATTATTTCTCTGGGTAAAATCATGGAATCATTTTTAGGGTCCATGGGAGAACCAACCTCCGGGTAAGCACTGCCTATACCCATGCCTAAAACTCTTTCTGCTTGATCACCCTCAGAAGATTCAGATTGAACATCAGAAGAAAACAAAAGTGATCCAAAAAATCCTTTATCTTTTTTAACTATTTTGACATCATCTAAATAGTTAAAATAACTTTGGCCACTTACACGTCTAAGCTCGTCGGTTTTTTTCTGTCCTCCGACGACAATAAAGCTAATTGTTAATAGGATAATGACTGCGGCAATTATTAGGGCTTGCGCAAAGTCATTTAAAAATCCTAAAAAGTTAAAAGAAGAGTGCACTGTTCTTTTTTCGAAATAATCATCTGTTATTTTAACAGGTGAAGAATTTTTTCTGCTTTTAGACCTCTTTATTTTTGAAGAAACTTTAGAGGTGCTGGTAACCGCCGCAGATTTTCCTCCCGTTTTTTTTCTTGGAGAAATCTTTGCCTTTTTAGTTACCACTTTTTTTATTCTTTTCTTTTCCATAATTTTAAAAATTAAAAAAGTTAGATTTTTTATTATCTTTATTATAACAATATTTTTAAAAAATGACAATTATTAATCCCTGGGAAAATGACTATAAAAATAAAAATAAAAGTGCTATAATAAAATTGAAAAAAATATAAAAAAATATGACTACACTTATAATTATTTATTTAGCTCTATTTGCTGTTGTCGGCCAACTAAATCTAAGGTTGGCGGTCTTACTTTTAATATTAACCCTACCTAGTTATTTAATAAGGTTTTCTATTTTAGACATGCCAGTAACCCTATTAGAAATATCTCTATTGATAACATTCGCTAATTGGATTTTAAAAAATTACAAGCAATTATTAAGACTTAGAAAGTCTGACCGTCGGAGCAAGCAACCCTATCCCTTTGGCTGGGAAATAATTTTGCTTTTAGTTATTGCTCTAGCCTCAACCTTTGTTGGAGGGTTAAGCCTCCCAGCCTTAGGAATATTTAGGGCCTACTTTCTAGAGCCATTATTTTTATTTATTTTAATTCTAAATACCATTAGGGGAGAAAAAGGAATCAAGCAAATTATAGGCGTATTGGCTATATCCACTATCTTTATTTCTCTAATTGCTATTTGGCAAAAAATAACTGGCCAATTTATTTTTAATGAGTTTTGGGCCAATCCCGAAAACCGCCGTGTTGTTTCAGTTTTTGGCTATCCTAACGCCGTGGCCCTTTTTATTGGTCCCATAATCCCCTTGTTGATTGGGACATTTTTTTGGCGTCTAAAAGAAAGAAGCTCTTTATTAAATTTTCTTAATCAATTATTACTTTTTACGGCAATCACTTCTGGCGTGTTAGCTATTTATTTTGCTAAATCCAAGGGAGCATTAATCGCCATCGCCCTATCCCTGCTTATTTCTATTTTTATAGTTATAAGAAAGAAGGCTAAATTAATAATCCTGGCCTTATTAATAATAATTGTTCCAGCGCTGCTCCATTATCAAAAAGATTGGATTAATTTTAAGTTATCCACCAGCCTTTCTTGGCAAATTCGACAAGCCCAATGGCAGGAAACCAATAAAATGCTGAAAGATAATTTTTTATGGGGAGCTGGCCTTAATAATTACCAAGAAAAAATACTACCCTATCACCAAGAAGGAATATTTTTTAATAAAGACGCTGATCCAGATTTTTCCAGAAAAATTGTAATTTTTAATGACAAATATCGAGTTGAAAGATGGCAGCCAGTGGAAATCTACTTATACCCGCATAATATTATTTTAAACTTTTGGACCGAGCTAGGTTTTATCGGTATGCTATTATTTGTTTTTATAATACTAAAGTTTTTATTTCTTTCTCTCAAATATTATTATCAACAAAAAAATAGCAAAAACAAATTTTTGGGGCTGGCACTATTCTCTTCGATGCTGGTTATAGTTATTCACGGAATAGTTGATGTCCCCTATTTCAAAAATGACCTGTCAGCTCTTTTTTGGATAATTATAGCTATCCTGGCCATCTTAAAAATATCTAATAAATCAATGGGGGTATGGAAAAAATAAATTTAAATAAATTTATCGCCGACAACAGCTCTTACTCCCGACGTCAGACAGAAGACTTAATTAGAAAAGGACTTGTAAAGATAAACGGAAAAACAGCCGAGCTAGGCCAAAAAATTAAACTTCAAGATGAAGTAGAGGTTAATGGCGAAAAAATAAACACTGACATTAAAAAGATTTATATAAAGTTAAATAAACCGGTGGGCTATGTTTGTAGTAATAGACTTTTTAAGGGAGAGAAAAATATTTTTTCCTTAGTCGATAGTGAAGAAAAACTATTCTCTATCGGACGACTAGACAAGGATAGTTGTGGTTTAATAATTCTAACAAACGACGGCGACTTGACCTATAAACTAACTCATCCTAAATTTGAGCATCAAAAAACATATTTGGTAACTTTAAGGAAAGATTTTCACTTAAAAAACAATAATTTTATAGAAGAACTGAAAAGTAAATTTAAAAAAGGTGTCGATATAAAAGAAAAAACCTTGGCTAGAGTCAAGGATATTGTTTTTTTGTCGGAGAATGAAATAAAGATTGTTTTAACTGAGGGCAAAAAAAGACAAATTAGAGAAATGTTTAGAGTCTTTAATTTAAGAATAGAAAGGCTCCAGAGAATAAATTTTGCTGGTGTTGGACTAGGATCATTAAGAGAGGGTGAATGGGAGCGCTTGAGTGAAGATGAGATTAAAAAATTAAATAAAATATAATATTAACTATTAGAGAGGTTGCCGAGCGTCGCTTAAAACCCATTTAGCCTTCGACGCGTGGCCGAACCCCTCCCTTTCCGCCAAACAAAAAACCTGAAATACTTCGGGTTTTTTGTTTGTTGAAACTAAGAAGGAGAGATTCGAAAGCCGGTTTGTTTTATCTTTTCTTATATCTAGTCGTTCGACCAACACCAATCCGCTCAATCCACTTTAGCTGTAATAATTTATTCAAGATTTGATTAATAGTCGGCCTAGGAATTTTGGTTGCTTGGGAAATTTCTAGTGGTGTCACTACCTTGTCTTGCTTATCAATGTATGTCCAAACAATATCTTGCTGAGGTGATAATAATTTTGACGCTTCTTTATGAGAAATAATATCAATTGCACGTTCTGATTGTTCTAAAACAATCTTTAAGAAAAAAGTTAGCCAAGCGCTAATGTCTTCCTTATTAGTTCTTAAAGTCTTTTGACTAGCTCTTAGGGCAATATAATACTCAGGTTTATTATCTTCAATTAATTTTTCCTGTGAAACGTAAGGCATATATTCATAGCCGTGTTGCAACATCAGAAGATTACTTAAGATACGAGAAAGACGACCGTTACCGTCAGCAAAGGGGTGAATATGCAAAAATTCTACCAGAAAATTTCCGATGATAATTAAAGGATGAGCTGATTTTTCTAAAAAAACTGTCTGAGTGCGCTCCACTAATTCCTGCACTTCTTTTGGTGTTAACCAAGGAGCAGTCGTGTCAAATAATATTTCTATCGGTTTACCAGTTGGTGACACCATCGCCACTTTGTTTTCATCTTTTTTATGTTCACCACGATGTAGTTCATCTTTTTCGGAATACTTTAACAGTTCACGGTGAAAAAACTTAATAGTTCTCTCAGCGAAGGGAATTGATTGATATGATTCAAACACATTTTTTAATAAATCAAAATATCCGCACACTTCTTGTTTGTCGCGGTCTTTAAATTTTTGAAGAGATAGCCCCCGCATCAATCTCTCCACATCTTTATCAGATAACTGTGAACCCTCAATGCGGGTTGAAGCACCGGTTGAAGTAATTAAAATAGATTTTTTCAAATTACTCAAAGTTTGTTGATCTAGTTTAGCACCATTTATCCATTTACTTTTAAGCAAATCTATTTTATCGATTAATTCAACAATATTCTGAGGCAAATTATTTATTCTGTTGTCGAATTTATTATACATAATCTTATATAGTTTATATATAAGATTATATAGGAAATTGCAAGGGTGAATCAAAATATAACTCAGTTTTTAGCAATTAAAATTAATTTTATTGGCTAATATGAAACAAAATAAAGTATCGGAGCGATCCACTTAGTTCGAATCGCCTGCTCTCCACTAACAAAAAAACTATCTATTGACATAAATATGAAAGTATGTTATAATATTACCGTGGTTCGTTGAAAATGGTTAAATTTGATTCATTACCTAAGTTAATGGGGCATTCCCCATAATTCATTGCTTTAGGTAATAAATTGAATTACAAACCCCCAAAAACAAAAAAGAGATGAAAAAAATTAACAGAAGAGCCCAAAGAGTGATCTCCACCAGGGAAAACCTCGTGATTTTACTCTTTGTCGCCAGCGGAATTACCATTGGTTTTATACTGAACGCTTTGTCCGGCCCTGATAACCAGGCAGCTGGTGCCCGAATTTTTGTGGCGCTATGTATCCTTGCCGCAGCAGTCACAACAGGATGGTTGCGCTACCGGTGGCTAGGGAAAAAACTGAATGAACTGGTGAAACAAAAAAACGCTGATTGCTCAGCGACACACCGACTAAGAATTTCGACCCCGGAAAATAGCACTAAGCTGTTATCCGGGTTTTTTTATTTACTATCCTTGATAATATAAACAAAATAAAAACTATATAAGAAGATAATAGCTAAAAATAAAAACAGATATTGCACTGGAAAAAAACTAAGAACCAAAACTCCCAAACCTGACCCAACTAAATACCCCAAAGGATAAGAGGTTCTTAAAAAATTGATTTGACTGACATGCTTAACATCAACAATCTTAAAGAAACTAGCTTCTCGCATCTCCTCAACCAAGGCCGCTCCAATACGACTAAAAAATAAAATTGCTCCCCAAACAAAGGGATTGGTTGATTTCACGAAGAAGAACATCAACAAGGCACTCATTAATATAAAAAGGCCAGCAAACATCATTTCTTTCTCTCCTAAATACTTGTCGGCGATAATACCAGCCGGAATTTCTATCAAAATAAAAGGTATCAACATGATAGAAAACATTATTCCTAGAGTGCTCCACTCAAATCCCAAATTAGTATGCAAATAGATAGGTATAAAAACTACAGCTGAATTAAAAAATAAATTTAAGAAAAAAGAAACAAAATAAATCCCCCTTAAATTTAAATCTTTCCAAAAAATTTTTATAGTCTCTCTTATTTTTAAAGCCTCAAAACGAACTTTTCTATGAACTTTTTTTCTATTAAAAACTATGATGGCATAAAAAACCAATAAAATAGAGGCCGATGCTAAATAAACTGGACCGTACCTATCGTCGGCCACCACCAATCTAGAAGCTAAAAAGGGAGAAACTATCCAACCCAGGTTCATAAAGGTAAAATAAATAGCTCTGGTTTTACCTGTATTTGTATTTTTAGTAAAGCTTTCTACAAATATGTCCATATTCACCCAGATCAAATTAGAACTAACCCACATGGAAACAAAAAAAATAAACAACCAAAAAGCCGAGGGATTCATCGCTAAAAAAAACAAAGATACTAAGTTTATAAATATCATAGCCTTGGCCGAGGCTAGGTTGCCAAATCTTTTTATAGTCTGAGGAAAGAACAACATTGAAACAAAGGTCAACAAGTTGGCCACAACAAAAAACAGTCCGACATATTCTACCGCGACTGAGTTTTCTATTAAACTAGAATTAATATAAGCTGGCAAAGCACTAGAGATGGCTAAAAATATTCCAGCTATATATAAAATAAACAAACTTTTGTTCTTTCTGCTTTTATAAATTTTACTAAAAAAAAGATCAAATCTATACATTTTTTTTGGAATTACTTTTAAAATAAAATTTAGGAGTTAAAAATATTAACACCACAACTATAATTATACTAATAAATTGAGGAAAGCGCAAACCAAAAATTTCAGGAGCAAAATCAATTCGAATAAATTCCAAACTAAATCTTAAAATAGAATACAAAGACAGATATAAGGCGGTAATTAAAAAATCATTTTTAAAACTAACCTTATTTTTTTTAATGAAATAAAAATGAAGAGAAATTAAAATTATAAAAACAATCAAACTGCCTAGAGATTCGTATAAAAAAGTGGGATGGAAAAAAGATGTGCCCAAGTGTTCTAAAGGCCGATTAATTGGACTAATATAAACGCCCCAGGGTAAATCAGTGGGTCGACCAAAGAGTTCTTGGTTAAAATAATTTCCCCAGCGCCCTATGGCCTGAGCCAGTACCAAGCCCGGAGCAATCATAGCTGTCAATTTAAAGAATCTAGACCACTGACTAAGGTTTTCAAAAGATTTTATTTTAACCTTTTTAACAAAAACCCATAAAGTAATTAATCCGGCCAATATTCCTCCATGGATAGCCAGTCCTCCCTGCCAAATTTTAAAAACGTCTACAGGATTTTCGATATAATAGCGCCACTCCAAAAAAATATCATAAATTCGGGCTCCAATAATTCCAAAAATAATTAGATAAAAAGCTAGGTCAATAACAGTATCTTTTTCTATTTTATATTTTTTAGCTAAAAATAAGGTTAAGGAAAAGGCTAAAAATATCCCTAAAACAATAAAAAATCCATACCAATAGATTTTTAGAAAGCCCCAAGAAATCAATACTGAACTGGGTTCAAAATTGTGTAATATATTTATCATTTGTTATTAATTAACTCGATGATAACAAATCCCAAAGATCTTAATAATCTTAATAATCCTAATAATCCTATTTCTCTGTGCGGGCGGAGAGACTCGAACTCTCATGGATTGCTCCGCTTGCTCCTAAGGCAAGTGCGTATACCAATTTCGCCACGCCCGCGAAAGTATTATTATAATAATATAAAATATTTAATAGGGCAAGGGGGCGCTGTTTTTTCATTTAATTTAAAAATATGTTATAATACTTCTATAAATAAAAAAAATAATCTTAAATTTTAAATCTATGTCTTCTAAAAAATTTATCAAATTCTTTGACGAACTTCGGATTAAGGATGTCCCTGTGGTTGGAGGTAAAAATGCCTCCCTAGGAGAAATGTATCAAAAACTTTCTCCAGAAGGAATTAATGTCCCCTTCGGTTTTGCCACCACCTCCTCTGCTTACAATTATTTCATGGAAAAAAGTGGCTTAAAAAAAGAAATTAGAGAAATTTTAAAAGACCTTAGCACCCACAACGTGCAGAACCTCATGACTCGAGGAGAGAAGGTGCGACAAACAATTTTAAAAACCCCCCTACCAAAAGACTTAGAAGCAGAAATTGTTTCAGCCTATAAAAAACTATCCAAATTTTACAAAAAAACAAATGTTGATGTCGCCGTCCGATCCTCAGCTACGGCCGAAGATCTACCAGATGCCTCTTTCGCCGGCCAACAAGAAACCTATCTAAACATCACCGGAGAAAAAGATTTGCTTTTAGCTGTTAGAAAATGTATTGCCTCTCTTTTTACTAATCGCGCCATCTCTTATCGCACCGACAAAGGCTTCGACCACTTCAATATTGCCCTATCAGTAGGTGTACAAAAAATGTGTCGCTCTGATCTTGGCTCTTCTGGTGTAATGTTTACCATTGATACCGAATCTGGTTTTAAAGATGTAGTTTTGGTTCACTCTATTTATGGCCTAGGAGAAAATATCGTGCAAGGAAAAGTTAACCCCGACCAATTTTTCATTTTCAAACCAACTAAAAAAATAATTTATCGAGCTATTGGTAAAAAAGAGATTAAAATGATCTACAATAAAGACCATAAAAAACCAGTCAAAGATATTCCTGTTAAAAAAGATGACCAAGCTAAACAATCCATAACCGACGAGCAGGTATTAACCCTGGCTAAGTGGGGTATGGCTATTGAGAAGCACTACAAAAAGCCCATGGATATTGAATGGGCTTATGACGGAAAAGATAAAAAATTATACATCGTGCAGGCTCGTCCTGAAACTGTAGAAAGCGCTAAGAATCAAAACATTCTAGAAAGATATAAATTAGGAAAACGTGGAAAAGTTATTAGCACCGGTCAAAGTGTGGGCAATAAAATCGGAAGTGGCCAGGTAAACAGAATTATGAGCGTTAAGGATATTAAAAAATTTAAAGCTGGCCAAGTTCTGTTAACTGATATGACCGACCCAGACTGGGAGCCAATCATGAAAATCGCATCAGCTATTGTCACCGACAAAGGAGGACGAACTTGCCACGCCGCGATTATTTCTCGAGAAATGGGGATTCCTTGCGTAGTTGGAACCAACGACGCTAGCAAAAAAATTAAAAGTGGCGAGAATGTTACAGTTAGTTGCGCTGAAGGTGAAGTTGGATTTGTTTATCAAGGTAAAATACCCTTTAAAATAGAAACTACTGACATCGGAAAACTAGCTCGACCTAAAACAAAAATAATGATGAATATCGCCGAGCCTGACACCGCTCTTTTGCACTCCTTTATTCCTAATGACGGTGTCGGATTGGCCCGCCTAGAATTTATTATCAACAACTACGCCAAAGTCCACCCTCTAGCTTTAATAAACTATAACAATTTAACGGATAAGGTCTTAAAAAATAAAATTGATAAAATCACCGAAGGCTATAAAAACAAAAGTCAGTTTTTTGTAGATAAATTAGCCGAAGGAGTGGCGATGTTAGCGGCTGGATTTTATCCGAAGGATGTTATTGTTCGTTTATCAGATTTCAAAACTAACGAATACGCCAATTTATTAGGAGGTAAGGATTATGAACCGCTAGAGTCTAACCCAATGATAGGATGGCGAGGGGCTAGCCGTTATTATTCTAAGGAATTTTTACCAGCTTTTAAGCTGGAGTGCCAAGCCTTAAAAAAAGTACGTGATGAATTTGGTTTAACTAATGTTAAAATTATGATTCCCTTCTGTCGAACAATAGAGGAGGGTAAAAAAGTTTTAAAAATAATGGAAGAAAATGGCTTGAAGCGCGGAAAAAATGGATTAGAGGTTTATGTTATGGCTGAAATTCCAGCCAATATAATTCTAGCTGAACAATTCGCTAAAATTTTTGATGGCTTCTCTATCGGCTCTAATGACCTAACACAATTAACCCTAGGAATTGACAGAGACTCGGGTGGAACGTTAGAGGTGGCTGGTCAATCTGATGAAAAAAATGAGGCGGTTAAAATTTTAATAAAAAATTTGATAAGTGTCGCCAAAAAAACTAAAACCAAAGTTGGAATTTGTGGGCAAGCCCCAAGTGATTTCCCAGATTTCGCTGAATTCTTAGTAGAATGTGGGATAGATAGCATATCCCTAATACCGGACTCTATTATTAAAACCACAATAGTGGTTAATGCTAAAGAAAAGAAAAATAAAAAGCATTTTATGTTAACAAAGGTCTTTTAGGAACCTTCCTTTTTCCATCTCTCCCCATACAAATTTAAGACTAATAAAATTTAAGGACAAAAAAGTCAAATTCCAAATAATTATTAGAAATATACAAAATAGCCCTAAAAATGGGCTTTTTTGTTTGTTTTTTAAAAGACTAGCCCCAGGGATTGACTTTTTAAAAGAAATATGCTATAATACACTTGTGTACTTGAGATGTGAATAGTGGTTCTTTGACAATAATTTTGGTTAATGTTTATAAGGGTTTTATTATAAATAGAACTTTTGTAAACATTAACCAATAATTAAATCAAAACAAACCAAAAAAACCAATATCATGAAAAAACTTGTTGTATTATTTGTAATTTTGGTTGCAATAGCAACCACCGTTTTTGGGCAGATTACCTCCAGTGACCTCCTCGAAAAGAGGACTCAGGAAATTCAGGCCATCGATAAGAGCCTGAGAAAATCTGCTACCAGGGGCACCCAAGTCGACCCAGATGAACGGGAAAAGCTGGTGGCAAAAGTTGACTCCTTTTACCAGCCGCTAATCTTAGCGGCCATGGGAAGAGAGTCTTCCGCAAGTACCACTACCTCTGCCACACCGACCACTTCTTCTGTCCAGAAGAAGGCAGGTAGTCATATTACGTATGGTAGCGATGGGAAGGTGACAGGAACCACCGAGGTTTCTTCGGAAACACCGGTGGCACCACCAAACCCCATACCAGCTCCGGCTGACAGAAATTGTTTTGGCTCAACGGTCACCTATCAAGGAGACCAGGGGGCTTTCAGCGGCAACTCTACCTCTGTAAGAAGAGGTTCGGAGGCTTACGCTACCGTAGCCATAGCTGATGCCAACGCCTATCTGGTCCGCCAGATGGCTAAAGGTGCTAGCGCCACGGTAAATGCCCCAGCCACAGGAAACCAGGTTGGTCTGGAAGGAATGATTATAAACAAATATCGCTTCCGCGAATTGGAAGTGGAAATTGTTGGGACAAATCCCGGCAATGTTTATAAAAGAACATTCCTCCTGGGAAAAGAACAGTCCATCACGGACTACTTACTCCCAGGAAACTACAGGGCTACCATTAAAATTGTTGGACATGGATCTCCTGCGATCCATAACTTCACAGTAGCCCCCCAGCGAACCCACTCTTTCCACGGAAAGAATGTTTTCTGGGGCCTATATGGAGGAAGCTCCTGGTAAGCCCACCTCTCAAGGCACAACAAGGCACCCCTCAAAAGGTGCCTTTTTTCTTTTTACAAAAAAACAACAAAAAAATCATCGCATTAAACCGATGATTTTTTAAAAATACAGAAATTAAATTTATAAACCCTAAGGAGTTCCACCAACATTAGGGGTTGTTGTGGTTTGAGATCCTCCAGGTAAATTTCTGAAAACAAAAGCTGTAATTGCATAAGCTAAAACCACAATAATCAACCCTATAACCGCATTCTTAATTCTACTCTGAGCTTTTTTAACTTGTTCTTCATTACCGCCGGCAGTCATCCACTGATAACCGCTAAATATCATCAAAATAACAAAAATAACAGCTAAAAGAGATAGAAGAGTAAGAATAATAACACTAATAATTCCCTCTGCTTGAACAGATTGAGAAAATCCAGCTGAAGATATAAAGGCGCCCATTTGTCTCTCTCCAGAAGAGGCTACCTCCTCCGCAGGGTTACCTGCCAAAACATTATTAACCGAAAAACCGAAACTAAAAAAAACAGCTAACAGAATTATTATTACAAATTTATTTTTAAAAAGTTTTTTCATATAATTATTGTTGTATTCTATTTATAAAATATCTATCTATCAAACTCCAAATAGCATAGGCTGATAACGTTATAATTAATCCAATAATAGCGCTTTTAATTCTCTCCTGAGCTTTTTTAACTTTTTCCTCATTGCCACCAGCGGTCATCCATTGAACACCACCAAAGATTATCAAGATTATAAAAAGAACACCCAAAATAGAAAGAACCACATTAGCCACTAAACCCAGACCACTAGCCAAGGAAGTTTCATCAGCAGAAGAATAACCACCGCTTTCGCCAACTTTTTCTAAACGACCCAAAATACCAGAAGAATCACTTTCATCAGCAAAAACTAAAAAGGGTAAACACAATAAAAAAACTAAGAAAATTGCTGAAAGAAATGAGTTTATATTTTTTTTAACCATAGAAAAATTATTTATTTAAATTAAATCCTAATAATTAAACCCCGGAGGCCTGATTAATAAACGCCCCTATTACAAAAATAGAAATGGCATAGGCTGTTAAGACTATTACTAACCCTATTATCGCCCTTCTAATAATACTTTGAGCCTTGCTTATCTTTTCTTCATTTCCGCTAGCAGTCATCCACTGAATTCCTCCATAAATCATTAAAATAATGAAAAGAACACCTAGAATAGAGAGGACAACCTGGACTGCTGTTCCCACAACTGTTTCCGGAGTAGTGGTTCCACTGATATCATAACCCATTTGAGAAGCGGCGGCACCCAAGGCCTTGTCTTCACCAGATCCAAAGGCATCTGAAAGATTAGCAGCCTTAGTACTGGAAATAAATAAAAAGCAAAACAAAAATATTATTAATAAAAAATGAATGGTTTTAAAATAATTATTTTTTTTCATAAAAACAATCTAATATAAACAATTATTGCAAAGAATCTGAAAAAGCTGTAACCAATAAAATACTAATGGCATAAGCTAACAAGACTACAGCTAAGCCAATAATGGCCCTAGTAATAGTAGACTTGGCTCTCTCTAGTTTTTGTTCATTGCCCCCAGCAGTCATCCATAAAATCCCTCCTAATATTAACATGATCATAAAAAGAACTCCTACGAGAGACAAAACTATATTGACAATCACACCAGCCCCAGAATCCAGAGATCCGGCACTATTAAAAATTTTTTGACTAGTATGTCCTGTCCCCTTGGCTGTGGTTTCTACGCCAGTGCTCTCTAGAAAAGAAAAGGCATTACCAACCCCTATATTTAAAGAGAAAAATAAAAAAAAGATTAAAGGTAATATAAGAATATAATTTTTAATCTTTTTTAAACTCATAGAAAATTAAATTTTAACAGTATAAACTAATATTTTCTAAAATATTTTTTGATGTTCCACCACCATCAGTTCCTGCCGGATCGGAGCTGGTTAACTGTTCTCCAATAAAGGCGGTAATTGCATAAGCAGCTAGAACTATGATTAAACCAACAATTGCCTGAACAATGAGACCACGTGCCTTTGCCACCTGTTGTTCGTTGCCTTGAGACAGCATCCATGTAAGACCTCCATAGATTATTAAGGCCATAAAAATAACCCCGATGAAAGACAGAATGGCCCCTATTAATATACCTAGTCGACTAGAAATAAAATTACCGGAGCCTTTGGAGTTATCAACATCTTCAACACTAAAAGCCTCCCCCAAGTCCCCCACCTGAACTGTTTCCCCCAGACCATAAGAAGCCTGGACTACAGCAAAAAAAGAAAAAAATAAAAAAACCACTAATAAAAAAATGATAAATTTATTTAATTTAAACATATTTTATATTTTAATAGCAAAATATACGTCCATTGTTGTAGGCACTTTAATAATAAAACGCTCACAACGATGGTGCTTATTTCTAAAAATAAGCACCGTACTTCCAAAATCGACTTTAGAAATAACACAAAGAACTAGTTTCCGGTTGCAGACATTAATTCGTTTAGAACAAATGAAGCGATTCCCCAGGCGGCTAGAATTATAACCAAACCGATAACACCGGCTCCTAATAATTTTTTGGCCTCGGCCACTTTCTCTTCATTGCCTCCAGCGGTCATCCATTTAAATCCACCCAAAAGAACGATAATAACGGCGATGATTCCCAATAAAGTTAGAACTACGTTAATAATTTGGGCTATCATGGTGCGAGGATCTTTTTGTCCCAAGACAATCTCTTCTCCTCCTGCGGCCCCATTAATATAATTATAACCGAAATTATCTCCGGCTGCCTCTACTCCAGCAGGCAATACCATCAAAAACGGAGTTAAAAACAAAGAAACTATAAACAAAGAAATTATTTTTTTTCTCATAATTCACCACCTTTCTAGTTTTAAATTTAATAAATTATAATATTAAAATTATAACACAAAAGAACGGAAACGACAATAAAAACATTAATAAAAAGTGAGCACTAGTTTCCAGTAGCGTCCATTAATTCATTTAAGACAAACGAAGTTATTCCCCAGGCGGCTAGAATTATAACCAAACCGATAACACCGGCTCCTAATAATTTTTTAGCTTCAGACACTTTTTCTTCATTACCCCCGGCAGTCATCCATTTAAATCCACCTAAAAGAACAATAATAACAGCGATGATGCCTAACAAAGTTAGAACTACATTAATAATTTGAGCTATCATGGTGCGAGGGTCTTTTTCTCCTAATACTAATCCGTTATTACCACTTTTTACAAAATCAAGACCAAAAACATCATTTGTGGCTCCAGCTGGCAAAGCCATTAAAAATGGAGTTAGAAATAAGGAAATTATAAACAACGAAATTATTTTTTTTCTCATAATTCACCACCTTTCTAGTTTTAAATTTAATAAATTATAATATTAAAATTATAACACAAAAAAAGTAAACAACAATAAAAACAAACCAAAAAAGCTAGTTTCCGGTTGCGTTCATTAGTTCGTTCAGAACAAACGAGGTTATTCCCCAAGCAGCTAGAATTATAACCAAACCGATAACGCCAGCTCCTAATAATTTTTTAGCCTCAGACACCTTGTCTTCATTGCCCCCGGCGGTCATCCATTTAAATCCACCCAAAAGGACAATAACAACAGCAATAATACCAAGCAACGTTAAAACAACGTTGATAATCTGGGCTACCATAGTACGAGGATCTTTTTGTCCTAAAACTATGCCTTCTCCGGCTACCCCATTGCCATTTACATACCTTAATCCAAAAGGATCGGACGGCGTAGCCTCAGCTGGAAAAGCAATTAAAAATGGGGTTAAGAACAAAAAGAATACCAACAAAGAGATTATTTTTTTTTTCATACTTTAAAATTTTACTTTTAAAAAACTGCTATTAGAAATTAGTCTTAATTCAATATTTAACACACAATAATTCTAACATATATTTCAAAAAAGTACAATTACTGTTATAATAAATACATAATTTAAAAATAATTACCATGAAGAGAATAAAATTCAAGAACATTATAATTATCTTTTTCTATTTAATATTCTTTCTATTATTGCTAAAGAGTTCCTTCTCATACTTGGATCCTGATTTGGGTTGGCACTTAAAAGCCGGGGAAGAGGCTCATTTAAATAAAGCCGTTCCTTACGAAAATTATTACAACTATGTTTTTCCAGCCGAAGAAAATTTCTGGATAAATCACGAATGGCTATCAGACTACTTATTGTTTTTAGCTTATGATAATTGGGGCTATCCTTTTATAAACATATTTTTCGCCCTGCTTATTATATTAACCTTAGTAATATTAAATGGCTTTGTTAGTAAAAAGATAATAAAAGATGAGAGGTCTATTTATATTATATTAATAATAGAGGCTTTAGGTCTCAGGGCGATGCTACCTCATTTTGGCGTTAGAGTACAAGAAATAAGTGTTTTATTTCTCCTCTTATTATTAATAATTGTTTTTAATTTCGAAAAGGGGGCTTTAAATAAAAATAATCGTTATTTTTTAGTATTAATATGGTTGATCCCCCTCTTTTATTTATGGGCCAATTTACACGCTGGATTTTTATTAGGAATATTTACATTACTCTTTTACTTAGGAGTAAAAATAATTGAAAAAATTGTCTATAATTTTAAAGACAGAAAATTAGGAAGAACCCTGGAATCTTTCTTCAATCTAGAGAGCCGCCTTGGCAACAAAAACTTAAGGATATTTTTTGTTTTCTCTATTTTGGCTGTTGCCAGTACCACCCTAACTCCTTATGGCTTAAAATTGTTTGACTTTTTATCTTCCTATAAAAATACCGCCTATTTAAAAATAATATCTGAGTGGCTACCTCAGTATTATTGGCCTCTGATGTATGAACAGATAGTATACATCGGACTAGTTTTAACTGGTTGGATAATTACTGTGTTTTTTTATAAAAATTATAAAAATAATCAACATGGAAAGGTTTTTCTAAGCCCCTGGATGCTGGCTTTAAATCTTTTTTTTATAATTTTAGCCATAAAATCGAAAAGGCACTTTCCTCTGTTCTTTATAGTATCACTTCCATTTATTTCCAGCTTCTTTTATCATGAGTTTAAAGAGACATTATTGAAAGGAATAAAAAAAACAAATAATACTATAGACTGGTTTTTAAAAATATTTTTAATTAGTGTTTTTACTTGTACTACCTTGTTAATAGCTATAAATATTAATTTTGTTTATAATCCCTTTGATTACTTTAATCAAAGCTACCCCCGAGACGCCACTAACTTTCTAAAAGAAAATCATGAAAAATATTTTTCAGCTAATATTTTTAATCACTATGCCTGGGGAGGATATCTGATTCATGAATATCCAGAAAAAAAATTATTTATTGACGGACGCCTTCCCCAAAAAGAAATTAATAATCACAGCTTTGTAGAAGAATATGCTTTGTTTTTTTCAGAAGAAGAGGAAATCGTTACTAAAAAAATTGAAGAATATCAGATTAAATTATTTTTACTAGACAAACCAATAAAAATAAAAAAACGCTGGTTAGATAAAAAAATATTTGGCTTTAAAAATGACTATCTAGAGACAGAGAACCAGCTAATAAAATATTTAGACAATAACAATTTTAATAAAATCTATGAAGACGAAATTAGTGTCATCTATTACCAAAAATAAAAAAAACAACAAAACATATCTTTTTATTGCCTTCTATTACTTATTGCTATTATTATTTTGTTTATTTTTTCATTATAGAAATTATTTAAACGCTGACGAGGGAGTAATTTTAAATGGAGCTTGGCATCTTTTTAACGGCTATCAATTATACTTTGACTTTTTTGAAATAATAGGTCCAGGGAGCTTTTATCTTGTTTTTTGGGGTTTTAAAATATTTGGACCTCATTATTATGTTGCCAGTATAATAAGCATATTGGTTCTATGGGGTGGCTCTATTGGAATTTTTAAACTTCTAAATTTAATAAAAAAAGATATTTTCTTGAATTTTATAATTCCAATTTTATTTATAATTATTTTTATCGGTGATCCGATTATCAATCATAATTTATATAATATTTTTTTTATAATTTGGTCTTGCTATTTTTTGGCCCTGGGACTTAAAACAAATAAGAGCAAATATTTTGTCTGGGGCGGTTTTCTCGGAGGATTGGCTGTTGTTTTCTTACAACAAAAAGGATTATTGTTTTTGGGTTCAACTTTTTTATTTTTACTAATGGACATGATAAGAAATAAATTTAAAAATTATAAAAATATTTCTATATATGTAGTCTTTTCTCTCTTGCCAATAACCTTAGTTCTTATAAATTGGCCTATAGAATTACTTTATTATAATCTAATAAAGTTTCCCTCTTTAAATTACTGGGAAGCAAACAAAACCTCGTTTTTATTATTAATAATAGCCACTCTTTTCTTTTCGTATTATGCAATAAGATTAAAAAATAAATCCAAGATTACCGACTATCTCCTTTTTACTCAATTTTTTTTACTACTATCTGTAATCCCATTAGCAGATCTCTATCATATTTCATTAGTAGTTTTTCCCCTACTAACTCTAACACCTTTTTTGTTTATAGCTTCAAAAAATTGGACTAAAATAATCCCTATTATATTTCTATTTTGGATGGCCATTTATTCTTTGGGGGAAGCGATAACAAACTTCAAGCCATTCTATTTTTTCCCAAAAGATTTTATTGAATTTATAAGAGAAGAATGTCCTGATAAATATATTTATGTTGGACCGTTCTGCCCTGGTATTTATTTTGAAACGAAAAAAATAAATGCCAGCTCCTATGGATTGTTAATTGAAGGATATTCTACCACAGAACAATTTGAAAAAGCGTTAGAAGAAATTAAAATAAACCAACCTTCCTGTATAATACTAAATTATAGCCAAAATACCAGCGAACACTTTCAACATCAAGGAAATAATGTATTAGAAGAATACATTAGCAAAAACTATAGAATTAAGAAAACTTATTATGATAATCAAATCGTCATCTATAGCAACCGAGAATAAAAATTTAATTTTGCCAAAGTTTATGAAAACAAAATTATCATCACTTATCATCAAAAATAAAAATCTAATTTTACTGGGACTAATATATTTCTCTTTTTTATCTCTATTCTATTTAGTAGAGCCAGTTAGAATAATAATATTTCAAGAAAGCTCTCAGACCCTAGGAGAGAATGTTGTTTTTTGGGCCGTGATTCTAAATCTTATTATTTTGTTTTTAACCCACCTATTATTTTTTAAAAAAATACAAAAAATTTCCTTCAAAAAACTTTTTATAGTAAGTGTAATAATAAACTTATTTTTATGGTTAGTTTGGCCTATTGCTTCATCAGATGTTTTTGGTTATATTTACCAAGGAAGAGTCTGGGCGATTTTCAAAGAAAACCCTTATTTAACTAGCTATTACAGCTTTCAACATGATGTTTTCTTCAACAGTCTAAACAACATTTGGTCGGAATACACCTCGAGATATGGGCCAATTTTTACAATAATCAATAGCTTTTTTACCTTCTTATTTAAAAACAATATTGTATTAAATTTATTTATCCTGAAATTTTTCTTTATAATAATTAATATTTTAAATGGATACTTAATTTATAAAATAACTAAAAACAAAAAAGCCTTTTATCTATACACACTTAACCCACTAATATTATTTGAATTTGCTATAAACGGGCACAACGATGTCTTATTTATATTCTTTATAGTATTGGCTATGTTCTTTCTAGGTAAAAAAGGGCACGACTTAAAAAACTACTTAACCTCTTTTTTCTTATTAACACTGTCATTTCTGACAAAATTTATATCCGTTATCTTTTTACCAATATTCGCTCTGAAAGCGTTTATTAAAACAGATAAAAAAGCACTATTAATTTTTTACTTGCTTTTAATATTTTCTATTACCTTAATATTGTCATATATTCCTTTTTCAAAAAAAATAATAGACATTGTTGGGGCTCCGCTGCCTCAGCTAAGCATGTTAAGCATAACTGCGTCTCCATTAATAATTTTGCTGATACTAATTTCTATGCTCACAAAAAACTATCTACCACTAGAGTCTGTTATACCAATAGCAGGGGTTATCTTTGTTTTCTGTTATTTAATAATTTTGTTTGATATAATCAAGAAAAGGAAGGTTTTAAAAAACAGTCAAAACAATCTTTCTTTCTTTTGGTATTTTGGCCTAGTTCTATTGCTTTTTTATCTCACATCAATCCCCTGGCTAATGCCATGGTATTTCCCGTTATTAATAGCCTTGTTCTCAATAATATTTTCTAGCACCTCAAAAAAAGAGCGTTTTTCTCTGCTGGTAATATTTGGGGCAACTTTTTATGGAATTATTAATTATTTAATTTTAAGATAAGTCTATGTTAATCGAGTTTACTTTTCCTTGCTACAATGAGGAACAATTGTTACAAAAAAATTGTTTAAAATTTCTTCAATACCTAAAAGACCAAAATTACCATTTTGATTGGCGAATAATATTGATAATAAACGGCTCTAGTGATAGTTCTGAAAAAATTGCTTTAGATCTAGAACAAAAAAACCCAGAAATAAGGGCCTTTATAATAAAAGAAAAAGGTAGAGGAAATGCTATTAAAACTTATTTCGACCAAAGTCAGGCTGACTTTTTAATTTATATGGACATTGATATGGCGGTATCAATAGAAAACACCAATGATTTAATTAACCCTTTTTTAACAGAGAACTATGATGTTGTTATTGGTTCTCGTTTATTAAAAATATCCAAAACTGAAAGGTCATTTATTAGAGAGCTAAGCTCAAGAACATATATTTCCTTATCCAAAATAATCATAAAACACAAATTTTCCGACCTGCAGTGTGGCTTTAAAGGCATAAAAAAAGAAGATTGGACAAAAATAAGCCCCCATATCGAAGATCGTGGATGGTTTTTTGACACCGAGCTACTCCTCTGGGGACAATTACTGGGCCTTAAAATAAAAGAAATTCCGGTTAATTGGTCGGAAAATCGTTACGAAAAAAGAAAAAGCAAGGTAAAACTAGTTAGAGACTCTTTAGTTTTTATAAAAAAACTAATTCAACTAAGAAAAAGAATTAAACACACCGATGTTAACAAAGATTTTTCTTCTTCGCCACCCCAAAAATACTAACCCCGCAAGGAAACCTTAGACCTTTTTTTATTAAAAAATTCTCCAAATAGAGAATACTAAAAAAAACAAAATTTAATGCTTTAGAAATTTTTTGAACATCAGAATTGATGGTCTTTTTTTTAAAAATAATTCTATTAATAAAAACCACAGGAAAAAGAAAAAAATTCCAATAAAAAATTTTTGTAATTTGAAAATCGTTATCCACAAGTCTCTGACGCAAACCTCTCATCGAGTATCTTCTGTGATGTTTCATATAGACATCATGTCCACTATACAAAAATTGAAAAGCGGGGACAGAAAAAATAAACAGACCATCCTTTTTTAAAACTCGATAAATATTCTTTAAAGCTAAGTTATCATCTTTTATATGTTCCAAAACATCAAAAGCACAAATAACATCATATTTTTCAGATTCTTCTAGCTCTTTTTCGGCATCCTGATAAAAAACCTTAAAACCAAGCTTAGAGGCTTCGTCCAGAGCATCTTTATTAACATCTGAGCCAAAAACCTCGTTACCTGAAGAAGATAAAACCTGAAGTTGTCCCCCAGCCCCACAGCCAATTTCTAGAATTTTTTTATCCCTAATTTTATATTTTTCTAAAATAATCTTAATAAGCCGTCTTCTAGCCCTATACCAAAAAAAGTTTGATTCAAGACCAATTTTTTTGAAATCTAAATAGTCCATATATCAATTTAAGGCGTCTTTATAGTGTTTTAAACTAGCTTTACCTATTTTTTCGTTGAGAACAATATAAATATAATCCAATCTTATTTTTTCCAGATCCATCTTTCTAATAGAGGCGTACAAAACCATAGCTTTTTTTATTTTTTCTATTTGACTGCTTTTAAAATTATCATCCTCCTCTTTTTTAAACTTCTGCACCCTAGTTTTAACTTCAAAAAAAACTAATTCACCTGCCTTCTTGTCTCGCGCAATAATATCAACCTCTAAGTGACCCAATCTAAAATTACGCTCGATGATTTCATAGTTATTGGCCCTTAAATAATTTTCGGCCAAATCCTCTCCGGTTTGGCCGACTCTCTTTCTATTATTCATTCACTTTTAAGGTAAATATTTTTTAAACTCTTCTTCTTTGCGTCGCTCTTCTCGATGAAAAATTATTTTTTTTATTTTTTTACTAATATTTAATAACCAGACAATTATAATCGCCAACCAAATAAGCAGCCAAAAGCGAGATGAAAAAAATTGAATTTGTTGACCATTAAAAAACAATAATACAACCCCTAAAACTAAATTAATAAAACAAAAATCATATAATTTATTAAATAGAATCTTATTCTTGCCTGTTTTTTTGCGATAAATCATAAAGACAATACCAGCCACAAAAAGCAAAGCCAAGAAAGCTATGAATAAATTTCGAGCTAAAGGAACAAAAACTTCTGGACGAGATTCGAACCAATAACTTAATGTAAATAAATTAGTCATACTATAAAATTAATTATTTTTTAATCAATAATAGGCCATAATGATGATGGCCAGCCGGAAAATCTTCGATTATTTCTAGCCCTAGTTTTTCGGCCTCTTTTTTTAAGTCTTCTTTTTTAATTCTTAATTCATTGTTGCGGGCGAAAGAAAAATCCCCCTCATTCCACTCAACTATTAACATCCGACCACCTAATTTCAACATTCTAACTGATTCCTTTAAAATGTCAAGATATTTTTGAGACTGATGCAGGGTATTAATTAGCAAGGCCCCGTCCAAGGATTCGTCGCCTATTTTTGTGCCCTTATATATTTCTAAATTACTCCAAACAGCCTCTACTTGCTTTAAGTTCTCTGTTTTAGCAATACTTTTGATTGATTCTAGATTCCCCTTTAAAATATCCACCGCATAAACTTTGCCGTGTTGAGAAATTCTCTTGGCCAGAGAAAAAACGAAATAGCCAAAAGAACCACATCCTAGATCGGCTATTTTTTCATTGTCGGCACTGATTACTTTATCTA
>Ga0334884_1000445_pt1 | contig 76611 bp, 61 predicted proteins | sample GraSluR1_MG_7_FD_207215 | JGI IMG/M metagenome (GOLD analysis project Ga0334884, IMG submission 207215) | Sludge microbial communities from methane-producing bioreactor in Wageningen University, Netherlands - Granular Sludge_12_05 R1 | ecosystem: Engineered > Bioreactor > Anaerobic >... | reverse complement strand
TGAACCTATAAAGAAGATGGTGGTCACCACCAACATCTTTACAGGTATACACAAACCACCAACATCTTTACATAATCAAAAAATAAAACTTGCTTTCAAAAGCAAGTTTTTTAATACTTTCCATCTATTTCTTTATTCAAAATAATTTTATAAATTATCTCCTCGTGAAACTTAACAAATTTTTGATTTGGTAACTCCATCTCAAAAACTTTTTTATATCCACTCACCTCACTATTCATAACAACGTAGTAACAATGATATTTAACTTTTTCATTTTCTATAAAGCTACCTAAATAATTCTTTTTTAAAACTTGTAAATTTAATTTTTTAGTTATTATATTAAGCATTTCATCATGAAAAATTACACTCTTAGATATATTAAAAACAATTCCTCTTAAACCTTCTTTAGTGTCTTCTAAATAAAAGTTTTTATCTTGCTTAATAACTAAGTATAACTTTTCCTTTAAACTTTCTCTTCTTTTTTTAATAATTCCTTTATATCTATTAAAATAAAATCCTCCAAAAATAAAACTAGTTATTATAAAAACACCACTAAAAGGCAAAGCAAAATATAGATAACTATCAAGTTTAATTATTTCTAAATTTAAATCAATTAAAAAAGAAATCAAAAACAATCCTAAAAGACTTAGCGTAATAATAAAATTAATATAAAATCTTTGTTTGATGTTTTTTTCTTTAATTGCTTGGTTAATTACTAACAAAATTATAGTAGCGATTGCGATAGAAATAAGAACATAGAACAATTTCAATACCATAAATACTACCTTAACATTTCCCTAAATAATTCTTGGTAATTAAGTTGAATTCTATCTAATGTTACTATTACTTCAGTTATATAGTCTTTAATCACAATTCTTTCAATTATATATTCACTTTCTAAAAGCCCATCAGTTGCAGTGATCTTTATTTTACCAATTGAAGTTTTTAAAGAAGGCACACGCCATGCATAACTAAATTGATTATCTACAACCGTTGCACTAAAATTATAAGAGTAATTTATACCATTAGTTGAAATCGAAATACTTACATCAACCAAATCTTCATTTTCATCACTTACAGTACCGACAATATTAACTAATTCAGCAAACTCAAAATAATTACGGCCAACACTAAAACTAACATCACTAATCACAGGTGCTATATTACCAGAAATTTTTTCAGAAAAAACCTCTTCATAACCACTACTTAATTCGCCATCTTTATATATTATCTTTATTCCAAAAGTATAATCTTTATATGACAATGTATCAATACTAACTTCATAACTAGTTTGATCATTTTCAATTACTTGAGCAATATTACTATTATTATAAGTTTTTGTTTTTCCTTCTTCAAAAGCATAGATCGCATAGCCTAAAGCTCCATCAACTTTGTTAAAGTTAATTGAGGCTTGTTTATTTTCTCTTACAACAGAAAGAGATGGAACTATTAAATCATAACTCGAAACATCTTCGAAATCAAAACTAAGGGTTTTATGTGTCCAATATGTTTTAACTTTTTCTACTGCTTCTTTCATATATAAATTTTCAGGTAAAACAAAGTTTTTAGCTGAAAAAAAGAATATTCCTTTCACTGATGGAAATTGTGCTTGATATCTTAACACATCAATTAACTCATTTGTATTAGTCCAACCACCTTCATTTGTAGAATAGTTATAAGATGCAAGCCCCATATATATCTTTACATCAGTTCCATCTACAGCATCTATCCAAGTAGCAGTTCTAGGTTTATGATAACTTCCTCCTAGTGCTTGATACATTTGAGGCACTACATAATCAATCCACTCATTAGTAATCCAATTTTCCACATCAGCATATTGACCTGAATAAGTATCTGAAATACTTGACATTGGACTAATCCCAAATTCAACTGACTTTTGATTCGTTACATTATGTAAAGAAATAGAATCACTAATCTCTTCTACTAATAAATCAACTTGAAGTCTTCTCCAATCTTCTTGAGTAATAGCACCACTCTTATATTCTAAATACGTATCATAGTCTTCTGATAAGTCAACACTTGTATAAAAGTAATCATCAAAATGAATTGCATCAACATCATAATTGGTAACAATTTCTTCAATCGTATCAACTAAATGAGCTCTAACAGCGGGTTCACCTGGATTAAGTAATAATCTATTCCCACCTATTACTAATAAATCAGGATTGTTTTTAGCAAAATTATTTGCACCCAAACTATTTAAATAAGCTGTAATCGCTGTATCATAATTGCTAGGATCAAGTCCTTCTAAAATACTCATAGCTGCTCTATACGGATTTAACCATGCATGAAATTCCATTCCTCTTGCATGAGTTTGTTCTATCATCCATGCAAATGGATCCCAGCCTGGATATAGCCCATCTTGACCAGCCATATAAACACTCCAAGAATTTATACTCGATTGATAAAAAGCATCATTACAAGGTCTAGCTTGAAAAAATACTGTATTCATATTATATTCTTCAAATGTATCTAGAATTCTTAAATACTCATTTTGGTAAGCTAAAATACTAGCAGATGTTGTTCCTATTTGTTGCGGGATATCAATATTATAAACAGTTGAAACCCAAGCTCCACGCATTTCAAATATTTTTTGTTCATATGTTGTTGGAACCGTATAAACTACAGCTGCTTTAACATTAACAAAACTTAAAAAAACAAATAAAAACACTAAACCAAATCCAAATAATTTTTTCATTAGACACTCCTTAATGCATATATATTTATTATATCATAAAACCGAAACTTAAAAAAACACTATTTTTTAAAATAGTGTTTTTTTGGATTAAATAATTATTTTTCAAAAATTATTTTTCCTTTATTAATTGTTTTAAATACTTCAAAGTTATTATTGATTACAGTGAAATCCGCATCATAACCTTCTTTAATATAGCCTTTTTTATAATCAATTTTTAAATTTTTGGCTGGATTAATAGTTGCTAAATCAACTACATCTAAATAATCCATTGCCATAACTTCTTTAATATTGCGCATTGCTACATTCATACTTAAAGTAGAACCTGCTAATGTACCATCTACTAACCTTGCAGCCCCTTCTTTTACATATACTTTTTGGCCACCTAAACTATATTCACCATCTGGTAAATGTTTAGCTTCAATTCCATCAGTAATTAAAACAATTCTATCTTTACCTTTTGTTTTAAATAAAATTCTAATTGCATCTGGACTTACATGAATTAAATCCGCAATCAATTCACAATACAAATCATCACAAAGCATACTTCCACCAACTGTGCCCGCTTCTCTATGATGAAGTCCTCTCATAGCATTAAAACAATGAGTTACTGAAGTTGCACCAAGAGCAGCAGCTTCTTTTACTTGAGCGCTTGTTGCATCACTATGGCCTAAAGATGCAACAATATTATTCTTAACTAAATACTTCACAAGTCCTTCACCATCTTCTTCAAAAGCTAAAGTTACCTGTCTAATGTTATCTCCACTTTTTTCTTGATAGTGCTTAAACTGTTCAACTGAACAAGCAGTAATCGCTTCTTCAACTTGAGCACCTTTATGTTTTTTAGAAATAAAAGGTCCTTCTAAATGAATGCCTAAAACTTCTGCACCTTTGTTTTGTTTCTCCATATATCTTTTAATATTTTCTAAAGCATGATCAATATTTTCTTCAGATTGAGTCATAGTTGTTGCTAAAAAACTCGAAACTCCTTCTTTAGCAATAGTTAAAGCAATATTCTCAATATCATCTAAAGTAGGATACATACCATCTGAATTATTAGCACCATGAACATGTTTATCAATAAAACCAGGAACTACTACTAAACTATCATCTAAAGTAGTTAACCCATCTTCTAAAACATCTCCAATTTTTTTGATTTTCCCATTTTCTATTAATAAAGATGTTTTGACAATTTTTTTATCCCCTAAATACAAATTAACATTTTTAAAGCCCTTCATATTTACCTCCTTATTTAAACAATCCAATTATATCATTAAACGTAACATAAAGCATCAAGCCCATCAAAAGTGTCATCGTAATAGTTATTAAAACTGTTTCAACTTTTTGATTAGGTTTTCTCTTAGTAACAGCCTCATAGCCTAAGAATACCAAACGCCCACCATCTAAGGCTGGAATTGGCAATAGATTTAACAAACCAATATTAATACTTAATATCCCAAGCCAAAACAACACCATCGCGAATCCTTGCGTTGAAATAACAGTTAATAAACTAAAAATTCCAACAGGTCCACTTAAATCACTAACGTTTACTTTTTCACTAGCAAATAATAAATTAAGTGTTCTAAAAATCATCAAAACACCGTTCTTAGTTTGTTTTAAAGCATACAATCCACTTTGACCTAAACTAAAACTATACTCAGGAGCAACTCCTAACAAAACAACTCCTCTTGCAAATTCATCACCAGTAATTGATGGTTGAGCTTCTAATAAGGCATTAGGATATGGTCTTATCTCAATTGAAACATCAGTAGTATAAGATTCAATAAAAACTGGTTTACCAGATATACTAGTTTTAATGTAATCTTCATCTAATAAAGCACCTTCTGAATCAACCCTATAATTAGCTTTATCAATAATTATAGTCATTGGATCGCCTTCAAGATTATTATAAATTGCATTATAAATTTCTTTCCAACTGCTTATATAAGCTCCATCAATTGCTCTTATAATATCGCCTTCTTTGATTTGAGAATTATCACCAGAATTCCCAGAAAAAGTTGAAACCCTAGCAACTTCTCCAGGTACATTTGATAAATAATTACTACTTATTCCAGCATTATAAAGTACATATTGTGGACTCATAATCGCATCGTATTCAACACCATCTCTTAAGTACGTAATAATAATACTTGAACTAGTTAAATCAGTTGAAAAAGAATCCATAAATTCTCTTAAGTCAACCCAAGTATCAACTTCTTTTTGAATACTTAAATTGTTAGTTCTTAGAAATATTATTTCATCACCATTTCTTAATCCGGCATCAGTAAAGTCATCAACGTTTGTTGCATAATAAATTGGTGAATATTCATCAACATTTGTTATTGTATTTGAAGAAGTATTCGGAAACCCTTGAATTAAACCAGCTATAAAAAACACAAAGATTGCTAAAAGAATATTCATAAATGATCCACCAAACATTACCATAGCACGTTCTCTTTTAGTTTTAGAATTTAACGTTCTATTGTATGGAGCTATTTGATATTCAATTTTTTTCTCATAAATAAAAGCTTGAGGATCAACTTTATATTCAATTTCTTTTTCGCCATCTTTAACAACAACAAATAAATTACCAGTTTCTTTTTCATCAAAAATATCATAATTTACAATTTCATGTAATGGTAAATCTTTATATTTCGCATTGTCTATATCTATATAAATATTTTTAACAATATCATCTACAATTTCTAATCTTACTTTTTTGTTTTCTTTTAAAGGATCATCTTCTAACACTTCACCAGCTATAGCACAAAAACCTCCAATTGGGAAAGCTCTTAAAGTATATAATGTTTCACCTTTTTTCTTTTTCCATAAAATTGGTCCCATACCAAAAGCATATTCACGACAAAGAACATTAGCTTTTCTTGCGAAAAAGAAATGCCCACCTTCATGAATTGCAATGATAGAGCCTAATACAAAAACAAATACTATTATCCCTAGTAATATTTGTCCAAAACTCGCTAAAATCATCTCTTCACCTCGTACATATTATATATGTTTTCTTTTACCAACTTATCCGTCTCTAAAATTACATCTAAAGAAGGATTTAAAATATTATCTACACTTTTAACTGATTTAGAAATTATTTCTTCTATTTCAATAAACTTAATTTTTTTCTCTAAAAAAAGTTTAACAGCTGCTTCATTACTAGCATTATAAACAACTGGCATAATACCTTCTTCTCTACCACAAAAATATGCTAATTCTAAACACGGAAATCTCTTAAAACTTAACTCTTGAAAACTTAAATTTTTCACTTCAAGAAAATTCAAACTTTTTATATTAAAGAAATTCTTTCTTTCTGGATAAAACAAAGCATATTGAATCGGAATTCTCATGTCAGGATTACCAAGTTGCGCAATAATACTTTTGTCAACAAACTCTACCATCGAATGAATAATACTTTCTTTATGCAAAATAGTTCTTATTTTATCATAGCTAATATCAAATAAATAATGTGCTTCAATTACTTCTAAGCCTTTATTAACCATTGTAGCACTATCAATAGTAATCTTTTTTCCCATTGACCAATTAGGGTGACACAAAGCATCTTCTAAAGTTACGCTTTCAAGAGCTTCTCTAGTTTTATCTCTAAAAGAACCTCCACTTGCTGTAATTATAATACTTTCAACATCTTCATTTTTACTATTAAGTAAACATTGAAAAATTGCACTATGTTCACTATCAATCGGAATTAATTTTACATTATTCTTTTTAACTAAATCTTTTATGATTTTTCCAGCAGTAACTAATGTTTCTTTATTAGCAAGCAATATATCTCTCTTATGTTCAATAGCTTTAACAGTTGGCATTAGTCCCGCAATTCCAACAATTGCATTAACTAGCAATCCACCATCACCACCACTTGTTACTAAATCAAGAAGTCCTTCTTCACCTGAAAAACAAATTATATCACTGAATTCCTTTTCTAAATCTTCTTTATCTTTTATATTACCTACACAAGCATATTTAGGTTTAAATTCTTTGATTATTTTTTTTAGTAATTCTATATTACTAAAACAACTGACAGCTTTCAAAGAAAACGCATTTTTATTTTCTCTTAAAATTTCAATTGTTTGTTTCCCAATAGAACCAGTTGCCCCTAACAAATACACATCTTTCATATTTTTTCCTCTACTAACTAAGTAAACCAAGTTGAATGATCTGTGTGATAATATACAAACAAGCTCCTGCCCATATCATACTATCAAACCTATCTAACACTCCTCCATGACCTGGAAAAATTTTTCCAAAATCTTTTATCTCATAAGTTCTTTTAAACTTAGATGCTACTAAATCACCAACTTGAGCCATAATAGATAAAAACATCGAAATAACAAATATAGCAATTGCTGTAATAATAGCTGTTTTAAAGTTGTCAACTTTTATTATATTCATTATAAACGCACTAGCAACTCCCGCTAAAGAACCAAAAACAGCTCCAGCAATAGCGCCTTCAACTGATTTTTTTGGACTGATTTCTGGACATAATTTATGCTTTCCAAATTTACATCCAAAAAAATATGCAAAAGTATCCGTAAATACTACAATAATGAATAAATAAGCAATAGTTCTACCACCCCAAAAATTGGTTTCAAAATATTCTGATGTTCCAATTGGTTTTAAATATCTAATACTAATTACATATCCAATTAATAACCCTGTATAACAAAGCGCCATAATTGAATTAGCAATATCATAAGCAGTTGAATGATTCGTAAAAATCAAAATTGTAGTAATTATCACTATACAACTTAAAAACACTACAACTAACCAAAATTGATTTGCAAAAACACTAGGATTTTCAGCTGCTAAGGCTACATTTACATACCATACCATAAATGTAAGAATCCCAGTTAAAATTGGTACTACAAATCTTACTTTTTTCAAACTTTCAGATTTTGTATAAAACATATTCATCATCTCAAAAGACGCTATCATACTTAAAACTATTCCTAGTATCAAGAATGGGATTCCTGCTATAACAACCAATGGAACAATTATAGCCATTAAAACTAACCCTGTAATAATTCTTGTTTTCATATTATCCTTTATTCCACCTTACCATATCGTCTTTCTCTTTTGAGAAAGTCTTTTATTGCTTTGTCAAAATCACTTTTTGTAAAATCAGGCCATAATTTTTTTGAAAAATATAACTCTGAATACGAAATTTGCCAAAGTAAGAAATTACTAACCCTTAACTCATTACTAGTTCTAATTAATAAATCTACATCAGGAATACCCTTTGTAAATAAGTAAGATTCCATTATTTCTTTATCGATAACTAATAGTTTATCTTTAATAATATTATTTACTGCATTAATTATTTCAGCCTGGCTTCCATAATTAAATGCTAATATAAAATGTAACCCTTTATTATTTTTTGTTTTTTCAACAATTTCTTTTTTTGTTTTTAATAATTCACTATTAATATTTTCATCAAAGCCAATAAAACTAACCTTTATATCGTTATCAGATATTTGTTTTTTATTTTCTTCAAAAAATTCTAAAGGAAGCTTCATAAGATAATCAACCTCTTCTTTAGGGCGATCCCAGTTTTCAGTTGAAAATGCATAACAAGTAAGGTATTTTACCCCTACCTTATTAGCATGCATAATAATATCAACTAATCTCTTAGCTCCCATTTTATGCCCTATATTTCTAGATAGATTTCTTTTTTTAGCCCACCTTCCGTTGCCATCCATTATTATAGCTACGTGTTTAGGCGGTGTAATGTTTTTAGTTTTTTGCATCTCTTTTCACCATTATTTATATTATACAATAAACCACAATAAATTTCCATATTTTATATTATTTATTTAATTCAAGTATAAAAAAATAGAAGGCTTGAATAAGCCTTCTATAAAATCTATTTTTTTATTATAAAGGAAGAGTTGGTTCCCATTTAGCATAATACATGCTTGCAGGAGCTACGCCTTCTTCAATTGTAGTAACAACATCACCAGTGAAACTTGAATTATCATACCATCCCTTAAAGAAATATCCTTCTCTTGATGGAAGTGCTAATGTATAATCTAATCCTTGAATATAAGTTACTACTGGGAAAGTTGTCTCTGTTGATTCAGATGCAACTTCATTCCATCTTAGAGTAGTTGTTGGTATTGTCATACGGAAAGTTTCAAAAACTGAACCTGCAGTATGACTTTGTGTACCATAAAAATAACCATCTAAAATAAATCCAGCTAAAGCTTTTCCAGATTCGCTATTAATATCAGATGTAGCGTATTTCAATGGGAACATATACCATAAATGAGTTGCTAGATTAATATACTTACTCTTATAAGGTTCAGTCCCAAAGAATCCACCTGTTGCTTCTCCATCTAAAATTGAAGTCCAGAAGAATTGTGAATAACCATCAGGTGTTGCTGAAGTAACACTACTTGTCCAGTTGTATATAGCTACTGGATCAGCGTAATCAGCACTAAAATCAGCCCAATTTGTTTTTCTTAAATTTGCATGAACTGTTGAAGCTTCTAATAAACTATTATCTGATAAATATGTATAATAATCTTGCATAAATATTTCTGGCAAATTAGAAACACCATCAATATAATATTTACCCACATAGTCACCAGACGGCACTGTAGTAACAACTCCAGTTGTCCAGTTCCAACTACCATCATTTAATGTATAGTTAACTGTATAAGTTAGGCTTTCATCTAACCATTTTCCATAAACTGTTACATTACCAGTAGAACCAAGTGTAATACCAGTTGTTTCAGTTTCTAGTGAATCAGTTTCATACCATCCTCTAAATAAGAAACCAGTTTTTGCATATTCAGTGTATGTAACTGCAGTAGTTACTGTATATGTTGCTGGAGTATGAGTTAACTCTGCAGCTCCATCATAATATTTAATTTCATAAGTAATAATACTAAATTCAGCTACAACTGTTAAGTTGCTAGTTACATTAGTGTAAGCCAAACTCCAACCAGTAAAGTTATAACCATTCTTTGTAGGATCACTTGGTGCAACAGCATCGTTTCCATATTGAATCACTTGATCAGCGCCTACTTGAACACCGTCAACCATAAACTTAACTGTAAAAGTTGCTACTACATATTCAGCTACTACATCTAAGTCTCCAGTAATATTACTAAAATCTTGATCCCAGCCTTCAAATACAAATCCAACTTTTTCAGGAGCAATAGGAGCAATTGCTGCTTGTCCATACGCTACAGTCTGTGCTTCACCTATCATTGTTAATTCATCTTCATAAAATCTAACAGTATAAGTAATTGGAGCAAACTCTGCGCTTATAATTAAATCACTTGTTACTTCATCAAACTCAGCATCCCAACCAACAAATGTATGACCAACTTTTGTTGGGTCAGCAGGAGCTACAGCTGCTTCTCCATGAGTAATTGTTTGAGTTGCGCCTTCTTGAACTCCATCAACTCTAAATATTACAGTATAAGTAGCTACAACGAAAGTAGCATTAACTTCTAAATCCTCTGTAACATCAGTTGCATCAATATCCCATCCATCAAACACAAATCCAACTTTTATAGGATCATTGGGTAAAACTGCATCCTCACCATAATTAACCTCTTGAGCCACACCAAACGGTGCACCATCTACCATAAATTGCACTTCAAACGTTTGAACCGCAAAAACTGCATTAACAACTAAATCAGCTTCAACATCTGTAAATGCTTTATCCCACCCAGTAAACACAAATCCAACTTTTGAAGGATCTGCAGGAGCAGTTGCATCTGCACCCTTTACAACTTCAGCGCTACTAATTTCAGTATCGCCATTCATAAACGTAACTGTAACTGTTTCTGTCTTTTTACAGCCGACTAAAAATAAACCAAAAATAAGAATTAATAATAAACTTTTTAAAAATCTCATTCTTTACCTTCACCTCTCTTATGCTTATATTCTACCAAATTTATATAAAAAATACTAGACTTTTTTTATATAAGTCTAGCATCCTTTAAAACACCTAAATTTCCATTATTGAAGCTTCTTTTTCTTTAGCTACTTTTTCAACATTTTCAATTTGTTTATCTGTAATTTTTTGAACTTCATCATTGTGTTTTTTTAATTCATCTTCACTAATCAAACTATCTTTTTCCATTTTTTTCAATTGATCATTCATATCACGACGAATATTTCTAATCGCAATTTTACTATTTTCAGAATGTTTTTTAACTTCTTTAACCAAATCTCTTCTTTTATCTTCAGTTAAAGCTGGAAAATTGATTCTTACAACAACTCCATCACTTTGAGGAGTAAGGTTTAAATCAGCTGTTAAAATAGCTTTTTCAATATCTTTAATAATTGATTTATCATATGGTTTAATTAATAATTGTTGCGCTTCAGGAGTTGAGATAGAAGCCACTTGATTAAGTGGTGTATCAGTACCATAATAAGAAACCATAACTTTATTCAAAACAGTTGGATTAGCTCTACCTGCTCTAATTAAAGCAAATTCTGCTTTCATACTTTCGATGGTTTTAACCATCTTTTCTTCACCTTTTTTTATAATACTTTCTGGCATATATTTATATCTCCTTTCATTTATTAGAAACTAAAGTTCCGATTGAGAAATCATTCGCAGCTTTTGCGATATTTCCTTTAACATTCATATCAAATACTATAATATCTATATTGTTTTCTTCACATAAAGTAATAGCTGTCATATCCATTACATGAAGATCTTTCTCTAAGACTTCTCTATATGTTAATTTATCAAATCTATAAGCATTTTTATTTTTCTTAGGATCATCACTGTAAACCCCATCAACACCATTCTTTGCCATTAAAATTAAATTAGCACCAAGTTCTGCACCTCTTAAAGCAGCTGTAGTATCGGTTGTAAAAAACGGAATCCCATTACCTCCACCAAAAATAACAATGCGGTTTTTATCTAAATGAGATAAGGCTTTTCTTCTAATATAGGGTTCTGCAACACTTGGAATTGACAAAGATGTCATCACTCTTGTATCACAACCTAATATTTCTAAAGCATTTTGCAATGCTAAAGCATTTAAGATAGTTGCAAGCATTCCCATATAATCAGCACTTGATCTTTCAATCCCGCAATTAATAGCATCTCTACCACGCCAAATATTGCCAGCACCAACTACAATAGAAATATCTACATCACCTTGATCATATAAATCTTTTATTTCTAAAGCAATTTCTTTTAATTTTAGATGATCAAAGCACATTTTGCTTTCACCACCTAAAGATTCTCCACTAAGTTTTAAGATAATTCTTTTTCTCATAAGCCCCTCCATTTTTTTAAAATTAAGGCACATAAATTATATTATGTGCCTTAGATAGTTTTAAAGTTGCGACATAACCTCGGCTACAAAATCATCTTGTTTTTTTTCAATTCCTTCACCAACTTCTAGTCTTATGAAAGAAATAATACTACTACGATTTGATTTTACATATTCGCCAACAGTCTGCTTATCAGCAGCCTTTACAAATATTTGGTCAACTAAACAAATTTCTTTTAAATATTTGCTTATACGACCTTTTACAATGTTTTCAATAACATTTGCAGGCTTGCCTTGGTATTGAGGATCATTAAGAGCCTCTTGTGTTAAAATGTTTTTTTCTTTTTCTAAGTCTTCAGCATTGATTTTTGTATCATCTAAATACTTAGGGTTCATAGCAGCTATATGCATAGCTACGTTTTTAGCAACTTCAAAATCATTCCCCTCAATTATAACAAGAGTAGCGATTTTACCATTCATATGAGAATAATATCCAAATGTTTGAGAATCAGTTTTGTCAAAGAAAGTAACTCTTCTTAAAGAAATTTTTTCACCAATTGTAGCAGTAGCTTGAATAATAATTTCTTCAACTGTTGTACCTTCAAAAACAGCTTTCATTGGATCGCTTTCCTTACTTGCAAGAATTGCTTTACCAATGTTTTCAACCATTTTTAAGAAACTTTCATTTTTAGCAACAAAATCAGTTTCTGAATTTACTTCATACATAACTGCTTTATTACCATCAACTTGATATGCACAAACGCCTTCAGCCGCAATTCTACTTGCTTTTTTAGCAGCTTTTGAAATGCCTTTTTCACGCAACCATGTAACAGCTGCGTCTAAATCACCGTTTGTTTCAACAAGAGCTTTTTTACAATCCATCATGCCTGCCCCTGTCATTTCTCTTAATTCTTTTACTAAAGATGCACTAATCATTCTTACTTCTCCTCCTCTTTAGTTTCTGTATCAGCTTTTTTAACACGTTTTGGTTTTTCTTCTACTACAGCTTCCTCAGTTTTCTTAGTTTTTTTAGGAGTTTCAACTTTTTCTTCTTTTACTGTTTCAGTTTTTTCAACTTCTTTTTTAACCGGTTTTTCTTCTTTTACTGTTTCAGTTTTTTCAACTTCTTTTTTAGCTGGTTTTTCTTCTTTTACTGTTTCAACTTTTTCAGCAGTTTTCTTAACTGGTGTTACTTCTTTTACTGCTTCAACAGCCTCAACTACTTTAACTTCTTTAATTTCTTCTACCACTGCTGCCTTAACCTCAGTTGCTGCTACTGGTGCTTGTGGTACTGGTGCTGGAGTTCTTGCAGCTTGAGTATTTGGTGTGTATGGTCTTGAAGGTCTTGAATCTCTTTGAGGTCTATTATCATCTCTTTGAGGTCTTGGAGAATATGGACGCTTGTTATAATTATTACGTCTATCATCTCTACCATCTCTTTGATATGCTTTTCTTTGAGGTCTTTCCTCAGGCATATCATCGCTAAATTCAATAACGATTGGAGTTCCACCTTGTGCTTCAACTACAGCATTAGCTAAAGTTGCAATAATTAATTTTACAGCACGAATTGCATCATCATTTCCTGGAATAATAAAATCAACTTCATCAGGATCGCAATTTGTATCTACTAATGCAAAAACAGGAATGCCTAATTTTCTTGCTTCCATAACTGCATTATGTTCACTCTTAGGATCAACTACTACCATAGCAGCAGGACGCCCTGTCATATCTTTTATACCATTAAAAAACTTTTCAAGTTTTTCTTTTTCTTTTTTAATTAAAATTACTTCTTTTTTAGGTAGAACTTCAAAAGTTCCATCTTCTTCCATCTTTTCAATTTCTCTTAATCTTCCGATACTACGTCTAATTGTTTTAAAATTAGTTAAAGTACCACCTAACCATCTTTGATCAACATAATATTGACCACAACGTACAGCTTCTTCTTTAATAACATCTTGAGTTTGTTTTCTTGTTCCTACAAATAAAACTGTTCCGTTATTTTGAACGATATTGAATAACTCTTTATAAGCCTCTTCAATTTTTTGTTCTGTTTTGGCTAAATCAATGATATAAATACCATTTCTTTCTCCAAAGATATACTCTTTCATCTTAGGGTTCCAACGGCGAGTATTGTGACCGAAATGAACTCCTGCTTCAAGCAATTGCTTCATTGTAATTACTGACATTTTTTTCTAATTCCTTTCATTTTTTTTCGTTTGGCCTCCACTAGTTTCTATCAAGCCCCGCCACACAAAATGTGCACCCGACGAGTCTCTAACTTAAGTGTGTGTATTTTTTTTGCCTTGATTATTATAACACATTATACTTAACTAAGCAAGAGAAATTTAACCACTATCTTACAACAATTTTAAAAGCCACTAAAAGTGGCTTAAATTTAAATACTACGTTTTATTAAATATCTATTTCAATAAAAAGCGCGTATAATGTAATACTTGTAAATTCTCCCGGTTCAATAATTGTTATTGCTTCACCTGTAAAGTCAAAGTTATCATACCAGCCTACAAAAGTATACCCATCTTTATATACCGTATTAATTGCTGTTGTTCTTTCGTATTCAAAATTGTTTTCCATGAAGTAATCTTCCCAAAAACCAAAAGCTGCTTCATTTGCACTAAAATTAGCCGATCTTGGATAACTTGTTAATACAGTGTTATTCAAAAACGCCCATACAGCCGCCCTCAAATAACTATTATTGGGTACTGGATATAAATTATTATATGAAGTGTGAGCCTGAGCATTCGCTACATTACATATATATTCATACATCCAACCAAAATCTTGTTCTTCATCAAAGAAGAAATCGGTCAATTTAGTTCCCGTATTAAGAGAGTCATAGAAAAAATTTTCTACGGTATTATTAACCCCTGAATATGTGTTAAATGCACTTACAAACGCTTCTGACATATCTTCCTTTGTAGTGTATACCCAATGGCCACCATCAAGATTATAAGTAACCAATACAGGAGGAATTTTTTCGAAAACTGCATTTAAGTATACATTAGTCTCTACTAATGTTGAAAAGTTGTATGCCTCATCGATTAGATAGTCACTATCTTTTTCCCACCAACCCAAAAATCTATAACCTTCTTTTACTGGGTTTTCTGGTTCTACAATAGTAGAACCATATATAATTGTAGTTTGACTAATATTTCCATCAATATTAAATACTATTGAAGCTTCATTCCACTTTGCATAAATCGTAATATCTGAATCAAAATTATATATATCTTCTTCATTTAGCTTTATACCATCACCATAGGTCAAACTATAATATCCTAAAAATGTATATCCTTCTCTTGTAGGTATCGGAAACTCTCCCAAAGCTTCTCCGTATGTAACAGTTTTATATGTTTGAGAAACCTCTCCATTCATTGGGTTGAATGTTATTTTATATGTATTAATTTCCCATTTTGCATATAAATTAATTTTACCAAGTGACCCATAGTAAATCTTTGTAACTACATCTCCTGTAAATTCTTGATTGTTATACCATCCTTTAAAAGTATGACCTTCTTTTGTTGGAACTCCTAATTCTATATTATCCTCAATTGTATAGCTTTCCGGATTAAGCTCATCATTTATCCCACCATTTAGTTCATATTTTATTGGATAATATAGTATATCCCACTTAACATAAAGTGCAAGATCTTGAGCCGGCATTTTTGTAAAATAATATTTGTTAGTTAGTTCTGAATCAGTATACCAATCATTAAAAATAGCTCCTGGTTTTATCGGGATAAATTTTATTGTTGGTGAGTCATATAAATATTTTTCTGTTTTAAGTAATCTACTTTTTCTAAAAGCACTTAAGGCTGGAAAAATTTTATGAGTTATATCTGTTTTATCCCCTAATTGACCTAAAGAATTATCTCCCCATGTAAATAAACTACTGAAATTTGTTAAAGCTATTGAATGAACAAAACCAGAACTAAGGTTGTTTATTTTCTCTTGATATTCTAAAGAAAAGTTTATCGTAATATCTATTGGAGCCGAACTGTATTCTAAAATAGTTCCATCGCCTAATTGGCCTAGTTCATTGTTTCCCCAAGTAAATAGATGCCCATTTTTTGTTAAAGCCATTGAATGAGAAAAACCTAAAGATACTTCTACTAATTTATCCCCTGTTTCTAAATTAAAGCCTTCGGTTATTTCATTTGGAGTATTAACATAATCCACTGTTCTTCCATCTCCTAGTTGCCCAAATGAATTATCCCCCCATACAAATAGACGCCCCTCATTAGTTAATGCCATTGAGTTAGCAAAACCAGAAGAAATTTTTGTTATACTATCTTCTGCTTCTAAAATCATACTACTAGTTATATTTGTAGGAATAGACCTATATTCATCATCTGTTCCATCCCCTAATTGACCTAAAGAATTATCTCCCCATGTAAATAAACGACCTTGATTAGTTAATACCAACGAATGAGCAAACCCTAATGAAAAATCAAATATATTCTCATCTACTAATAAACTAAATTTACTAGTAATATCTGTAACACTTGCTCTATAAACAACTGTAGTTCCATCCCCTAATTGGCCAGATGAATTATCACCCCAAATTAAAAACCGCCCTAAACTTGTTAATGCTGCAGAATGAGTTGCTCCCGATGCAATATCTACAATCTTCTCATTTGCTTGCATAGTAATATTTTGATTTATTTTTGTAGGAAAAGGCTTCATGCTTAAAAGAATCGAAACACCCAATTGGCCACAAGAATTATCGCCCCATGTAAATAAACTACCCAAATTTGTTAAAGCCATAGAATGCGAAAAACCTGAAGAAACTTTTATAATAATCTCATCTGCTTGTAAAACAAATTTAGAAGTTATATCAATTGGAGTAGAACTAAATTCAATCGTTGTTCCATCGCCTAATTGGCGAGCCGAGTTATCACCCCATGTGAATACTCGCCCCTTATTGGTTAAAGCTATGTTGTGAATGAAGCCTGCTGAAACTTCTATTATTTCTTCATCAACATCAAAAACAATGTTTCCCAGTAGGTCAGCACCTTTTTCAGCATATTGAATTGAATATTCATTTACACTTATGTTTCCATATAATTTGATATTACCAAAAGTTCCAAAACGGATATTAGTAACTTCATCGCCTGACATCTGATCATCTAAATACCAACCAGAAAAGGTGCAACCTTCAGAATTAACAGTAGGCAATACCAGCATGTCCTCAATTGTATAACTTTTTGGACTGAAAGAATTATCAATAACACCATCTAAAATATATTCTATAGAATAAGTATCAAGCTTCCATTTAGCATATAGCATAGTGTTTTCAGTTACTAAAAAAGTTGAATCATGCTCATTGGTAAATTTATAATCTAAATACCAACCTTCTAAGGAATATCCATCTCTACTAATTTGAATATCAGATACTTCTATTTTCTCATTTTCTTGAATATATTGTTTAGAAACAGCAGATCCGCCATTACTATAAAAACTAATTTCATACTTTGGTAATCTTCTAACATTTACTGTGTAAATTTCAAAATCTAAGTTTTCTCCAATAACTTCAATATATACTAAATTATCGCCTATTTCTAAAGAAATATTTTTAGTAGTAATTTCATTTGTTCCGCTTATATCAAAATATACTTTATAACTCGAACCACTTTCAACAATTACATTATTTAGGAATGCATAACTAGTAGTTTCGTTATCTACGTTGATTTTCAAATGATTTCTTTCTATTTCTATGGCATTCTCAATCGCCAAACTTGTCCAATCAACCTCAAGCCATTTAGCATATACTGTAATGTTCTTAACTTTCAATTCTTCTAAATCTGATGTTTCTAAATACTCTTGACTAAAAGTCGCATTATCAAAATACCAACCATCAAAAATATAACCTTCCTTGACTGGTTCGTTCGGCAAATTGATTTCTCCTTTTAGATTAATTAAGATTGATTCTACTATACTTCCGCCATTTGAATCAAAGTTAATAGTTATTTGGTTTTTATTAGTACAAGCAACCAAACTTGTAAAAACCAAAATTAATAAAATAAATACTATTTTTTTCATTTCTTCCCTCTTCTTATATTTAATATATCACATTACACTAATGGCTTACTTTCTGTTTTCTGAAAATGTCATTGTATAAACGTTACCGTTTTGGCGCATAAAGTTTTATATTAGTTATTCGCCTATATCATAATTTTTTATCTGTTTAAATTTAGGTTTGTTATTGTAACCTTATCGTCTTCTAACCCATAATCAAAAGTAATATAATTTATACTATCTATTAGGTATTTTAAGTTACCCAAAAACAAACTGCTTAAATCGTTAAATTGTATCAAAACTATTCATTCAATATGTAAATTATAAGTAACGATCTACATCCAGCATTTTAGAAATAATTCTTGTGGCGAGGCGTGGACTTATTCTATAAAGAAAATCCATAATCTTAGCATCAATTCCAAGAATTATACGATTTCTACTTCGTTTAATTGCACGAATGATAGATTTTGATACTTTTTGAGGAGTTAACATACGATAAGTTTTGGCAAGTTTGCTTGACATCAATTTTTTAGTATCAATTCCAGCAGTTGACATAATTTCTGTCGATACTCCACCAGGAATCACAAGCATAACATGAACAGAAGTATTTCTCAGTTCTTCCTTAATTCCCTCAGTTAGAAGTTTAACAGCTGCCTTTGATGCACCATAGATAGTTTGGAACTTAACTGGTAGAAATCCCCCCATACTTGAAACATTTACTATAATGGATTTAGATTGTTTTTTTAAATACGGCAAAAATGCCTGAATCATATGAACAGTACCATAAAAGTTCACATCTATAATACGATGTACTTGTTCAATAGTAAATTTTTCAACAGGCATAAATGTTTGAATAATTCCAGCATTGTTGATGATACCATCAATTTGACCGAATACCGCAAGAATTTTTTCAGGAAGATCAAAAACAGCCACACGATCCGTAAGATCTACCACAAATACTCTAAAGCGATCATCGGCTATATTAGATATTTGCTTTGTTTCTAATAAGGCTTCTTCGTTTCTATCCAAACCTACAACAATAGCCCCTTTAGAAAGCAATGATAAAACTAATTCTCTCCCAATACCATTGCCTGCACCTGTTACAACAACAACTTTCCCTTTTAAGTCCATTTTACCTACTCCTATATTATTCGATGATAACGCATAAATAACATAATCCTTATTATGAGTTTTACTAAAATAAACACTATTATTTTTCAACCAAATTGATTTCATTTTGTTGATGTTATAGATTTTTTCACAAACAAATTATTATATTATGTTTTACCCGCCAGATTCTTTTTTCCTTTGATTTTGAAGATCGATCATTTCTTGTCGTTCCATTTCTTTTTTATATTTTTTTTCAATATTAAGTGCTACTCCTAATGATATAAAAGCATACATTAGGATAGCAAATATAGTTAAACTTATTTTTGAAAAAGCATCTAAATAAAAAATCATTATATAAAGAGGAAATAATGTTATATAACAAATTATAGATCCTGCATTATTTACTTTTTTCCAGATTTCATCATTTTTTAAAGCTAATGGTGTCTTTACCCCAAAAAACGAATTTCTCTTAATAATTGGCATAGTGATGGCATGGAAGATTTGTATTAATAGAAGTATCGCAGGATAAATACTTGCCCAAGATATATCCCTATTTAAAAAAATAGGATTGATCAAATAATACACTACACCTGTAACAGTAGATAAAACATATAATATAATTAAAATGCGAGATCTGAAACTTATAAAAAAAAGAATACACAAATATGTGATACTCAAGATAACACTTATTAAACCGAGAATATTAAAATAATATATTTGTAATATACCGGTCATTATTATATTTGATGTTAACAAGTAGTCATGGTTTTTTAACTTCATTAATAAATAATCTCTCTTTCTTACATTATTAATACAATATATTAATTTTACTTTATTGATAAAGTAAAGTTTTCTAAAAACGTATTCCCTGCTTAATACTATTATATAACATAAACCAGTTCTAAACAAGAATAAAAAATGCTAGCCTAAACTAGCATTTAAAATTTATTATTTCTAAAGATGTCATTGTCTCGAGAATGCCTTCCCAGAAAAACCTTCTAACTATAACTTAGTAACATCCGTACTACCAATTCCACCAATTCTCTTTAAATTAGTTTCTTTCTCATCACTAATAACTAAATACTTCATGAAAATACCTTGAGCAACTTTACTTCCTTTCTGAAGTAAAACATTACTATTCCCCTCATTCTTTATAGCAATCATTATATGTCCTTCATTCTCAGAATTACCATAATAATCACTATCAATAATTCCAACTTGATTTTTTAATCTTAAATTATTTTTAAAACCTAAACTACTTCTAATAACTACCATTAAAAATTCATCTTTTTCCATATAAGCTTTTACACCAGTTTTAATAATAGCACTAGCTCCACTTACCAATTCTAAATCATAAGGTAAAATAAAATCATACCCAGCCGAAGAGACTGTTGCTCTTGTTGGTAAAACAATCGCCTCATAATTTAGACCATTATCCTTTTCAAATGCTTCTTTACTAATTACTTTAAAACCTCTCATTTATTCTTTCCTCCTTGCTCTTGGGTGATGTAACATATATTCAGTTTTTAACTGTTCTTTAGAAACATGCGTATATATTTGAGTTGTTGATAAATTAACATGTCCTAACAACTCTTGAACACTTCTTAAATCCGCTCCATTATCAAGTAAATGAGTAGCGAATGAATGTCTCAACATATGTGGGCTAATATTAAGAGTAGTTGCGGCTTTTTGATTAATATTGTCTAAGATAACTCTGACTCCTCTAGTTGTTAAAGCTTCACCTCTGTGATTTAAAAACACTTCATTAACAACTTCTTTTTTATTCTTAGTTTGAATATCCATTCTTGCATAATCCATATAATCAAGTAAAGATGCTCTTACATTATCATGAAAAGGAATTTGTCTTTCTTTATTACCTTTTCCAATCACTCTAATATAGTCTGAATAAAAGTTAATATCATTAACTTTTAAACTGCATAACTCACTAACTCTAATTCCAGTACCATATAACAACTCTAAAATAGCCGTATCACGTCTGCCTATCACAGTTGAAGTATCTATACTATCAAAAAGCTGATCAATTTCATTATAATATAAAAATTTAGGTAATGTTTTATCTATCTTAGGAGAAACTACTTCATTAAAAACATTAGCTTCTACCTTACCTTCAGCCATTAAGAACTTATAAAAAGATCTTAAACTTGACATTTTTCTAGCTATACTTCTAGAAGTTAATTCTCTTTTTTTAAGAAATGCTAAATAGTATCTAGTGATATTCTGACCAACTGATAAAAAATCTAATTTACTGCCCTTTAGATAATCACTAAATTCATCAACATCTTTAATATAGTTTATTACTGTATGCATTGAATATTTTCTTTCAACAATTAAATATGTTTCATATTTATTTATTAAATCTTTCATCTAGCACTTCCTTAATCTCTTTGATTTTTTCTAAACTCCTAGATGCATATTCTTTCTTTTTATCTTTTTTATTTCTGATTTTTAATTCATCAAAAATTCCAAAATTAACATTCATTGGTTGAAAATTCTTATTTAAAGTACTTATATAGTTTGCAAGAGCTCCCATAGAAGTTGTATTAGTAAAATCAATTAAATCAAAATTATTTAAATACAAAGCCATATTAATACTAGCAACTAAGCCTGAGGCTGCACTTTCTAAATAACCTTCCACGCCAGTTATTTGACCTGCAAAAAACAAATCATTTCTTTTTAGAGATTGATAATACTTATTTAAAACATTAGGCGAATTAATAAAAGTATTTTTATGCATAACCCCATATCTAACAATTTCTAAATTCTCTAATCCTGGAATTAAACTAAAAACTCTTTTTTGTTCACCAAACTTTAAATGAGTTTGAAATCCAACTATATTATACATACTCTTTGCTGCATCATCTTGACGCAGTTGAACTACAGCATAAGGCATTTTGCCAGTTTTTGGATTAATTAAACCAACTGGTTTCATTGGTCCAAAAAGTAAAGTTTGTTTACCTCTTCTAGCCATTTCTTCAACAGGCATGCAGCCTTCAAAAACTTTTAATTCAAAGTCTTTAGGTTGAACTACTTCAGCAGTTATTAATGCATTATAAAATATTTCAAATTCTTCTTCACTCATTGGACAATTATAATATGATGCTTCACCTTTATCGTATCTTGACTTTAAATATGCAATATCTTTATTTATACTTTCTTCTAATATAATCGGTGCGATAGCATCAAAAAAATATAAATCTTCATCCCCACAAAACTCTTTAATCTTCGAAGAAAAGTTTTCACTTGTTAGAGGACCAGTCGCTATTATTGTAGGACCTTCTGGAATATCTAATATTTCTTCATTAATAAAATTCACCAAAGGATGGTTTTTTAAATATTCAGTAATATAACTGGAAAATATTACTCTATCAACCGCTAGTGCCCCACCTGCTTCAACTTTTGCAAGATACGCTGCTTTCATAATTAATGAATCAAGCATCATCATTTCTTCTTTTAATAATCCAACAGCATTTTCAACTGACATTGCTCTTAAAGAATTACTACAAATTAACTCTGAAAAAAACGAAGTTTGATGAGCTACTGTATTTTTTTTAGGTCTCATTTCATATAAATTAACTTTGATGCCTCTTTTAATAAGTTGATATGTTGCTTCACTTCCCGCTAATCCTGCTCCAATTACATTTACTATCATTTTAACCCCTTAATATACTATTTTATTATACTCTTTTTTAAAGATAAATGTCAATTAAAGAAAATCTATACTACACTAAATATTAAAAAAGTCACCAATTGGTGACTTAAACTAAAAACTATATTTCAATTTTTTCTAATAATTTCTTATAAATATCACTTGTTCTAAATTCAATTAATTCTTCATCTTGCTTCATAAAATCAAGCAATGTTTCATCTTTACTACAAGAATAATAAAAACATTTATATGCATCTTCTTCTTGTTTTAAAACAACATACAAACAACCTAGATTATACCAAAGCACATAATCCTCTTTGTTAGATGCAATTCCTTTTAAATAATAATGCATTGCTTTATCATAATCTTTATAAATATCTTTATAAAGTAATCCAATGTTTAAATAAACCATGTAATATGCATCTTCTTCACACTTTAGTTCTTTTAAATAATGATGTAGTGCTTTATCATATTGTTTTAATTTAGTATAAATTACTCCTAAATTATAATTCACCATTTTTTTATAACGATTAATTTCAAGCGCCTTTAACATATGTTCTAATGCTTGTTCATCTTCTTCTTGTTTTTCAAGGTGAGCTCCTAAATTTAAATGAGCCCAGAAATGTTCATTATCATATTCAAGTGTTTTTTCATAGTTTTTAATAGACTCATCAAACTTCTCTAATCTATCATACAAACAACCTAGATTAAAATAAGCTTCTTTAAAATCTGGTTGATATTTAATAGCGAGTTCATAATTAACTATCGCTTCACTAGTTTTACCTAAATCCTCACAAACCATTGCTAAAGCAAAATATGCATATGCATAACTTGGAATCTTTATTGTAATATCTGTAAAGATTTCATAGGCTTTCAAAAGCGAATTGTTTTTATGTTGGCTAATTCCATAATCAACTACATCATTTAATAGACTATATTCTTCAAACGCTGTTTCATAATTAACAATAGCTGTTTCGTATTCATCATTTAACAAAGCTTTACGCGCAATTTTAGTAAGCTTTTTATATTTGCTCATATACCAAAAAAACCCAACAAATTACTCATAAAATGCATTCCAAATGGAACATAATAGTTATTATCACTCATACTATAAGCAATAGATAATACTAAAGCATAAGGGATATATAAAAATATAAACTGTAAACTATCCATATCCATTACATGAACAAAACTAAACAATAACGTAGAAATAATTATCGCAACGATTCTAGAAACATTTAAATTCTTTTCAAGCATTCCAAATAAACATTTTCTAAAAATCATTTCTTCTAAAATTGGTGCTACAATCACAGTTGCGATAAACACAGCCCAAGCAAGAGGCGAAGCAATAGCATTTTCTATTAGTTCTTGATTAGCAGAACTTGTACTTAAATCAATCCCTAACAATTTTTCATATATATAACTAACTCCAATAAAAGCTACTTTCATTAAAACAGTGCCAACTACAATAATTAAAACATTTTTTAATAATTTATTTTTAAACTTTATGAAATCAAGTTTTAAAGGTTTTAAAAGTAATAAACCAAAAATAAAAACTAAAAAGATATTAACAATCAAACTTGCAAAGATTGAATAAAAATGGACATTTTCAGGGATATCATCAGGATTAGTCGCTTGAATATACTGAAATACTAATTCCGGATTATCAAACATAACTCTAAAAGAAAGAAAAGCCACTAAAGTAATTACACTACCAAAAAGAAGGCCAATAAGTCCTATCCAAAAATATCTAGTATAGAGTTTTTCATAATCATCTCTTAGTTCCATATTTTAAGCCTCCTTTTTAATTTTTTTTATTTTTTTCCTAAAGTTTTAATCTCTTCAACAATTTTCGAAACAAAATCATCAACACTTAAATTGAAAGAATCTTTTTCACCATATTTTCTATAAGTTAGAGTATTATTTTTAACTTCATTATCCCCACAAACTAATTGATAAGGAATCTTCTTCGTTTGAGCTTCTCTAATTTTATAACCTAATTTTTCTTCACGATAATCTGTTTCAACTCTTATATCATGACTCTTTAATATTTTTTCGATTTTTCTAGCATACTCACTATGGTATTCATTATTAACTGGAATTAACTTCACTTGAACAGGGCTAAGCCATGTAGGAAAAGCACCACCAAAATGTTCAGTAATAACTCCAATAAATCTTTCAATTGATCCAAGTAAAGCTCTATGTAACATCACAGGACGCTTTTTCTCACCTTTTTCATCAATATATGAAATATCAAATCTAACAGGTAAATTCATATCTAACTGGATTGTCCCACATTGCCAAATTCTATTCATTGAATCTTTTAATTTAAAATCAAGTTTAGGTCCATAAAAAGCTCCATCGCCTTCGTTCACTTTAAAAGCTTTACCAGCTTTTGTACAAGCCTCAGCTAAAGCTTTTTCTGATCTATCCCAGACCTCAACAGATCCAATATACTTTTCTTCAGGTCTAGTCGATAATTCAATATTATATTCTAAATTAAATACAGAATACACCTCATCATAAAGCCGAATTAATTCACATACCTCAGATACTATTTGGTCTTCTCTCATATAAATATGAGCATCATCTTGCGTAAAAGCTCTTACTCTAAAAAGTCCATTTAAAGCACCACTAGCCTCATGGCGATGAACTAACCCTAGTTCTCCAACTCTCCAAGGAAAATCCTTATATGAGTGAAGTGTATGTTTATAAACAAGCAATCCACCAGGACAGTTCATTGGTTTAATCGCGAACTCATGCTTATCAATTTCTGATGTATACATATTATCTTTATAATTAGCCCAATGTCCTGATGTTTCCCATAATTCTTTATTTAGCATAATTGGAGTTTGAATAAATTCATAGTTTTCTCTAGTATGAACTTTATACCAATAATTTTCTAATGCTTTTCTTAAAACCATTCCTTTTGGTAACCAAAAAGGAAAACCTGGCCCATAATCACTAATCATGAAAAGTTCTAATTCTTTTCCTAATTTTCTATGATCACGTTCTGCTCGCTCTTTTAATATTTGAAGATGATTTTCAAGAGAGACTGCATCTTTAAAACAAGTACCATAAATTCGTTGAAGTTGTTCGTTTTTACTATCGCCCCTCCAATAAGCTCCACTAATATTTAAAAGTTTAAAAAACTTTAAAAATTTAGTATTAGGTACATGAGGTCCTCTACAAAGATCAATAAATTCATCATGTTTATAAAGTGTAATAGTTACACCTTCTTCTAACTCATTAATGATTTCTTGTTTATATTTATCATTCTTGAAATATTCTAAAGCTTTTTCTTTAGAAACTTCAATTCTTTCAAAAGTCATTTCTTGACTTGCAATTTCAAGCATTACTTTTTCGATTTTTTCTAAATCTTCTTCAGTAATTTTTATATCTTCTCCTGGATTAATGTCATAATAAAACCCTTCTTCTATAGCAGGGCCTACTCCAAACATTGCTTTTGGATAAAGTCTTCTAACAGCACTAGCCATTAAATGGCTACAAGAATGATTTAAAAAATCATTAATCTCTGGGTCATCTAGCGTTACTAAAACAAGATTTGAATCTTCTAAAATCGGACGGTTTAAATCAAAGTCAATATTATTGACTTTTGCATAAACACATTTCTTAGCTAAACTTTTTGAAATAGCACTAGCTATATCAAAAGCTGAGACTCCTTTTTCATATTCAGCTACTCTTTGGTCTGGGAATGTAATTTTCATTTTATTTCTCCTTTTATATAAATATAAAATCCCTATGTTTAATAAACATAAGGACGATTTTTTCGCGGTACCACCTTAATTCATCTTTTAAAATAAAAGACGCACTTTATTTCTTTTAACGCAAGAAATACGGATTTTGCTTTCGCAATCTACTCCAAAGGTAGTAATTAATAATTATTTTTAAGTAGTTCCCACCAGCCTACTCTCTCTAATAAAAAATACATATTATTAATATTGTCCTCTATCAACGTATCTAGTAGTGATTATACTCTTTTTTTTTATTTATGTCAAATAAAAAAACTCCTCACTAAAAGAGTGAGGAGAAAAAGGAGAAAACTATTTTTTTAAGTAGTTGAACTACCGCCTCCATAAGTTGCTCCAGTTACACTGAAATTCTTAATAGGTGTTGAACTTGCTGGATAAACAGGTATTCCATAACCAGTAATCTTACTATAAGATTTATAATAATAATAACGAATTGCTACTTTATCTGAAGTATTACCTTCAACTGTATACATCTTATTATCAACACACTTAATTACAAGACCTGTATGAGATGCTCCGTCACTCTTAAAGAATACTATATCACCACATCTAGGAACATAAGCTCCTGTTTGAGTTTGATAATATGTCTTATAATATGCAGAGCCTTTATTTCTATACCAATCAAGACCTAACGCAACTGATGCATATTTATAAACTATTGATGTTGGAATTCCTGATTTATATGCACACCAAGAAACAAACATTGCACACCATGGTTGATAGTTCATTGGATACCAAGCACCATATTTAGTGTTGTTATTATATCCTTCAACATAACCAACTTCATTAAGTGCTGTTTGAATAATTGTATTACGTTTATTTTCAACAACCCCTGTTGGACCATTAATAGTTAGAGTTATTGTTCCTGTTCCTTTTGTTGGATGAGTAACTGTAATTTTTGCAGTACCACCTGATAATGCTGATATTGTTCCATAAGTTGATACTGTTGCGATAGCTGATGCTGATGTTTTAAATGTACATTCAGTTCTTGATACAGAACTACCACTTGAATCGCTAACATAAAGTTGATATCCACTAGCTCCAACTGCAATACTTCCTGTTGGGCTTTGTGTTACTACTAAGCCTGTTGGAGTTGGAACGGTCGTACCTGTAATAGTTAAAGTTATTGTTCCTGTTCCTTTTGTTGGATGAGTAACTGTAATTTTTGCAGTTCCACTTGCTAATGCTGATATTGTTCCATATGTTGATACTGTTGCTACACTACTAGCACTTGATGTAAATGTACACTCAGTTCTAGATACGGCAACACCACTTGAATCTTTTAAATATAATTGATATCCTGTTGCTCCAACTGCAATAGATGCACTTGGATCAGCTGTTACTGTTAAAGTTCCACCACTAGTTGGAGCAGTAACTGTAACACTACAAGTTGCTTTAACTGAAGTATTAGCAACTGAAGTTGCTGTAATAATAGCGCTACCTGCACCTTTAGCCATTACAAGTCCACCACTTACTGTTGCAACACTTGTATTACTACTTGTCCAAGTCACACTTGTATTTGTTGTATTAGAAACAGTTGCTGTAATTGTTTTTGAAGCCCCAACTGTTAAACTCGCACTTGTTGCTGAAAGCGAAATCGTTGGAGTTGTTTGAGCTGTAACATTTACAGCTACTTGCGATTGAACAGTATTATCAGCACTAAGTTTAGCAATAATTGTTGCACTTCCTGCTGCTACTGCTGTTACTTTACCATTTGAATCAACCGTTGCAACACTAGCATTACTGCTTGTCCAAATAATTGTTTTATCAGTTAGACTTGAAGAATTAACAACAGCAGAAATTGTTTGAGTTGCTCCGACCATTAAAGATACAGTCGTCGGATTTAAAGTGATTGACTTAGCGTCTGTAACTGTAACACTATGAGATGATTTAATTACGCTTGAAACAACTGAAGTTGCTGTGATTGTTGCACTACCTGCCACAATGCCCGTTACTCTACCATTTGAATCAACTGTTGCAACACTTGTATTACTACTTTCCCAAGTTACTGCTGCACTTGAACCTACTGGGTAAGCTTGCACTTGAAGTGAAATATTTTGTCCGTAAGACATACTTGTTGCTCCAGTAATTATTAATCCTTCTGGAAGCGGAATTACACTAATAGTATGAACAGCACTCTTAGTTGAATCAGATTGCAATGTTGCAATAATTTGAACCACACCACCAGCAACACCAGTAACCCAACCAGCACTGTCAACTGTTGCTACTGCTTCATTACTTGACGAATAAGTAAAACTTGCGCTCTCAGTACTAGGCACCCAACTAACATTTAATTTTATTTTATTTCCAGCTAATACTTCATTAGGAGCAGTTAATGAAATAGTTGATATACTACTATCTCCTGATTCAACAGCTCTTACTAAAATTGTAAAAGTTCCACTAACTGTTAAGTTATCTTCTAAAGTTGCAGTGATTGTTGCAATCCCTGCGCTTACTCCTGTAATAACACCTTCACTAACACTTGCAACACCAGCATCGCTACTTGACCAAATTAAATCAGGTGCTTCACCAGTATTAGTAGTAACAGTTAACATCACAGCTCCATTGACATTAACAAAGCTTGACCCTGATAAAATAATTGATGTAATAGAAGGAACAACTACACTTGTTGAAGTTTGAACTGTTATATTTACTGTATCCCAAACTGTTCCAACTAAAGCAGTAATTGTAACACTACCAGATTTTAACGCAGATACAAGTCCTGAAGCATCTACTGTTGCTACACTTGTATTATTAGAAAACCATTGAACTTCACCCGTATAAACACTCGAATTTGCAAATACATTCAACTTAATACTTTCATTAACATTTAATTTTGTTTTACTTGCTAAAACAGCAATCTCTGTAATTTCATCATTACTTTGAGCAGGATCAACTACTGTAACACTTACATTAGCACTAGCATTAGATCCAACTACAGAAATATTCAATGTAGCAACCCCTACTTCTAAGCCTTGAATTACTCCATCTTCTACTGTAAAGATCGTCTCATCACTTGAAGTATAATTTAAAGCAACAGTTCCCTCTAGTCCTGTTACTATAGGATTGACTGTTTGAGATTCTCCTACATTTACAGAAATAGTATAATCATCAACTGTAATTATAACTTCACCATCTACTACTGGATTACAACCACTGATAATTATACCTACTAATAAAAACATCAATAAATAAATAATTTTTTTCATTTTTTCCCCCATTTTTCTTTCAACTTAAAGAAAACGTTCCCATTATATATTATAATTCAATAATCTATTTTTGTCTATTTAGAAATTTCTCTATTAAGTTTACTTTAAGTTATAAAAAAACATCTAGTATTAAAAGAAACTAGATGTTTTAAACGCTATAACTCTATCGGTAATGTAAGGACAATTATTATACGTTGTAGCACATGATTCAAAAGCTAAATATAAATAACTTCCTTTTACAACTGCACCTTCTGCCATAGGCGGTAAGGTTAAAGTTGAAACAGCATTGTTTTTATAAATCAATCCATCAGATCTTGGTGAAGACCATGAAGGTTTATAGCAACGAAGTTCAGAAATATAAACACTTGATGAAGGATCTCTAGCATAAGACCTGCTCAAAACTAAATACCCACTACTAGTAAAAGCTGCACCTTGAGTCCTATTTGGAACTTCCATATGATTCTCTTGAGTTAAAGTAGGGGTACCAGTAACATTACCAACTTTATAACTATACATATAGTCATTACTTGTTTCGTTAAATTTTCCTACCCAAACTCTTCCATTGTAGTAGCTTAAGAAAGACGGAGTACATTTAACTGTATAACTTTTCAAATAACTTGATAAAGTATAATACTCTTTGCCAGAATTATCCGCAGTAGTTAAAACCGAATATTTAAAACAGTAAATCGTTGTCCCACTACCTGTTACCCAAATATTACTTCCATCATATGCTAGCCCTCCAATATGAGCTTTGCTTGGTAAAATTATAGTTGTTATAAAACTACCGCTACTACTTATTACATAAATTACAGAATTAACAGCTCCTGTTGAATCATAAGCACTCACTAAGAAATAGTCTCCTGCTGCAGTTAGTCCTTGAGGCACTAATGTAGTTACAGTCTTACCTGCATGATTAGTTTTCGCCATTCCTGGAATTGCAAATGAATAGTCATAAACTACCTTACTTGCATAACTTGTATATTTTTTATATGCAGGAGAGGCTTTAAAATTAGCTTCAGTTGGATAATATCTAGGAGCAGTTGTTGTAATTTGGGTATATGCAATAACTGTTAAAGTAATAGTACCCGTTCCTTTGGTTGGATGCGTTACAGTTATTTTAGCAGTTCCTGCTTTTAAAGCTGCGATAGTACCATATGTAGAAACTGTTGCCACAGTTGATGCACTTGATGTAAATGTACATTCGGTCCTAGATATTGCAACACCTGCTTCATCTCTAACATAAACTTGATATCCTGTTGCCCCAACTTTTATCGAAGCACTAGGGTCAGCTGTTACTGTTAAAACTTTACTAGGAGCAGCTGTTACTGTAATAGAACAAGTTGCTTTTACTGTTGTATCAGCTTGACAAGTTGCTGTTATTGTTGCTGTTCCTGCTCTTGCTGCTGTAACAACGCCAGTGCTATTAACTGTAGCTATACTTGTATTACTACTACTCCATGTTACTGCTGTATTAGCAGTATTTTTAACTGTAGCAGTCAAAGCCTTAGTAGTACCCGCGACTAAACTTGCACTAGTTGCTGATAAAGTAATTGTTGGTTTTAATGTCGCTGTAACCGTAATACTAATTTGTGCTTGAATGCTACTATCTGCATTAAGTTTTGCAACAACAGTTGCACTGCCTGCTGCAACACCTGTTACTTTTCCCGTTTGATCAACTGTAGCAACCGTAGTATTACTACTTGTCCAATTAACTGTTTTATCACTTAGTGATGCTGCTACTACAAAAGCATTTATTATAACATTAGTACCCACCGTAATTGATGCAGTTTGGGGATTCAAAATAATGCTCATTTCATCAGTTACTGTTATTGTTTTAGTTGCACTAACTAAACTATTTGTAACGGATGTAGCTGTAATAACTACACTACCTGCTTTTAGTCCTGTTACTCTACCGTTTATATCAACTGATGCTACTGTTGTATCACTTGAGCTCCATGTTACTGCACTACTTGCGCCACTTGGTTCTGCTGTTACACTTAATAATATATTATTACTGTAACTTACTGAATCAGCTCCTGTAATAGTAATAGCACTAACAAGCGGAATTACTAAAACATTATAAACAGCTTTATATACATTATTCTCCACACAAGTAACTGTAATTTGCACAGCTCCACCAGTAACACCAGTTACCCATCCAGTACTACTAACAGTTGCTACTGTTTCATCACTTGATGAATAACTAAAAGTCGCACTAACTGTATTTGGCAAATAACTAATATTTAGTAAAATTTTACTGCCAGCTAACACTTCTTTAGAACCTGTTATACTGATTGAATCAAGTTCTATCTCACTACCACTATTAACTGCTTCTAAGACTACTATTGTATGGGTAGCTAAAACCTCATCCGAGCCTTCAAGTAAAATTGTAACCATAACCGAACCGCTCTTTAACCCACTAATTATACCTAATGAACTAATACTTAATATTTCAATATCACTACTTGAAAATATTAAATTTTCAACTGCCACATTATTACTAGAAGTAATGTCAATACTAGCATCGTCACCAACCTTTATAAAAGAAGGCGCATCAATTGTAATGCTTGGTATTACTACATCATTATTTTTTATTACAGTTATACTAATACTAGAAAATCTATTATTAATGACTACTGAAACTGTAGCACTTCCGGCTTCTACAGCCATAATTTCTCCAGTTTCAGATACCCCTACAACCGAAGGATTACTAGACATCCAAACTACATCTTCTTCAATAATATTACTTTGAGTTTTCAATACACCATTTTCTTGATACTCATAACTACCTAAAACACTTAATTGAACAGTTTCACCAGTTTTTAAAACACTGCTATTACATATGATATCTATTCCTATCAATTCTTTTACAACCTCTTCATTTTCTTCATCTGGTAGAGTAACAGTAATATTAACTAATACAAAAGTATCATACCCAACTAAAGATATCTTTAAAATACCACTGCCTATAGCTATAGGTGTAACTAGTCCACTACTATCTACAGTAAATACACTTTCATCTAAAGATTCAAAAACTAAACCAAAATCTCCATTCAAAATTGGTTCTATTTTTTTAAAATCATCTAAATTAATTTCGACATTGTTTTCTTCAACTGTAATAGTAGGTAAAACACCCTTAGTTGTACAGCCAATCAAAACAAACCCAATTACTATAAAACTAATAATCAACCCAATTTTTTTCATCTTTCCCCCAAATAAAAAATTATTAAAACCTATCTTTATTATATGAAATTATAGTTTTAATGTCTACCTATGAAATCCCCTCAAGCTGCTTAAAACCTATCTATTTAAGATAAAGTTAAGAAAAAACTCATATTTTTAAAAAATATGAGTTTTGTTTTTATCTAGCAGTTTCAATATTAGTTATGCTAGTTGAAGTTGTTCTAAAAATTATATTACCATGGTCTTTAGTTTGGTATAGCGATATATTATGAGCAGTAAGTCTTGCTAGAGCATCAGCTTTAGGATGTCCTGTACTTGAATTCTCAGCGGTTGTTAAAACACCATAAGTTGCTCCAACTGCATCTAAAAATGAATTCATAGATGAAGTGCTAGAACCATGATGACCTACCTTTAAAACATCTGCACTTAAATCAAGTCCACTGGCTAAAGCAATATATTCAGCATCATTTGATGTTGAATAGCCTCCATCTCCTGTAAACATAAAAGCAATATCTCCAAATACTAATCTTGTCATGACACTACTAATATTAGGATCTGTTTCATTTAAAATCCTTTGAGTTGCTACAACTTGAAGCATCAGACCTACTTCATCAATTATTTTATCGCCAACACTAACGATATTATAATCAATTGAAGCATTACTAATTGCACTCATTATACCTAGATATTGAGATCCTGTTCTAGTACTTCCAGAACCGTATACATTTAAAACCTCATAATTAGCAATAACATCAGGTACTAACTGATAATGATCCGAATGATTATGAGTAATAATCAAATGATCTATCACCGTAACATTCAAAGCATTAAGCGTTGAAGAAATATTAGCCCAACTATTAGATCCACCCGAAAGACCATATCCTGCATCAATCATCAAATTTTCTCTATTAGGAAGTTCTATAAAAATACAATCTCCTTGACCTATATCTATAAAATAAACTGACATAGTAGTTAACAAAGGAATCGGGTTATCAATTGGATCTTCTGCTGGGTCTTCTATAGGATCTTCTATAGGATCAATTACTGGATCAGTAATTGGATCTTCTGTTTCAGCCGCAGTTACTGTAACTAAAAGCAATGCTTCTCTAGCGCCAGCAGTAGCTGTAATTGTTGCACTTCCCACTTTTAAAGCTGTAATAACATCAGCGTTAATCGAAATAACTGTAGTATCACTTACTTCATAAGCTACTAAGCGATTACTTTCTGGAGCTAAATCATATATATCTCCTACCTCAAGCATAATATTATCACTCGGGAAAAGTAAAATATCAATACTAGTACTACAACCACTTACTAGTAACAATAAAACTAATAAGTAAAACAATTTCAATCTTTTCATTTAATCCACCTCAACTTGATATATAGGAACACTTGCATCTAATTTCTCAAATGCAATATAATAAATATATTGTTGCTTCAACAATTGATCTAAATAAAACGGCTCATCTCCACCATAATTAAATTTCATTTCATTACCATATATATCATACAAGTATATTATAACATTAACTGCTGTTAAACTTCTAAATATATACACTCTATCTTCATAAGGAAAATCTAATGGATAAAATGCATAATATGTTTTAATCAAACTGCTATTAATAGTATTGATTCCTTTATACAGTAAAAATGCATTTTCAAAAGTAGATCCATCCCTAGTAACTCTAACCCATTTTGCATATAAAGTACAATTACTTGTAACTGGATATGGAAAAGTTACTTTTGTTTGAAAATCAGATTCTAAATACCAACCTTCTAAATGAAACTCTTCTTTATAAGGCATAATAATCATATCAATTGTATCATTATGCATCTTTTCAATCGGATCAATTAAAGCTTCTGAATTTGTTTCAAAACTAACAGTATACAAATCTAATTTTTCTTGCCACTTCGCATAAACTATTGTATCAGTTGATATTAAATCAAAGTCTATTTCATTACCACTAAAGTCAGTCCATCCTAAAAACTCATAGCCTATTTTATATGGATTAACCGGTAAAACAACACTATCTAAAATAGTAATGCTTTTTACAAGACTTCCTCCCATACTATGAAAAGATACTAAAATACCAAATCTTGAAACATTCTCACTTAAACTACTATATTCAAGAATAAATTCTTGGTAAACATTAGCTAATACTTTAAACTCAAAATTACTACTTAACTGATTTAAATTAATAAAGCCAATTGAGACTAATTTATCACTATATAAAGTAATGCTTTCTAAGTTAATACAACCTAAAAATGCATTGTCTTCAATTTTTTTTATTGTCTTAGGCAATACTAATTTATGTAATTCAAGACTATTCTTAAACGCTTCACTTGCAATAGTTGTTACTTCATAACCTGCAATTTCACTTGGAATAATAATTTCATATGAACGATTAGTATGTCCTTTGATAATAACTTGATTATCGTAAATTATATATTTAAGCATTCCTTCTGAACTTACATACTCATCATATGCATAAAGTAAATGTTTAGAAAAACTTAAGTTTTCTTTATAATCATCTAACTTATCTTTTAAAACATAAATCTCAAGTTTTTCATCATATGAAAAAGTTGAATCTTTAATATTAGGCACATCTAAACTTCTAAAAATAATACTCTCTAAATTAGATGATGCAAATACCCAAGCTCCCATTTTATTAATAGTACTAGGCAAATCTACAATCCTAACAGATGCTCCAACAAAAGCATTGTTATTAATATAAGTAACCTCTTTTTCTTCAATTAAAGCTGGTATTATTACTTCATATGCATTACCTAAATACTTCAATATCATAATTTTATCATTATTTAATAAATACTTAAAATCCAAATTTTCTCTAATTTCACTAGTCTTAGATACAATCAAATATTCCTCAATACTATTAATCATCGCTTTATATAATAAAATATCTATTTCATCAACAAACAATACTGTAGTAATTGGAAGTGCATAACTATCAACAGTACAAAAAGCATTTAAAGTTACACTTTCTAAATCTCTCATATAAGTTAAAGCATAATTTTTAATCATCAAAGAATGATTAATAATTATTCTTTTAGGATTACCATAACCTTGAAAACTATTAGCTTCAATTACCGTAACATTTTCAGGAATTACTACTTCTTCTTCATCTCCAATATATTTAACTAAAACATTATCAATAATACAAAAGTTGCCAACAAAGTCTCCTTCTTTATAAACTTCATTAGACATAAGTCCATACATTATCTTATATTTATCAAATAAATCATCACCTGTTTTTATAACAATTTCAGGATAAAAAACTACTTCGCTAGAAAATGGTAAGAAACTAGACCCAAAAGTTAATACCTTAATGTTTTGAGCCATAATAAAAGCTCCATATGAAATTCTATAAACACTATCTAAAACTTCATAATTAGTATCTTCTTTTCCGTTAGGATAAAAAACCAAAGTTTTCAAATCTTTTGTATATAAAACATTATCAATTGTTTTATAGTACTCATTATCTATAGTTAGAGTTTCTAACCCAAAACTACCAAATGCAAAAGTATCTAAACTTTTAATTGAATTAGGTAAATCAAGATTTTTCAAATTATTACATTTTCCAAAAACATAATAAGATATATGTTCTAATTTTTGATTAAAATTAACTTTTTCTAAACTAAGCGATCCATAAAAAGCATATGGATAAATAATTCTTAAATCACTTGAAAAAGTGATTTCTTCAACTAAGCTTTCATAAAAAGCATAAGCTCCAATACCAACTATCTTTTTGTCTAATATCTCATCTGGTAATACTACTATTTTTTGTTCTCCCAAATACCTTGTTATAATTATTTCATCATTAACTATTCTATACTCATAATCACCTTCATAAGTTGTGTCTGATGTAATAACATAATACCTATTATATTTACTTGGTATAGTTTGATTTAAATTAACTCTTAATATAACATCTTCAGCCACGAACGAATTTAAGAAGTCTGGTAGACTTCCTAAAAATACTATTTCATTGATTTTTGAATCAAAAGCCTCATCTGAAATATATGTAACACTTTCTGGAATTACTACTCTACTTAAAGTTGTTTCAGAAAAAGCTTTACTAGCAATTTTTTCAATACCATTTGGAATTTGATATTCTAAAGCATTTCCAATATAAAGCAAAAACACATTATTAAATACAAGTGAATCATCTTGATTTCTAAGCCATGGAGTACCAATAAATATATTGGCTCCAAAAGTTGTAACACTTAAAGGCATTGCTACTTGTATTAAATTACTATAACCAAAAGCCTCTTCACCAATTTCAATTAAAGAGTCAGGAAAATTAACTTCAATAACATTTTTACGGTAAAATGCCTTACTAGCAATTTTTTTAACTCCTTCAGGAATATCAACTATTTCTTCATCTCCATAGTATGCAAGTAAAACATTGTTAACTATAAATAAATCAATTCCTTCAATCAATTTAGTATAAGAAAATGCTTCTTCATGAACAATTGCATTGCTTGGAATATTAATACTATTTAAATTAACACAACCAAAAAATGCATAACGGCCAATTCTTTTTATAGTATTAGGTAATATAACACTGGTTAAAGTCTGATTTTCATAAAAGGCATAGTCATGGATTGCGGCTACTTCTAAGCCATATATTTTATTAGGTATTTCTAATGATGTTGCTTGAAGGTTTTTAAGCCCTGTAATATAAACATATGAATTTTGAATCGAATATTTAAAATCAAAATCTTCAATAGGATATATTTGTGCATATAAATCAATATCACTATAGACATAATCGATTTTTTTCAATTCACTATCTAACCATCCAACAAAAATATCACTAGCATTTGTTGGAATAATATAGTCTGGGACCCTACTTCCATATATTACTTCAGTTTGATAAACTACTTCATCTTCATTATAAAATCTAACAGTTTTTTTAGCTAATTCCCATTTAGCTTCTAATATAATATCACTAGTAACCACCATATTACTAAAATCCCAAACTAAATCATCTTTATACCAACCCAAAAAATCATGGTTATCTTTAAATGGCGTTATTACTTCTTCAAGTAAACTATCCTTTAATACATTTATGCTTAAATCTTCTAAACCATTATTATAAACATATTTTACTTGATAAATATCTTTATATAACTCTACATTAATAATTAAACTTTTTTCTAGATAATTAACAGTAATTTCATAAACTCCAACACTATTGAGTTTTTCTAAATCTTCTAAACTTATCATATTTTCAGAAAGTTGAACTATATTTTCTTCACCTTTTATAATAGATTTAAACTCTATGTTTTCCAAACTAAAAGAATCAAGATTATATTCATATATATCTTGAAGACTTTCTAAAACTATTTCATTGTTTCTACTACAGCCACTTAATAAAAACATAAAAGTTAGAAAAAGAATTAGTTTTTTCATACCTGCCCTCGCTTTTATATTTTAACATATTTTATATATTTATAAAAGAAAAGAAAAGTCAAAAAAGACTTTTCTTAAACTTCATTTAAACTATTTTTTTTAAACAAAAAGATATTCAAATATATTAAACAAATATCCCATAACTATAATACCTATAGTTACTATACCAACAAAAGTTACAAGCAATTTTGTTTTTACAACTTTTTTTATCATTATAATCGAAGGCAAAGAAAGTGCAGTTACAGCCATCATAAATGAAAGCACAGTTCCAATTCCTACGCCTTTTAATACTAATGCTTCTGCAATAGGTAATGTACCAAATATATCAGCATACATCGGAATTCCAATAATCGTTGCGATTATAACAGAGAATGGATTTTTACTACCTAAAACAGTTTCAATAAATGATTGTGGGATAAAGCCATGAATTATTGCACCAATTCCCACTCCAATTAAAATATAAATCCAAACTCTTTTAATAATCTCTTTAACTTGATCAAAAGAATATTTAAGTCTATCTTTACGAGTCATTTTAACTTCTTCTATCTCAGTAACACTAGCACTATCAATTTTCGCCGTAACGAACTCTTCAACATATTTATCCATCATAAAAAAGCCAATTAAACTTCCGCCAATTACAGCTATAACAAGCCCCACTACAACATAAGCAATTGCAATTTGCCAGTTAAAAATACTAGCAAGTAAAATAACTGAAGCCAAATCAACTAAAGGAGATGATATTAAAAACGAAAAAGTAACTCCAACAGGAAGACCTGCTCTTGTAAAACCTATAAAAATAGGAATAGATGAACAAGAACAAAAAGGTGTTATAGTTCCAAGCAAAGCTCCAATAATATTAGCCCATATACCTTTAAACCTACCTAATATTTTTTTAGTTCTTTCAGGACTAAAATAAGATTGTATATAAGATGCAATAAATATCAAAACTGATAATAAAATAAAAATCTTTATAACGTCATAAAAGAAAAAAGTAATTCCTTTATATAATAGTGAATCAACATTAATTTTTAGAACACTTCCAAAAAACCAATTGACTATATCTTGAAGCCACTGCATTTTTAGTAATTGATTATTCATCCATTCAAAAACAATTTTCATAAAATACCGCCTTTAAATACTATATAGATAACTATCTATATTATACATATTTTGTTTAGATTGTCAAAAGATTATACTTATTAATTTAAAATAAGGAAAAGCTTCAAAGCTTTCCCTTATAAATCAATCGAACTATATTTTTCATTAAATCTATTTATTGCTTCTTTTAAAGGATTATATACCCAAATAATACTCACAAAACTACTAACAGCAAGAATTGCTGTAAATGGTAAATCAGCTATTAAATAAGCATATAAGTCTATTTTTAAAATCAAAACATTTACAACTAAAAAAGGTAGCACATAAATAAAAGCATATATTATACTAAGCAAACCCAAAAGATAAACATTCTCTACTTTTTTAAATATAGAATTAATTGTTAAAGGAATGATACTCCACCCAATAATCATACTTATAAAAAAAAGAATATTAAACCCAAAAACTAAATTATCAAGCAAGACATGCACAAAAATAATGATCAAAGTCTTTTTTGTTTTCAAGACTCTTGAATATAGCATTATTAATAAAATAGTTAATTGAATATTTGGCAAAAAAGATAATACTAATTCCTGAACAAATAAAATTGCAGTTAATACTGCAAGTAAAGTAATTTCTCTAGTATTTATATTTTTCATGAGAAATCACCAACGCTTGTATAAACAAATTTTATTATATCTTTATCTTTAAAATCTAGAGTTTTAATTCCTTTGGTTGCTAAAGCATCGTTTTTTAGAATCTTAATGAAATCATTAACTCCATCAGTTTTAACACTTTCAAATTCTTTTAAAAATCCGCTATTATCTACTAAAATATCATAGCGCTCATTTAACAAAATATACAGCGTTGTTTTTTCACCATTTGTATATTCATTAAATTCCACTACTTCATTTATTGTTTCAACACCTGCTTCATCAATTAAAATAATAGTTATACTTCCATTACTAATATTAGGCATACTAATAAAATAGATAAAGATGATTAAGCCTACACCTAAAATAGATAATCCAATTTTAATAATTATATTTTTCATTTAAGAAAAAACATTAATTCTTTTATCTAATTTTTTAAATTCTTGATAAAGTAAAAACGCTGAAAAAGCTTGCGGTGTTGAAAAACTAAGGTCAGCCTCACTATCTTCTTTTAACCATTTAAAAGCATTATCTAATTTATAATCAAAAAGAATACTAATTAAATCTATACCATTAATATCTCTAGGATTTTCATTAAGCGCTAAAAATGCCATTACTGCTATTGCAGTACTCGCAGAGTTGTTATTCCCCCAAGAGTTAATCCCTTCTGTACTTAGTGATTCAATGATTAAGTTTCTATGAGATGTTAAATCATAATCTTTATTTGCTAAAGCTATAATTACTTGACTTGCATAATCACTATCACTATATGAATTATTTTCTAAATCTAATACATATTCTTCAAAAGTATTTTTTAATTCATTCTCGATTCCTAAAACATTTAATGCATAAATAATATTAAGCATATCATAAACACTAGTAATACTTTCTGCTTCAATTAAATTCAACTCATTAATCACATTTGTTTGATCAAGCCCGAAAAAATCATTACTTATTACGATTTTAAATAAATTAAGAGGCGTTTTTTCTAAACTATTTAGATAAATACTTAATTCATTTTCATCTAAATCAATTCTAGATTTATCAAAATCTTCTAACTTATTTAAAGCTCCCATAACATAAAAATTAACAACATACTCGTGTTCTTCAAACACTACATAATCCATTACCATAGTTTCAATAAAACTATCAACATATGAATCGACATTTTGATCAACTACATCTTTTTGTTCATTGTTTGAGCACCCAGCAAACACCAACAAAAAAATCAACATTAAAAACAATTTTTTCATTTTTTCTCCTCATTTTATATTTTTAAAAACAGGTAAGTCTCCCGGCTCAACTTCACTTTACTCTGAACCTTCCCAAAAATTTTTATTTCCAGTGGTTATTTCATTTCATCAGTTTTACGGTTGCTGGGGCAGCTTGAGCTTTTAACTCAATTCCTTATTAAGTTTATTAAACACCTATTATTAAATTCAATTTAAATATTTGCAGCAATAAATCCTATTATATAAAACAGTACTCCAATGCCACTAAACAACAAATAATTTTTTGCTTGTATAGGATTTTCTTGAACATATAGTCCCCATAAAGCAAAACCAAGTGGTGGAAAAAATATTCCAATTAAAACATGTTTAGCAGTAATTGCATTTGGTTTTTTGATTTTTTGACTTTTTTCTTTTTTTATAGGCGTACCACACTTCCTACAAAAAACATCATTTTCTAAAACTTCTGTTTTACATTTTTCACAAATCATACTTACTACCTATTTTATACGATGGTTTTCATCTGTCAAACTTACTACTTCCATCATATACCTAATCCTTTCAATTATTCGATCGCTTTTTATTGTATTAACTTCACTTGAAGTTTCATTCAAATGTTGTCTTAATAAATTCAGATCATAATTGCTAGTCATAAAGACTGGCAAATTAGCATTAAGTCTATAGTTTAATACTGGTCCTAATATATCATCTCTAATAAAATTAGTATTGTTTTCAGCTCCGATATCATCTAACATTAAAATGTCAACTGATTTCAATTTATCAACAATTCCTTCTAAAGCACCACTTGCAACAGCACTTCTTAAATTCCTCACTAAATCAGGATAATAAACAAATAAAACAGTTTTATTCATTTTAGTAAATTTTTTCGCTAACTTTAATAAAATAAAAGTTTTACCGCTTCCAAAAGAACCATGGATATAAATCCCTTTAGTAAAAATATTAGTATTATAATTTTTATCAAATACTTCAATAGCTTTAAAAATATTAGCTCGTTTATTATTATAAATCAATTCTTGATCTTCGACATCAACTTCTGGAAAATAAAGCATTTCTAATAAATAATCTTTATTAACTCTAAAGGGACATTCTTTATAAGCTAAAATAACCTTACCATTTTCCATACTTAGTTTAGCTTGCATGTAATCCTCAAAAACACATTTCTTTCTCCCCATGCATTTACCACATTCGCCTAAATAATTAGCATAAGTTAGAAAACTTCCAAAGTTATCTATTATATCTTTTTCAGTTAATTTATGCTCTTTAATAAACTCAAGAATTTCTTTTTTTGAAGTTATTTTCTTTTTTATATCATCGTATTTAGTATTCATCATTTCCCCTCAAGTATGCTCTTAGCTCTTTCAAAAACTTTATCTATATTTCCATCATCTTCACTACTATCTATTTTTTTATTTTCAAGGCCTTTTTGGTAATCATCATACCATTCTGGCTTTAATGTTTTATCTTTTTTATAGCTTGTTTTTGTTTTAGAATTGCTAGGCACTGTCTTAGTTTTATTTTTCATATAAGTTAAAGCATCTAATGCTGTTTTAATATTAGCCCTAGCCCAAGTATTAGCAATTTTTTCAAAATAATTATAACTCGGTAATTCACCATTTTTTTCTTTTAAAACCATTAATATCATAACATTAATTACAGCTGGTGAAAAGTGAGTTTTTTCAAGCAATGCATCTATCATTGCAATTTCTGAAACACTTGGCGAAATCCCTGATGTTGATCTTAGAACATCAGAAGGTGATGAATTCTCTAAATAATTTAATAATTCTTTTGTTTCATCATCAACAACACTATTAATAAAAGCATCTTTTTCATTATTAACTAATTTAGGGGTTTTATCATTATTTTTCTTTTGGAATAATTTTTTAGCATTAGCTGTAATATCTGACAATTTTAAATCTTTATCAATCGTAATAGTTTTAATAATTACTTCATGCATTTCTTCTTCATTTAATTTAAATAAATAACTAACTCTGTAAATTGTATCTTTAAATTCTTTAGTTTCTAAAACATTATTATTGATGAATTTCGTATCAAAAAAACTTTTAAAGAAACTATAATCAAAGTCTTCATTGTTAATAGTTATATTATTAGAGGTTTTTGCATTTATCATTTTATCAAAAATATCAAGATTAGTTTTTGTTGAAGTGGTAAAAACTTCATTAAATGTTTTTGTTGTTTCTTGATAGTTTTTTGATGAAGTTTTCTTTTTAGAAAACTTAGCAACTTCACTTTCTCCAATCTCACTTTCTAATAAAGCTTTAAGTGTCGCATCGTTTAAAAACAAACTATCACTTAAAGGAGAAACTAATTCATATAAAAAACTCATTTGTTTATTAACATAAACTTTTAATAAACCAAAAGCTTGAAGTTTATTAAAGGCATTTTCTAACATCTTAGCACTTGTAAAATGCAAATTATCAAGCAATCTTTTATGATCAAAGTTATCTTCTGACTCTAAAAAAGAAAGCATCATATAAAGAGAATAACTATCAATTCCTATTAACGGCAAATATAGGAGACTCAGTGTTTTGTAGTCTCCTCCAGTTAAGGCTATTTGATTGTTTATTTTAAAACTACTATGAATGTCTAAAGCCATAATAAAACCTCATTATTTATATAAACTCGTACCTTTATATGGTAATACTTTATCTAATTCTTGATATATTTTTTCAATTATTTTTTTACCTGGTCCCATAAGACCAAACATTCTAAAAGTCGTAACTTTTATATCTATCGCTGTTTCATTAATCCTAGGACTAATATAAATTATAACTGCGCTATATTTAGGTGTTTCAAAAAATATTTCATGATAGTTTGCACTCTCACTTTTTATTCTACCTTTTTCTAAAGCAATTACTTGTTTAATTTTTTCATAAGCTTCTTCATTTCTTGCTCGATAATACCTAGTTTTTAAACTAGGTATATAATGATCTTCTGTTGTTTCAAAATCATTACTAAAATAATCTAAAATTTTCATTTTAATTTCTCCAATACTTCATCGACTTGTTTAAAAGTAATCTCTTGTTCTTCGTTATTATCAATAACAAAATCAGCTAAACGCTTTTTTTCTTCCATTGAAAGTTGAGAGGCAATTTTTTTTAATGCATATTCTTTATCTATATTATCTCGTTTCATCAAGCGTTCTATTTGTTTTTCTTTTGAAACATAAACTACTATAATTTTATCAAAAATCTTTTTATATGATGTCTCATATAAAAGTGGTACATCAACAAATAATAATAAATCTTTATTTTTTTTAATTTCCATCTTTATTATTTTCAAAACTTCAGGATGAATAATATTTTCTAGTTTTTCTTTTAAAATATTAGAATTAAATATTTCTAATGCAATTTGCTTCTTGTCTATTTTACCACCAACAAAAGCATTAGGGAATAACTTTTTTATTCTTTTAATGTTTTTATCAAAAACTTCTTTTGAAATCAAATCTGCATCAAGTACTTTATAGCCTTTTTTTATTAAGTAGTTTGAGACAAGAGATTTACCACTACCAATAGAACCAGTTATTCCAATAACCATTTATTTACTCCTTTATTTTCTGACAATCACTACAGTAATAACTACTCCTTGTATTAATAAAATCTTTTTTTATTAAACTATTACATCTAGGACAATTTTTTTTCATATGAACATTTAAACTATTTTGAAAACGCCCATTAATATCATGAACTTTAAAAGTCCTTATAGTCGTACCACCTAATAAAATTGCTTTATCTAAAATCTCTTTTGAATATTTAATAATTTTTTCAATTTCAATATCATCTAAAATATTAGCTTTTGTATAAGGGTTAATAGATGACAAAAATAACACTTCATTAGCATAAATATTCCCAAGCCCACTTATTATACTTTGATCAAGCAAAACAGTTTTAATTGGTTTAGTACTTCTTTTAAATTTAGTTTTTAAATATTCTATACTTAATTCACTATTATTAGCTTCTAATCCTAAAAGACTCAAAGGCTTAACTTTATAAATATCAATATCTTTTTCAAATAAATATATTTTACCAAATTTTCTAACATCATTATATATTAATATTTTTTTACTTTCAAGGTAAAATACTACATGGTCATGTTTTCCTAGAAAATCATCTTCTTTTAAAATGTATTTTCCTTCCATTCTTAAATGTGACAACAAATAAAAATCACTTAATTCAAAAATCAAAAACTTAGCTTTTCTTTTAATTTCAATTATTTTTTGATTTTTAATCTTTGTTTCAAAATCTTGATAATTAATATTAGCAATAATGTTAGGCCACATTACCTTTACTTTTGAAATTACTTCGTTTTTAACTAAACTATTTAAATGATTTTTGACGGTTTCTACTTCTGGTAATTCAGGCATATCTAAAACCTATCATAATGAATTCTACTAGGATCATATTTATCTATAAATTTAAAGTCACTTTCATCTTTTGGATAACCCAAAGCTACCATTGAAAAATATTCAAAATTATCAGGAAGTGAAATAATACTTTCAACTTTAGCCATTCTTTCTTTATTAGGAAAAGTACCAAGCCAGACACTACCAATATTTAATGCAGTAGCTGCTAACATCAAATTTTGAGTAGAGGCTGCCATGTCTTGAGGATATAAATCAGGTGATGTTACCGAAGCTTTATCAGTTACTAGTATTATACAAAGAGCAGCCTCAGCTAACATTCTACCATTTGATAAAGCATATGATAATTCCTTTAAAACTACTTTATCACTTATGACAATAAAATGCCACGGTTTTTCTCCACGAGCAGTTGGAGCTTGCATTGCCATTCTAAGCATAACATCAATTTCTTGTTTTGAAATATCTTTGTTAGAAAACTTTCTAATACTTCTTCTTTTCTTTATAGCTTCAAAAATATCCATTTTAACCCCCTTATTTGGCCGCTAGCCACGTTTTCCCGCTACTTACCTCTACAGTTAAAGGTACACTTAAACTAACAGCATTCTCCATTATTTTTTTTACTAAAACTTTAACTTCTTCAACTTCATCACTTGGTGCATCTAGTAATAACTCATCATGGACTTGAGCGATCAAAATTGTATTAAGTCCTTTTTTCTTTAATTCGCTATGGACTAAATTCATCGCAATTTTAATAATATCCGCTGCAGTCCCTTGGACTGGAGCATTCATAGCAGTTCGTTCTGATGCTTCTTTCAACATTTTATTTGAACTATTTATTTCACCAATATAACGTCTTCTATTAAACAGCGTTTTTGTATAACCATTTGTTTTAGCATCAAGCACTACTTTATCTAAAAACTCTTTTACTTTAGGGAAATTAGCGAAATACTTTTTAATATAAATATCAGCATCTTTTGGAGAGATATTAATATTACCACTCAACCCCCAAGCACTAATACCATAGATGATTCCAAAATTAATGGCTTTGGCGGTTCTTCTCATAGAAGAATCTACTTCATCAAGAGCGACTTCAAAAATTTGACTAGCTGTAATTGTATGAATATCTTTTCCGTCTTTAAACATCTTTATCATATTTTCATCACTTGATAAATGAGCTACTATCCTTAATTCAATTTGAGAATAATCAGCACTAATAATGCTTCCATTAACAAACCTAGAAACAAAAGCTTCTCTTATCACTTGACCGGTTTCAGTTCTAATAGGCATATTTTGAATGTTAGGATCAAAAGAAGATAGTCTGCCTGTTGTTGTTAGAGCTTGTTTATACAACGGATGAATATAACTATCTTGATCTATTAAATCTAGCAACCCTAAAACGTAAGTACTATTAATCTTCATAAGTGTTCTATATTCTAAGATATCACTAGCAATACTATGGCCTTCTAAACTTAATTGTTCTAAAACTTTTGAATCAGTTGAGAATCCAGTTTTAATTTTCTTTCCAGTCGGAAGCCTCATATCTTCAAACAAAGCTTTGGCAAGTTGCTTTGGTGATGATATATTAAATTCATACCCAACCTTTTTATATATTTCTTTTGAAATTATTTCAGCTCTTTTTTCTAAATCTTCCCCAATTAAAACTAATTTCTTTTTATTTAATAAAAGCCCTGATATTTCCATATCACCTAAGACTTTTGATAAATAATATTCAATATCCCTAAGCAAATCAAGACTTACTTTACTTAAATCATTTTTTATTTCTTTTTCTAATGATTTAATAATTATACATTTTCTTAAAGCATATTTACTATAAACATTAACCAAAGGAATTAAAGCCTTTTTGCCAGCCCCATAGATTTCATCAGTGTAACAATCGCAAGCAAGATTATATTTATCAGCGATATTTTTTATATCATCTGAGGCGTTATCTGGATTTAATAAATATGTGTCTAATAATAAATCAAAATCTAAACCATTAAGTTCAATTCCAAATCTTTTTAATACAACATAAGTCTTTTTAAAATTAAAGGTTTTCTTTTTATACTTTTCATTTTCTAAATAAGTTTTTAATGATTTAGAATTAACAACTACTTCTTTTTCAATAAACATTGATTTAGAACCACTTATAAGACCTAAACCTAAAAAATGAGCAGTATAATAATTGTTTCCGAAAACTTCAGTTTCAATTATTCCATCTTGGTTTAAAAAGCTAAAATCATAATCTATTTTAGATATTATCTCATACTCAATTTCAGTTTCTTTTACAAGTGGCATATCTAGTTTTTTAAGAAAAGAATTAAATTCTAAATTTCTGAAAAATTTATTTAATTTTTCAAAATCAGGAATTTGTTTTTCAATCTCTTTTAAAGAAAGAATATTTTTATTGTCAGTAATTAAAGTAGCTAGGCTCTTGCATTCAAAACTTATTTCTTTATTATCTAAAAACAATTGTTTGTTTTTATCTGATAATTTATCTAAATTATTATAAATATTTTCTAAACTACCAAATTCAGTTAAAAGCTTTATTGCAGTCTTTTCGCCAATTCCTTTAATGCCCGGTAGGTTATCTGATGTATCTCCTACTAAACCTTTATAATCTGTTACTTGATTAGGATTTAAACCACTTAATTCATAAAAATTGTTTGAATCATAGGTAAGTAATTCAGTAATTCCTTTTTTAGTTAAACTTACTTTTATTTTTCCATTAACTAATTGAAGCAAATCTCTATCAGCCGTTAAAATTTCAATTTCATCAACACTATCATAAATATTTTTACTAGCAATAGCCAGTAAATCATCCGCTTCATATTCTTTCATTTCAAGACGTTTAATATTTAAAATATCTAGATATTCTTTTATATAATCTATTTGCATAGCTAATTCTTCGGGCATCTTTTTTCTATTAGCTTTATAACTGTCTAAACGTTGATGACGAAAAGTTTCTTTCCCCGCATCAAAGGCAACAAATATATAATCATATTCAGCCTCTAAGATTTTATTCATCATATTAATAAAACCATAAATCGCATTAGTATAAAGTCCGCTAGAAGTTTTCATAACATTACCATAGAATGTTGCATAAAAAGCTCTAAACATCAAACTATTACCATCAATTAAAACTGCTTTTTTCATAATACACCTCAATACATTTATCTTATTCTATCATAAAAGACTAGAAAAATCACTAGTATTACTAATATAAAAATTATTCTTTTTTTTTAATCTTATTTAAAGTATAATTGATTTGGTGATATATATGAGCAAAGTAGTTGTAAAAATATGTGAAGAATATAATTTAGAAATTATCAAAACAAAGCTTTTAGAAAGTTTTGATTTATTAGGTGGAATTAATAATATAATCAAACCTAATCAATCAGTTTTTTTAAAAGTTAATTGTTTAGGAGCTTTTGATGAAACAAAAGCAATTACTACTAATCCTATTTTTCTTAAAGCAATAATCCAAATAGTAAAAGAAATAACACCTAATATTATAGTTGGAGATAACCCAGCTACTAAAGAAATGATTCATGCATTAAAGAAAAACGGAATGTATAAAGTGATTGAAGAAGAAAACATAACTTTATTTAATCCAAAAGATTTTATCCAAATTGAAAACTCTAGTTATAAAATTTATAACTCTTTCGAAGTTTCAAAATCAATGGTTGAATCTGATGTTTTAATTAACATACCAAAATTAAAAACACACGCTCTTGCTTATATGACCGTAGCCGAAAAAAATCTTTTTGGTTTGATCTATGGTTTAAGTAAGGCTGCTTGGCATGTAAAGGCTGCTGATCCGCTACAGTTTGGTGAAATGATTAACGATTTATATGGTGCCTTACTTGAAGCCAGAAAAGGTAAACCGATTTTGAATATTTGTGACGGAATTATTGGTCTTGAAGGTGAAGGTCCTTCAACTGGTGGGACCCCTATTAATTCGAAACTTATTTTAACATCTCTTGATGCAGTTAGTCTAGACACAGTAGCCGTTAATGCTGTAGGACTTGATTATGATAAAATGTTTATAACAAAAATAGCTGGAAAAAGAAATTACGGAAAAAACGATTTAAAAGATATTACTATTCTAGGTGATGATTATAAAAAACTAAATCTAGAATTTATAGCACCTAAAGACTCAATGAGCATTTGGGGGCTTAAATTAATTAGACATAAGTTTGTAAGAAATCTATTTTTAGAACATCCTGTAATAAATACTGAACTTTGTATAAAATGTGGCGAATGTGCGAAAATTTGTCCTCCAAAAGCTATGACTATACACTCAAAAGAATTCCCGAAAGTACAGACCAACCAATGCATTAGATGTTGGTGTTGTGCTGAGGTCTGTCCACAAAATGCTATTAGTAAAAGCAAACGTCCTCTACTAGGAAAAATATTTCTTAAGAATAGAGATAAATAAACAAAAGAAACTCATTTTAATAAATGAGTTTCTTTTGAGTATATGAAGAAGTTTTTTTATTTACTATTTTCTAAAACTTCACCAAATAAATGCCAAGTAAAAGCTTTAGTTATTTTTATATTGACTAATTCTCCAATCAAAGATTCATCACCTTCAAAGTTTACTAGTTTATTATGTTTAGTATATCCCATTAAAAGTGAATCTTTCTTTTCACTTTTCCCATCAACTAAAACTTCAACCACTTCACCTTCAAATCTTTTATTACCTTTTGCAAATCCCTCATTAATAAGTTCGTTTAATTTATAAAGTCTATTCTTCTTTACTTCTTCCTCAAGATCATCGACCATTTTAGCTGCAGGTGTACCTTCTCTTTTAGAATATACAAAAGTATACGCTCCTTCAAAATCAGCTTTTCTTACCAAATCTAGAGTTTCTTCAAAGTCTTCTTCTGATTCAGTAGGAAACGCCACAATAATATCAGTAGTTAAAGAAACATCTTTAACTTGAGATTTTAAAAAACTTATTTTTTCTAAGTATTCTTCCTTAGTATATTTTCTATTCATTTTCTTTAAAATCTTATTACTGCCTGATTGAACTGGCAAATGTAGGTGAGGCATTATGTTTTTATTATTAGCCATTGCAAGAGATGTTGCATGATCAAAATCTTTAGGATGGCTTGTTGTAAAGCGAATCCTTTTAATATCTAATTTCCCTAAATCATTTAATAAATCACTGAAAAAATAATTTATATTTAAATCTTTTCCATATGCATTAACATTTTGACCTAAAAGAGTAATTTCTTTATAGCCTAAACTAATTAATTCTTTAACTTCTTTAATAATACTTTCAGGCAACCTTGATCTTTCTTTTCCTCTAGTATATGGGACTATACAATATGTACAAAATTCATCACAACCATACATTATATCAACCCAAGCTTTTACATTACTTACTCTTTTTGAAAAAGGCATTTCAACTACTTCACCTTCTTTAGAATATACTAAAGTAATTCTTTGAGAAGTCTCATATATCTTTTTTAAATATTCTCCAATTTTATAAAAGTTATGTGTGCCTATTACTAAATCAACTTGTTTATATTTTTGTTTTAATAGACTAACTGTTTTTTCTTCTTGTGGCATGCACCCACAAACTACAACTACTAAATCACTATTCTTATATTTTAATTGACTTATTCTACCCAATTCTCCAAAAACTCTATCTTCAGCATTTTCTCTGATCGCACAAGTATTAAAAATAATTAAATCAGCATCTTCTTCTTCAAAAGTTTCTTCAAAACCTAAAAATTCCAAAATACCTGAAATTTTTTCACTATCACTTAAATTGGCTTGACATCCATAAGTTTTTAAAAGATATTTTTTATCATTACCCATTCCTTTATATTTTTCATCTAAAGTATAAGAAACTTGATGAGTTTCTCTATCAAGTCTTAGGCGTGCATCTTTTATTGATGGCGCAACATATTCTAAAAATGTTTTAGTTTTAATTTCTTTTTTCATAATCTACATCCTTTTTACTTAATATATAATATCACAAATTAGACTATTTACGCAAGCAGTTTATATACTAGTAATTTTGTAATATTCAAATATTTATTTTCTAAATATTTTATGATATAATTTATTCTATGAGAGAAATACTATTACATCACTTTAAAAAATATCCTCAAATGGAAATAGAGGATTTCATAAAACTTCTTTATCAAAGTTTTTTTAAAGGCGAACATTTATTCACCGATAAAGAAGCTTCTTTAAAAATGCTTGAAGAAGAAATAAACTCTCTTGATTATGAATTACCATTTTTTATTTATGAAGATATAGGTTTTGATACTATAAGACTAAACCTTAGTGCTGTAAAAGCCAACAACTTACCTTTAGAAGAGATTAATGAATGGTTTATTAAATCATTTACTAAAAAAAGACCAGTTAAAGACTTTAAAAAAAGTTTAAGGTTATTACTTTCTTTAATTGAAAAACAAGAAATAAAACTTGATTATCAAACATCAAAGGAGTTTATTACTAATTACTTAAAAAAAGTCAAACCTCTTAGTCACTCAACTAAATACAAAGAAAAATACAACCCTCATTATAGAATTATAGATAAAAACATAATGCCTTCTTATATGAAAGATTTACAATTTAGAAACTATATTAAAAACTTTAAACAAGGCAATAGATTTAATATCATAGCTTTAGATGGAAAAGCTGCTTCTGGTAAATCTACAATCACTAAGAACCTAAGAGAACATAACGTCACTATTATTCATATGGATGACTTCTTTTTACCTAAATCACTTCAAACAAAAAAACAATTAAATACTTTAGGTGGTAATATTGATATCGATGCTTTAAAAGATGTACTTTCAAGACTATCTCAAAATCAAGAAATAATGTTTCAAGCGTTTAATTGTAAAACTCAAAAATATTTTGAAAAAAGAGAATTTGTTCATTCTTTAGTTATCATCGAAGGAGTTTTTAGTTATCTAGAAGATTTCAGAAGATTTTATAAACGATTAATCTATCTAGATATCAATAAACAAGAACAAAAAAAGCGGTTAATCAACCGCAATAAAAAACTATATCCGAAATTTAAAAAAATATGGCTTCCTATGGAAGAAAAATATTTTTCAAAAGAAAATATTATTTTAAAAGCTGATTTAATAATATAAACTCACTTCTTTAAGAAGTGAGTTTAGTTTTTTAAGGCACTAATTCTAAGAAAGCATTAACCTCAACTATAGGCGTAGCTCCACTATAAGTTGTTCCATTAACTGTAACACTCCATGTATTTACTCCGACTAATTGATAATCTTTATTAATTAACATTCCTCCGCTATTACCTGTATTAATTGGAGCAGTATGTAGTATTATTTGGAAATCTACTTCATCAATATTACTATATTTATAAACCTTACCTACAGTTAAAATATTATTCATCCCATATGGCGAACCAATCGCATATACTACCCCGCCCATTATCTCGTTTTCAACTGCCATAGTAATTTCTTCTACCTCAGCTAATAATTCTTCTGTTTTAGTAATCGCAATAACTGCTAAGTCATAGAGATCAGAACTAAAAACATATCTAGCATCAGCTTCTGTCCCATTAACTGTTTGGACAGAATAATCACAAGTGCTTACTCCACCAGGTAAAGCCACATGACGATTAGTAATCATTAAAATGTCTTCTGCAGTAATATCATATACTACTGCACTTCCACTAACATAATTATCATCATATACTTTTTGTTCTTCGTGATTAAGAGTATAAGGTTTTACAGTGATTTCTAAATTTGACTTAATGATGTTTTGACTAATTTCATTAATACTGGCCATAGGGACAGTATTAGAAAAAGCTTCATTAAAGAAATCGCAACCACTTAATATAAACAAAAAAGAAACTAATATTAAGATTTTTTTCATTTTTTATACCTCTCATAATACTCATCTATCGTAAGTGCATAAGTCATTATATCAACACATTCACCTTTGAAATTTATATAACCTCTTTTTTTAATACCTTCGTTTGTAAAAAGCAATTTCTCACAAACTTTCATTGACTGTAAATTATCTAAATAACAAGAACATTCAATCCTTTTTAAACCTAAATCTTCAAACCCCCATTTTAATAAAGTTTTACTTGCTTCTACTGCATATGAATTACCCCAATATCTAGGATTAACTGTATAACCTAACTCAGCTTTAAATTTAGGCAAATAACTATGTAGTTCAACTGTACCAATCATTTTATTCTCTGATTTTAAAATAATACTAAATAATCCTAAATAATTCGGATCACTTTTTTTACGCATTATCTCGATTCTCATTTTACTATCATATTTACTAAAATGCGCTTCCCAACCAGCAGCATCACCTACACTTACTATTTTACCATACTCATAGAAATCTTCAGCATCTATTGCTTCAATTTCTCTAATAATTAATCTTTCAGTTTCAATAACAGGTAATCTGCTTTTAAAATTAGTTCTCATATATTCCACCTAACTTTATTATATCATATTTAAAAATAAAAAAATCTATGTTTATTTAAAAACATAGATTATTTTTAATTTAAGCTCCTAGATATGCTTTTCTTACTTCATCATTTTCAAGCAATTCCTTAGCATCGCCTTGCATTACTATTCTACCCGTTTCTAAAACATAAGCATAATTTGCAATTGATAAAGCCATACGAGCATTTTGTTCAACTATTAAAATGGTAGTTCCCATTTTTTTAATAGTTTGAATAATTTCAAAAACCTCCGCCACTAGAATTGGAGAAAGCCCCATTGATGGTTCATCCAACAATAAAATTTTTGGATTACTCATCAAAGCTCTTGCAATCGCAAGCATTTGTTGTTCTCCACCTGATAGAGTCCCTGCAAGTTGTTTTTTTCTTTCTGCTAATCTTGGAAATTTTTCATACATCTTACACATATTATCTTCAATAACTTTTTTATCTTTAACAGTATATGCTCCCATTTCAAGATTTTCTTGAACAGTAAGGTTAGCAAATACTTGCCTTCCTTCTGGAACATGCGCCATCCCTAGCTTTAAAATTTCATGTGGTTCTATTTTTCTTAAATCTAGAATTGTTCCATCTTCTTTTAACCAATGAATATCTCCACTTGTTGGCCTAAGTAAACCTGAAATTGTTTTTAAGATAGTAGTTTTACCAGCCCCATTAGCTCCAATGAAAGCTACAATTTTACCTTCTTTTATATCAACACTAACATTATGAATAGCTCTAATAGTAGCTCCATAACTAACACTTATATCTTTAACTTTTAATATATATCTTGCCATATTATATTTCTCCAGTCCCAAGATATGCAGTAACAACTTTTTCATTATGAGCAACTTCTTTAGGAGTCCCACTTGCGATTAATTGGCCATAATTTAATACATAAATTCTCTCGCAAATACCCATTACTAATTTCATATCATGTTCGATTAAAAGAATAGTAACATTAAACTTATCTCTGATGATACTTATTGTATCCATTAACTCCTGAGTTTCAGTTGGATTCATTCCAGCAGCGGGTTCATCTAATAAAATAAGTTTAGGATTTGATGCTAAAGCACGAGCAATCTCTAACTTTCTTTGTTTACCATAAGGTAGATTACAAGCTTGATATTCAGCATAAGTATCAAGGCCAAAAACCTTTAAAATTTCTAATGCTTTTATTTCAATTTCTTTTTCTTCTTTCCAATACTTAGGAAGTCTTAAAATTCCTGTTAACATTGAATATTTCATATTAATGTTACAAGCAACTTTTACATTTTCTAAAACAGTTAAGTTTTTAAACAACCTTATATTTTGAAAAGTTCTAGTAATACCCTTACCAACTCTTTCATGAGTTAGTTTGTTAAGCATACTTTCTCCACACAAATAAATAGACCCTCCAGTTGCTTTATAAACTCCAGTTATTAAATTAAAGACAGTAGTTTTACCAGCCCCATTTGGACCAATTAAGCCAACCAATTCTTTTTCATAAATTTTAATATTTAAATCTTTAACTGCTTGAAGGCCACCAAAGCTAATTTCTAAATCTTTTGTTTCTAAAACAAGTTCTTTATTTTTTGACATCTGCATTACCTCCTTTAACAACTACTTTTGAACGTTTTTTAAAGGTATTTTTAATTCTTTTAATTAATTTTTTAAATCCAGTTGAAACATTCTTTGGTAATGCTTTAAGCCATTCCATAAAGCTTTTTGGTGATTCTTTTAATGCTTTCCAACTAAACTCTTTTGTTCCAAATAGTCCGGTTGGTTTAACTAACATAACGATTAATAAAATTACGGCATATACTAATTTTTGATATCTCGAAAAATTAAGTAACATAATAGGTAAAGCAGTTAAAGTAAATGCAGAAAGTATAGAACCAGTATAAGAACCAAGTCCACCAAGCACTACCATAACCAAGATTTCAATTGATTTTTCAAAAGAAAAACTTGTAGGAGTGACGTTATTATAAAATGCATAGACACCACCAGCAACACCAGCAAAAAAAGCTGATATAACAAAAGTAATTACTTTATATTTAGAAACTTTTATACCTGATGCTTCAGCTGCAATATAGTCTTCTCTAATTGCAAGAATTGCACGCCCGTGTCTTGATGTAATAAATAGAATAATAACAGTCACACAAATTATCATCAAGGCAACTGCCATAAATGCATTTATCTCAAGTAAGTTTTGCACACCAAGTAGTCCTTGCGAACTACTTGTATACCATCCTGAATCAGGAGACATAGGCATATTATTAGCTATAGTTACCATAATTAGAGTAAAACCTAAAGTAACGATTGCTAAATAATCACCTTTTAATCTTAAGAAAGGTATTGAAATTAAAAAGCCTAATAATGCTGCAACAAGACCTGCAACTATAACCGCTAATAATACTTGTAAATACCCAGCTGGCTGCATTACAAATCTTATCATTAACTGATCTGATACTTGCCATGCTTTAGTAAAGATACCAGCCGCATATGCGCCTGTTAACATAAACCCTGCATGACCTAAAACTAATTCACCCAAACTACCACTCATTAAATTAAGTGAAACAGCCGCTATAATATTAATTGATGCTAAAATTATTAAGTTTCTTAAAACTGAAGGATTATCATTACCTAATATAGATAATAAAATCAAAACACCTAATACAACACTTGAGTTAATTAAGTATTTTTTTAAGATTCTTTTCCTATTTGAAACGTTCACATTTTGTATGTTTTCATTCATCATATTACACCTTATGACCGACATTTTTACCAAAAATACCCTCTGGTTTAACTACTAATACGGTGATTAAAATACCAAATACAAAAACGTCTTTCCATTTACTTATTTCAGTAACTCCGATTAGTGATTCAATCATTCCGATTACATATCCACCAATCATAGCACCAGGGAAACTTCCGATTCCACCAACTACTGCTGCAACGAATGGTTTTATTCCAATGTCAATAGAACCAAACGTATACTTAAAGAAAGGGATTCTTAAGCAATAGAAATACGCTCCAATTGCTGCAAGCACAGCTCCTAATGCAAAAGTAATTGAGATTGTAGTATTAACATTTACACCCATCAATTTCGCAGCATCCATATTTTCAGAAACTGCTCTCATTGATTTTCCTATTCTTGTTTTTTTAACAAAAACCATCAAACCTACCATTAGTAGAATTGAAACACCTACCGTAAATAAGGTAGTGTATAAATCAACTGATGCATTTCCAAAATTAACTCTTGGAAACTTAATAAAACTTGGGGAGGTTTGCTGATTTTCTTCAATCAACATAAAAACGTTTTGAATTAAGTAACTCATTGCAATCGCCGTGATTAAGGAAGTAATTCTTTTTAAATTTCTTAAAGGTTTATATGCAATCTTTTCAACTAATATTGCAACTAATGCACAAACTACACTTGAGGCAATCATACTAATTATCATTGTAAAAGGATTAGCTCCAATTAAATTAGACATTGCCAGTGCCACAAAAGCACCTATCATTATAATTTCACCATGTGCAAAATTTATTAGTTTTACGATCCCATAAACCATTGTATAACCCAGCGCAATCAATGCATATATACTTCCTATTTGCAATCCCGCAACTAAGCCCTCAACAAATTTTTGAGCAAACATATCGATTATCCTTTCTATTGAAAAAATTTACGTTTTTATAAAAACAAATAGAAACCTAAATAATAGGTTTCTATTCTTTAAAATCTAATACAGATTACTATTATTCAGAAGTACCGCTTAAATGGAATTTTAAAGCATAGTCATTTTCGCTATCAAATGTAATAATTGCAGCATTCTTAATTGGATTACCGTTATCATCATATGTAATATTACCAGTAACAGCATCTACAGTAATAGTATTTAATGCAGCGATAACAGCTTCATAATCAACAGACCCAGCTTCTTCAATTGCAGCTTTTGCAATGTAAGCAGCATCATATCCAAGCACTGCTAAAGCATTTGGAGTTTTACTATATTTTGCTTCATAAGCAGTAATAAAACTTTGAACTTTTGCAGATGTATCATCTGTAGCATAATGATTTGAGAAATAGCAATTTTCTAGAACGGCTTTGTCAACAGTTGTTGCAAATTGTTCTAAAACTCCATCCCATCCATCAACACCTAGACAAGGAGCAGTATATCCAGCACCACGTAATGTAGTTAAGATATTTGCAGCAGCTTCGTAATAATCAGGAATAAATACAGCACCAAATGATCCACTTGTAACTTGAATAACTTGAGATGAGAAATCAGAAGTTCCACTTGTATAAGCAATTGCAGTTGTATTTAAATCAAGAGCTGCAGCTTTAGCAACAAATGCATCTTTCAAACCAGTTGAATATGCATCAGAACTATTATAAAGAATCGCAACACTTTCAACATCAGTTAATGATGTAGCAGCAAAATTTGCCATAACTTGACCTTGGAAAGAATCAAAGAAACAAGCTCTAAATACATTGCTACGAGCAGCACGATTTGCAGGATTTCCAACAGTAATATGATCTGCAGTTGCAGTAGGTGTAATCATAGGGACACCAGTCTTAATTGCCTCACCAATAACAGCTTCAGTTGGAGCAGATGTAACAGCACCTAATAATACATCAATTCCTTTACTATTCAAAGTGTTAAAAGCAGCTTTTGCATTATCACCATCGTGTTCATCATCTAACATTTCAAAAGAAACTAATTTTTTAACTCCCCCTTCTAAAGTGATTCCACCAGCTGCATTAATTTCTTCAACAGCTAATTCAATTCCTTCTTTTACAGCATTTCCATAAACTGATACTTGACCAGTTAAAGGACCAATTGATGCAAAACGAATTGTTTCTGATTCTTTTTGACAAGCAGAAAGAGTAAAAACACTTACTAACATAACTAAAATAACCAACAATTTTTTCATTAATTTTTCTCCTTTTTATATTATTATGTTATATAAAATATAACTTAGACTTATTATATTATAATTTATTTTATTAGTAAAGAAAATAAAAGCCTGTGAAAGTGTTTTCAAAAGGCTTTTATTTTAATTTACTCAACAATAAAAATAGTTTCTATTTTTTTAACTTGATTAGTTTTATCATCAATTTCAACTATAATCGCAGAGAATTGTGATAACCCTTTGTCTTCAGGTGAAAATACCTGATTTTTTTTATTTACTAATCTATCTATTATTATATCTTTTTTTACACCAATAACTCCATCAAGAGCCCCAGTCATTCCAACATCTGTAATATAGGCTGTTTCATTGTTAATAATTCTGGCATCAGATGTCTGAACATGTGTATGAGTTCCGAAAATGACATCAATCTTACCTGTAAAATAATGACCAAAAGCAATCTTTTCGCTTGTTGCTTCAGCATGGAAATCACATATGTATATATCACTTTCAACACTATTTAATAGTTCTTCTGCTTTTACAAATGGTGATGAAATTTCTCCAACTTTCATAAGCTCTCCATTCATAAAAATAGTGCCTATTAATTGAAAAACTGTAATCTTTTTACCATTATAATTAATAGTTACATAGCCTTTACCTGGTGCATTATCTGGAAAATTAAGTGGTCTTACAACATTATTAACTTCATTAATATAAGTTAAAATACTTTTGTTTTGATATGAATGATTACCTAAAGTAATTACATTAACTTTATTTTCCATGTACCATTTATAGTGACCTAAATTTAATCCTCTACCATGAGTTGTATTTTCACCATTAACTATAACGAAATTAATATTTCTTTTTTCTTTTATTCTCTTAAGATTTTTTTCAAAAGTCTCTCTACCTAGTTTTGAAAAAACATCTCCAACAATCAATATTTCCAAATTGCCTCCTATTATTTAAAAAAAGATTTCCCGAAGGAAACCTTTTATTTTGCTACTTCATGCGCTCTAGTTTCCCTGATTACTGTAACTTTAATTGTTCCAGGGTAACTTAGATTACTTTCAATCTTTAAACGAATATCTCTAGCCAATTTATATGCCTCAACATCATTAATCATTTCTGGCTTAACTAATATTCTAATCTCACGACCTGCTTGTAAAGCATATGATTTGTCAACGCCTTTAAACTCGTTACAAATTTCTTCTAATTGGTTAAGTCGTTTGATATAGTTTTCTAAAGATTCACTTCTTGCTCCTGGTCTTGCAGCAGATAATGTATCAGCGGCTGCTACTAAAAGAGCAATAACTGTAGTTGCTTCTTTATCTCCATGATGAGATGCGATAGCATCAATTACAGTATTATTTTCACGATAACGTCTAGCAAGTTCAATACCGATATCAACATGACTGCCTTCCATTTCATGATCAACTGCTTTTCCTATGTCATGGAAAAGTCCAGCTCTTCTAGCTAAATGTTCATTTTCGCCAATCTCTACAGCTAACTTACCAGCAAGGTAAGCTACTTCTAATGAGTGAGTTAAAGCATTTTGCCCATAACTTGTTCTAAACTTTAATCGTCCTACTAATTTTGTTAATTCAGGATGAACTTTACCTATACCGATATCAAAGATAGCTTTCTCACCAGCTTCTTTCATTTCGTTTTCTAGTTCTTTATTGAATTTAACTACTAACTCTTCAATCCTTGGTGGTTGAATTCTACCATCGGCAATCAAGGCTTCAAGAGTTCTTTTTGCAACTTCTCTTCTAACAGGATCAAAAGAAGAAATTACAACAGCCTCAGGTGTATCATCAATAATTAAATCTACCCCTGTTGAAGCTTCAATGGCACGAATATTTCTACCTTCACGACCAATGATTCTTCCTTTCATTTCATCATTCGGCAAATTAACTGTTGATACTGTTTTCTCATTAACAACATCATTAGCATATTGTTGAATAGCATTTGCTAGTAGACTTTGAGATTTCTTCTTAATTTCAATTTTCGCTTTTTCCTCAGCGTCTTTAATTAAGCCTGCAATCTCATATGCAATATTTTCTTCAACTCTTTCTAAAATTTGCTTCTTTGCTTCATCAACGGATAATCCGGATACTTCAATTAATTTTTTCTCTTGTTCAGAAATTAACTCTTCCACTTTGCTAGATCTTTTTACTATTTCAGCTTCTTTTTCTTCAGTTTTTCTTTCTTTCAATGATAAAGCTTCTGAACGTTTTTCTAAACTTTTAGTTAAACTATCTAAACGTTCTTCCCTTTGTTCAACTTTCAATTCTAAAGCTTCGACTGCTTTTTTTCTATCTTTAATTTCTCTTTCAGTTTCTTGCTTTAATTGATAAGTTTCTTTTTTTACTTCAAGTAAAACTTCTTTACGGTTATCTTCTGCTTTTCTAGTAGCTTCTTCGATAAGCCTAGCTGCATCTTTGCCCGCTTGCATAAATTTTTTACGAACAAAAAATAGCCCTAATAGGAATCCTATTCCTAGCAATAAAATGGAAGATACAACATAAATTAGTACTTCAACTGCTGTTGAGATCAGCAATAATCCTACACTTTGCATCATGCACCTCCATTATTTAATTTTCATATATTCGATATTTTGAATATTTAAAGTCTACTAAATGATTATAATATAAAACTTGAATTTTTTCAACAACAAATAACTTTTTTTTAAAAACTGTAGATTGTAAATCTAATTGCGACACTTTATAATTCAAAAAGTTCATAGAATTTAGTATAATTAAGTCACCACACATAATATACGGAGGATTCTATGAACCACTTAAATTATACAACTTTTAATAAATTTAAACAACTAGATTTTACTAAACGTATTATTATCGAAACTTTGGTGAATGAAGGTCGCTCTATTTTTTATATCGCTAAAAAAATTAACGTTCATCGTTCTACCATTTACCGAGAACTTGCACGCGGTAAAGTTGATTTGCTTGATCATAAATTGAATTCTTTTTATAAATATGAAGCCGAAACTGCTCAGTCTTTCTCTAATTCTAGAAATCTTAATTCTAGAAAAAAATGTAAGTATATCGGTCATGAAGATGTTTTAAAAAAGATTTCTTTTCAAGTTTCTAAATTAAAGTATAGTTTTGAAATAATTGCTGGTAGGATGAAACTAGAGAAAAAACCTATCACCTTTTCTTTTAAAACTTTATATAATTATTATCATAAAGATTTGCTCAAAATCTCTCATGGCGCCTTACCTATCTATAACACTAAAAAAACCAGTAAAGCCACTAGAAAGGCTAATTTGAGTGCTAAATCAATTGATTTAAGACCAGAGGCTATTAATTCAAGATCTGAAGCTATGCATTGGGAAATGGATACTGTTATTGGTAGAAGAGAAAAAGGTGCTGTTTTGCTTGTTTTATCTGAGAGAAAATCTAGATTCGAGATAATTAGAAAACTAACTTCTAAAAGCTTTGACCAAGTAGTTAGTTTTATAAATCATTTAGAACTAAAGTTTAAAGATAAATTTAGTGCGTTTTTTAAAAGCTTTACCACAGATAGAGGTGTAGAGTTCTTAAATTATTTAAGTATTGAAAAATCTTTTTTTGATAGTGCTAAAAAAAGAACTGTTCAATATTTTTGTAACCCATATTCCTCTTGCGAAAGAGGGACTAACGAAAACCTTAATCGTGAAATAAGAAGATTTTTTCCTAAAAAAACTAAATTTGATAATCTTAAAACTAAAGATATTTTGAAAATCCAAAATTGGATGAACAATAAACCTAGGAAAGTTTTAGGGTTTTTAACACCTAATGAACATATGAGTAAAATTAATCAAGAATTTTTAGATCTTTTAAATGCTTAACTATATTAATTTATTTGACTTTTGTCGCATTTCTAATTACAATCTATAAAACTAAAAAATAGAGGATTTCTCCTCTATTCTAAATCACCAGCAATTTTAATCAATTCTCTTATTTTTAATTCTAATTCTTTACATAAATTAGGATTCTTTTTTAAATAGTCTTTAATATTTTCTCTGCCCTGACCAAGTTTTTCATCATTATATGAAAACCAAGAACCGCTTTTTTGAATGATTTCTGCTTTGACTGCTAAATCAAGCAATTCAGCTTCATACGAAATGCCTTGTCCATATACTAAATCTACTTCAACTACTTTAAATGGTGGAGCTACTTTATTTTTTACAACTTTTACTTTTGTAATATTACCAACAGCTTCTGTACCATTTTTAATTTGTTCACCTTTTCTAATATCAAGTCGGATTGTAGCATAAAATTTCAAAGCTCTACCTCCAGATGTTGTTTCTGGATTTCCATAGCCTCCAACTTTTTCCCTAATTTGATTAATAAAAATAGCAACTGTATTAGTCTTACTAATAATACCACTTAATTTACGCATAGCTTGAGACATAAGTCTTGCTTGCAAACCAATGTGTGAATCACCCATCTCACCATCAATTTCAACTCTAGGAACTAGCGCTGCTACTGAGTCAATTACTACGATATCAATTGCTCCACTTCTAACTAAGTGTTCAACTATTTCTAAAGCTTGTTCTCCTGTATCTGGTTGCGATAAAATTAAGTTATCCACATCAACACCAAGTGCTCTAGCATAATTTGCATCTAAGGCATGTTCTGCATCAACAAAGGCTGCATAGCCTCCTTGTTTTTGAGCTTGAGCAATTGCATGTAATGCAAATGTAGTTTTACCACTACTTTCAGGACCAAAAATTTCAATAATTCTACCCTTAGGATATCCTCCTACTCCCAATGCCATATCAAGAGAAATAGATCCAGTTGGAATAGTATCCATTTTTTCATAGATTCTTTCTCCAAGTTTCATGACTGAACCTTTTCCAAATTCTTTTTCAATTTTCTTAAGAGCCTCTTCAATAGCTTTTTCTTTATCTGGTGTAGCCATATTATTTCCTTTCTTCTGTATTAAATACAGTATCTTTATTTTTAATAAAATAGTCGACTGCTGATATAACTGTCATTATTAAAGCAGCAACAATCAAAACAGTATCAAAGTCAAAATTAATTAACGAAAACGGATAATTACCTAGTAAAATAAATATAATCATTGCCATTTGTAAAACAGTTTTTATCTTCCCCATATTACTTGCTTGGATCACTTTATTATTACTAGCTGCTACCATTCTAATTCCTGATACAAAAAATTCTCTAACAATTATCAAAATAACAGCAATTAAGAATAAAACAACCTTATAACCTGTTAGTAAACTTAAATTAAATATTACAATCAAAGTCGATACAACTAACATTTTATCAGCTAATGGATCTACAAATTTTCCAAAATCAGTTACAAGATTATATTTTCTTGCAATATAACCATCAAGAAAATCTGTAAACGAAGCTATTGAAAAAATTATAAAAATTATAAAGCTAGCAATGCTAATATTAGTTCCTTGAAACATTACTACATCTAATGCTTCTATTAGACCTACAACAATTATCACAGGTATTAATAACACTCTCATCAGTGTTAGTTTATTAGGCAAATTCAAGATGTTCACGACCTTTCACTTTGAATATTATATCATTTTTCTTAACTTATTTCAATTTAAATAGACTTTTTTCAAAAATATTATTTTTCCTATTTTTAATAATATCTTTAAAGTTTTTTTATCAAATCTAGACTTGCAAAATAACTTGAAAGCCAAGCAAAATGCAAGTTATACCCACCACAAATTCCATCAACATCTAATGTTTCACCTAATATATATAATCCTTTTACATTCTTAGATTCAAAGCTATCATCAATTTCATTGATGATAATTCCTCCCTTAGTTACTTGTGCATTCTTAAAGGAATCTTTCGCTTTTACTTTAAAGGATAATTTTTTAATGTTGCTAATTACTTGATTAATATTTTTACCTAAACTATAAATATAATTAGCTAACTCCTTTACAAAAATTCCTTCTAATACTTTTAATGTATCTTTACCGTTAAACATATTTTCCAAAGCTGAAACACTATAATCAGGCATTAAATCTAAACAAACAAAATCATTTTCCTTTATTGCTCTTGAAAGATTCATTACAACAATCCCTGAAATCCCATTTTCTCTAAACTGAACTTCACCATCTTCTTCTAATCCATTAGCATAAACTCTAGATTTAACTCTTACTCCTTTTAACCTTTTAACATCTTCATAAGTAATTAAACCTACCAAACTAGGCATTGGTTCTTTATAGTTATGATTAAATTCTTTTAATAATTTATACCCATTAAAATTATTAACAGCAGCCATTCCGCCAACTGCCATAATTAAATAATCAGTTTCAAATTTTTCTTCTTTAGAATATAATTCAAATCGAACATTTTTTTCAATTTTAATTATCTCTGTTTCTAGTAATACTTTTATGTCTAATTTATCTAAATTGTATTGTAATACATCAACAACAGTTTTAGAACTTTCACTATAAGGATATGCTCTACTTTCTTTATCAGTTTTGATTATCAAACCAATCGATAAAAAAATATCTTTCAATTTTTTATAATCAAATTCATTTAACTTCTCTTTTAAAAAATCTATTTGATTATAATTATCTACATCTAAATTAAGATTAGATAAATTACATTTTCCATTTCCACTCGCCAAAATTTTCTTTGCAATCTTATTTTCTTTTTCAATAATTGTTACTTTACAATCTGATTTTGCTCTCTTGATTAGAATCGCACTTAAAATTCCAGATGCACCAGCCCCAATTATTATCACTTCTTTTTTCATTAATTATCCTCTTTTATTTATGATTAAATTCTTTTAAAAAATAGTTTACATAATTCTTGCATTTTTTCATTTTTCTTGTTACAATAAAATGTATGAATTTCGGAGGTGACTTAAAATGGCAAATATCAAACAACAAGCAAAACGCAACCTAACAAACGAAAAGAAAAGACTAGCAAATGCAGCTTTTAAATCTTCTGTAAAAACAGCTATCAAAATCGTAGAAACAGCTGTTGCTGCTAAAGATCAAAAAGCAGCTCAAGAAGCTTATAATTTTGCAGCTAAGAAATTAGATAAAGCTTTAGCAAAAGGTATCTTCTATAAGAACCATGTTAGTCGTGTTAAATCTCGTTTAGCCAAAAGCATTAATACTATTGCTTAAAAACATCCCACAAGGGTGTTTTTTTATGCTTTGAAAACTAAATATTCAATGGCTGTATCTAAATCTAATTTACCTGTCTTTATTTTATAATCTAATTCACCTAATTGTATAATATTACTCACTATTTTTTCTTTAGAAAGCTTTTTAGTGTTTTGTATAATATAATAGGCTTGATTTTCACTTACTTGTAATACTTGAGCAATTTCTTTTTGTTTTGCTTTTTCTAAAATCATTGCTTGAGCAATCAACAACCTTTTCATAGTATTTGCAATAATATTAAAAATGTAATCGCCTTTAACCCCACCTTTAACTAAAGTTAAGTAATTATCAATAGCTTTTTTAGTTTGGCCATTAACTATAGCGTTAGTTAATTCATAAGATTGAATATCATTACTTTTAGAAACAATCGCTTCAATGTCTTTTTCAAAAACTCTTGAGTTACTACCAACATAACTCATTAACTTCAAAGCTTCATTTTCAGCTTTTACCGTATCTTTGCCCACATATTCAAAGAAAAGTTTTCGAGCATCTTCATCAATATCTATATTCATTTTTCTAAGATACATCGTCAACCAACCAAACATCTCTTTTTCACTAATTTCAGTTGTTCTAGTTTCACAAACTTTTTTTAAAACTTTAACAACTTCTAACTTATCATCTAGTCTTAAATTTACAGCATTAAAAATTAAAATAGTTGATTCAAGTGGATTGTTTAAATATTTGATAAGAAAATTGCTTTCACTCTCAGTCAAACCCTGGCTTGTTAAAAAAACAGGGTTTTTTATAATCACAGCTTTTTTACTAGAAAAAAACGGTGGTGTTAAACAAGAATTAATAACATCTGATATCTTAGTATTTTCAGATTCATTCTTTTTATCAAAAGATAAATCATATGTTTCAACATTCATATCACCAATTCCAGAATCTGTTATTATTTTGTTTATTTTATTTTCAGTAATTAACTTTTCATTTCCTAAAAATAAAAAAATATTTGTAGCCATATTTAATCCCCTTGTTATAATTATATATATATTATATACAATAATTGCTTTTTTTTCAATTGTTATCTTCAAAGATTCTCTTTAGTAAAATAACTTTTATTAAAGAGATATTGATATTTTATCGAATAATCTAAATCAGTTCTATATATTTTTATATTATAGTAATTTAGCGATGCAATCACTTCTTTATCAGGAAAACCAAAATGCTTAATTTCCCCCGTTTGAATAATCGCCACCTTAGGTTTTAATATATCCAAAGCTTTATATGAAAGAGAAGTTTTGCTGCCATGATGAGCTACTTTTATTATATCTGCTTTTAAATTATTATTAACAATTTTTTCTATTACAATACTACTTGCATCTGCTAAAAACAAAAAATAATATTCTCCAAAAAAAACTCTTAAAACAATACTATTATCATTTTCATCATTTGATTTAATCAAAGGTGCTAAAACTTCAAGTCTTAAGTTTCCTTTTTCAAGCACATCATTTGCTTGAACTTTTATAGTATTATTTAAATATGCAAAATGACTTTCATCATAAATACTTACTACAACATTTCTAACTTTAAAATTGTTTATTATTTCTTGTGCTTCACCATTATGATCTAAATGATTATGTGTTAATATTAAATAATCTAATTTTTTTATACCTCTTCTTTTAAGATAATTGCTAACCTCGTTGTTTTTACCATCACCTGTATCAATCAAACAATTTGCTTGATTGAAACTGTCAGTTAGTAAAATAGCTTCTCCATTATAAAGTGAAAAAAAATATATTTCTTTAGAAACATTAAAACTACTAATATTAGTAATTGCTAAAACGAAAAGTATTATTAATAAACTTAAATAGTTCCTTATAGTTTTATTAAAATAAAACACACATATAAATGCTATCAATGCATAATAGACAAAAGTCATATTTATATTAAAATATGGTAGTTTTAATCCTATATTTATATAACTACTAAAATCGACCAATTTTAAAAATCCAACAATTAGATAATTATAAATTGAATTTAAAAAAGGAAATATTAAAACCAAAAATGAAATTGGTAAAACAATAGAAAATAAATTAATATATAATACATTACTTAAAAAAGAAACTATATTTATTTCCATATTAAAATTAATAATTATTGGTAGTGTAACTATTTGACTAGCAATACTTATATATAAAATTTGAATCACATTTGATTTATCTTTGATAAGAGGATTAAGTAATACAATAGTAAAAGTTACTAAAAAACTCAAGATAAAACCAGAATTATAAATATAAAAAGGATTAATACATACAAGTATTAGAAATATAATTGATACAACATCTAAACTTTTTAATTTTAAATTATATTTTTTATTTATAAAAAACAAAAACCACATCAAAGAAGCTCTTAATATAGAGGCTGCAAAAGAAGTAACTATTAAATATAAAAATAAAAAAATACTAATTAATAAATTAATTTTATTTTCTTCTAGTTTTATCTTTTTTAATAAATAATTAATTATAATAATTAACAATCCAATATGAAGCCCCGATATTGCAAACAAATGTGAAATACCGTTTATTCTAATACCTTCTTGTGCTTCGCTTGTTATAAGAGTATCATCACCTAAAATTACAGCTCTTAAAAACATTAAGTTTTCATCATCAAAATTATTATTGATATATTCGTTAACTTTTTCTTTAACAACCAAAATTGACAGATTATTACTTAATACTTTGATACTACTTGCCTTAATAACACCAACTATCTTTTGATGAATTAAATATTCTTGATAATTAAAAGCCATTGCTATTTGGTTTTTTTTAATTTTTACATTTTCACCTTTAACTAATATCTTAGCACCTAATCTATAAGGCGATTTATCACTATCATAAACATAATACTTTTTAAAGTAGCTCTTAACTAAAATTTGGTTATAACTATCTTTTTCTTTAATCTCAATAACAATCCCTTGGATTTCTTCTATTTCAGTTACTTTGTATAAATGATTATAAATAAAAAAACTAAATCCAAACACCACACTAACAAACAAAAATACTCTAAATATAATTTTATATTTAGAGTATAAAAAATAAACATAAAAGAAATAAAGAATGAAAAAATAATAGCAGTTAAGACTAAGGGCTAAAAAAACTATCCCCATTACTAAAATAAAGAAATTGTTTTTTAAATAATCATATACAGATATTATCTTTAATTTTAGAAAATATAGTTTCGGAAATTCCACTAACATTTTTAACTTCCTCAATATTTGAAAATTTCTTTTGGTTTCTATAACTAATTATTGCTAAAGCCTTGGCTTCTCCAATTCCAGTTAAAGTCATTAGTTCTTGAAGTGAAGCTGTATTAAGTGAGATTTTATTAGTTACGACACTACTTAACTCTGATACACTATTCTCACTTATTTGAATTAACATTGAATCATAAACTTTTTCTAATCGATTAATTTCACTAATATTAGCCTCTTGAGTCAATCCACCAGCTAAATTAATAATATCATCAACTCTATATTCACTATCAACTTCATAAATATTAGGATATTTAACAGCTCCTCTTATCTCAACTAAAACTTTGTTAGACAAAGAATTTTCAAGTAATGTTGTTTCACTCTCAACAATAATATCATCATTTGAATCTATAATATTTTTAACAACAACGCCTACTAATGCAACAACTATTACTAAAGCAATTATAATTTTTCTTTTCATAAAACTTACCTCTCATATATATATTAATATTTCTGCTTTTTTTTACTTTAATTTTCTATTTTAAAAAGCATCTATTTAAATTAAATAGACGCTTTTTTGATTAGTTATTCTTTTTATTTCTTTTAGCTTCGTTTTTTTCTTTTTTACGATTGAATTTAAAACTTTTCACTAAAGTGGTTTCAAATATTTTTTTATTAACTAAATAATCTAATACTTCTTTAGCAGTACTTTCTAATACATCTTGCATGTGTAACATTTGTTTATACAAAGGTTCTTCTTTTGAAACTTTATTACACAAAGCAATTATTTCATTATCAAGTACACTAGCTTTATTTTCTAAAACCGCAATTGCTTTTGCTTTCTTAATAATTTTTGTTTCTTCTATTAAAAAATCAAGCAATTTAGTTTTTGTACAAAAAGCTTTAATTTCTAAACTCAATCCATCAAACATTTTTTTAAGTTCTTCTACTTCTTTTATCCATTCTTCAGTTTTTTGATAACGTTTCTCACAATTAGTAATCTTATTATCAATTTCATTAGCAATTTGTTTATAGTTATTATCAAAAATTTGTTTTCTAATTTCAAAAGCATCATGTTTTAATGTTTCAATCATTCCTTTATTATCTAGGACTTCTTTAACTATTAAACTTAAAGCTTTATATTCTTTTTCTAAAGCCATGACCTCTTCATACCATTCAAGTGAAAAACTTTTATGTTCTTTACATTTAATCAGCTTTTGATCAAATGTAATGGCAGTTGCTTTAGTCTTATAAAAATCTAAAAGATGTTTTACTTCACGAGCTTGATTTTTCAACTCTGATAAAACCAATGCTTTGGTAACTAACTCTTTTATACTTTCATCTAAACTATTATATTCTATTTCTAAATCCTCTACTTCTTTTATCCATTCCTCTGAAGAAGTTTTGTTTTTTAAAGTATCACTTACTTTATCATCAAACTTCATCGCAATCTCATTCTTTTCACCAAATTTTATTCTGCTTTTAATTGAAATTGCTTCTTGCTTTAAATTAATCAGTTTCCCATATTCTTTAACTAAATTTTTAGCTATATTTTCAAAACTGTTATATTTTTCTTCTAAAGCAACAACTGCACTTGCCCAAGAAGAAGTCAAAGCTCTGTTTTTATCTAGTGTTAAAACGGCAGTATCAAATTCATTAGCCATCATGTAATAATCGTTTTTCTTAAACTTATCAATTACTTCTAAAGCTTCTTGCTTTAAAGTTGCAAGAGTTGCTACTTGTTTAATAACATCTTTTTCTAAACTTTCAAGAGAACTAAATTCTCTATCTAAATCAATAACTTGATTAGCCCATTCAATATTAGGTTTTTTATTTTTTTCTAATGCTTTAATTGAATCATCAAACTTTAAGGCCTCATCTTTTATGTTTTCCATTTTAAAAGATTCATATACTTCAATAGCTTCTTGCTTCAAAGTAAGTAATACACCTTCTTTTTTAAGCAAGTTTTTTACTTCAGCTTTTAAATATTTATATTCAGATTCTAATTCTTGAACTTCTTGATACCAATCTAGAGTCCAAACTTTATTTTTTTGAAGTTCAGCTATTTTATTATCAAAAGCATTTGCTGCTTTTAAAAACTCTTTATTATTAATACGTTCTTCAAACTCAAATGCTTCTTGTCTTAAAGTAATTAAAATTGAATTTTTTTCTAACAACTCTTTAACAGGCAAAGCTAAAACCTCAAAGTCTTCAATTGTTTCTTTAACATTTTCTACCCAATCTAGAGAATCATTTTTATTCTTTTTTAAATCTAAAATTCTTTTGTCAAAAACAACTGCTTCTTTTTTAAGTTGATCAAAAGCCACACTTTTTTCATAGTCGCTTATCTCTTTAAGCATTGAATCAATAATCCACTTATTAATACACATTTTTTTAACACTATCTTCTAATTTATCATAATCCGCAGCTAATTTTCTAACACGATAAAACCAAGTATGATTAGTACTTTTTGCATCTCTACATTCTAAAATCTTTTCATCAAACTTTAAGGCTTCTTCTTTGCTTTCAATTAAATTATACTCCCCTAAAATCTTTTCCCTTAACTCTAACAATTTTTCAAGAATGTTTTGATTACTAATAGATTCTTTATCATCTTCTGATAAAGAATTATAATATTCATTAAGTTCTTTGATTTGATCTAAGTATCTAACCGTAAGACTAGTTTTCGGAAAGAAATTAATTGTTTCTTGTTTTAGATATAATTGTAAAATCTCTTGATCTAATTTTTCCATACTTTCACCTTTAAATAATATATCTTATTTTACCATATTTAGCATGTTTTTACAAGTTATTAAAAATCATTTTACCCTATAGAAAATCCCAAGGATTTTTTTCTCTTTCAATTCTTTTCTCAAAAACTTCTTTTATTCTTTCCAACAAAGCCGTCTTTCTGGTTTCTTCTATATTTCTAATCCCCATACTAAAAGCTTTAATGTCTCCAATCATTACTAAAGACTTTTTCGCCCTAGTAACTGCTGTATAAATTAGTTTTCTTTTAAGCATATTATAGTATTTAAAAGAAAAAGGAATAATAACTAAATCAAATTCACTCCCCTGAGCCTTATGAATAGATATCGCATAAGCATGCGTAATATCTTCTAATTCATCAATTTTATAACTAACAATATTATTATCAAAATTTATTTCTAAACCTTTATATTGGTTGTCTTCTTCGATTAATCTATATACAAAACCTATATCACCATTCATCACTTTTTTTTCAGTTCGATTAACTAATTGAATGACTTTATCATTAACTCTAAACTTTCTTGAATAATGTTTAATTTCTTGATTGTCAATTACTGGATTAAATCTTTCTTGAAGTTTTTCATTAAAAGAATTTATCCCTAAATCACCTTTATAAAAAGGAATCAATACTTGAATGTTGTTAATCAAATTATATTGTTTTTCCAAAGCTTTCTCGATTATATTAATAACATTATTAATAACTGAAGTATCTTCAACCTGAAAAAATGCACTATCTTCTTTTGAATCTAAAATACCTTCAGGTAAATTACCATTATTAATACTATGTGCTAAACTAATAATACTAGAGTCACTTGCTTGACGGTGAATTTCTTCTAGGTGAGTTGTTGTAATTTCACTTGATAAAATAAAATCAGCTAGTATTTGACCAGGACCAACAGATGGCAATTGATCAACATCTCCAACTAAAACAAAGCAAGCATTAGGACTAACACATTCAAATAGTTTTTCAGCTAATAAGGTATCAACCATTGAAAATTCATCAACTATAACTAGATCAACAAAAACTGGATTGTCTTTACTAAAGCGATATCTTGTACCACCTTCATATCCTAAAAATCTATGGATTGTAGAAGCATTAAAACCAGTAACCTCTTTTAACCTTTGGGCAGCTCTTCCTGTTGGTGCAAGCAAAGCAATTTTATCTAAAACATTTTTATCAAATTTATTTAATTCTAAATAAGTTTTAATAATACCTTGAATTATAGTAGATTTACCAGTACCAGGACCTCCTGTAATAATCGTAATCTTTTCACTAAGTGCATTAATAATGGCTTTATTTTGTTTATAGTTATATTCAATTTTAATATCGTTTTTTACTATGTCTAAAGCCATTACTATTTCTTCTTTTTTAATCTCTAATTTTTCATTTAATAAATCAAAGATTTTATCAGCAATCTTCTTTTCTGCTTGAAATAAACTCATTTCATAAACTCTACCACGCAAAAATCTAATCTTATTTTCTTGTTCTAAATCAGTATAGAATTTATGAAGATCAAAAGTGCTTAACACTTCTTCTTCCTCACCTTTGTTAATTTCAGTTAAAACATATTCATCTAATTTTATTTTGTCTAAATAAGTATCCCCTTTATTTCTAATAGATGTATTAATTAAAAATAAAAGAAAAGCTTTAATTCTTAAAGGGCTATTCTTTTGTATATTGTTTTTCAAAGCTATTTCATCAGCTCTTTTAAAACCAATTCCATCAACTAAATCTATTAACAAATAAGGATTTTTTCTTATTGTTATAGCAGCATCAGCCCCCAAATTATCATATAACCTTTTACTCCAAGTAACACTTAATCCAAAACCAATTAATTCTAAAATCGCTTTTTGATATAAATCATTTGAAATTAATGTTTTATAAATTGTATCTCTTTGTTTGGGAGTAACACCTTTTATATCGTTTAAAACTTTTTGATTCTTAATAATTTCACTTATACAATCTTTTCCCAATTCTTGATAGATTTTAGAGGCTGTAGTTTTACCAACTCCAGGGAAAAAATCGCTTGATAAATAAGCAACAATATACTCCTCAGTAGCTTCATTATTTATTTCATAACTCTTCATTTTAAATTGATAACCATACTGATTAGTTTCAAAAAAACCTGAAAAAGTATACTCCTCATGAACTCGAGGAGTTCTTGAAAATACACCAACTACAGTTAGTGTATTTGAAAAAAGCATGTTTTTTAAAACCTTTGTTGCTTCTTTCTCGAAATCGATTTTGATGACAACTGCACCAAACCCCGTTTCTTCTTTATAATGTTTTATCTTTACTATTTCACCGGTTACTTTTTCTTCCATGCTTATTTAATACATCCTTTTTTCTTTTCCTAAATAAACCTCATTTATAGTCCCACCACCAAGCAATTCATCTCCTAAATAGAAAACCGCTGCTTGACCTGGAGTAACTGCTTTAGCTTTATCTGGATAATTTACTTCGAATTCATCCTCATTTATTTTAACTATTCTTACTTTAACATCCATTGATCTATATCTAAATTTAGCACAACAATCCAAAGTTTTGAAATCATCTGCAAGCCAATTAATTTTGTTAACAATGCACCTATCACTATATAAATACTCAGCAGTATCACCTTGACTAACTAAAAGTGCATTATTAGCAATATCTTTGCCTACAACATACCAAGCATCGCCTGCTCCGCCGATTCCTAAGCCTTTTCTTTGACCTATTGTATGATACATTAACCCCTCATGTTTACCAACAACCTCACCACTTAAAGTCTTAATATCACCAGGATTTGGCTTAAGATAATTTTTTAAAAATTCTTTAAAATTTCTTTCACCTATAAAACAAATACCTGTAGAATCTTTTTTTGTAGCTATTTTAATATCATTTTCTCTAGCTATTTTTCTTACTTCTTCTTTAGTCATTTCACCTAACGGAAAAAGAGCTTTTGAAAGTTGGGTTTTATTTAATTGACTTAAAAAATAACTTTGATCTTTATTTTTATCAAAAGCTTTATATAATTTAACCTCGGGATTATGTACTACTCTTGCATAATGTCCCATAGCTATATAATCAGCTTTTAATTTAAAAGCCTCTTCTAAAAACACTTTAAATTTTATCTCACTATTACATAGAATATCTGGATTGGGAGTTCTATTATTTTTATACTCTTCTAAAAAATAAGCAAATACTTTTTCCCAGTACACATCAACAAAGTCTATCCTATGTAATTTAACATTGTATTTATTAGCAACATCTAAAGCATCTAAGTAATCTTGTTCCTGAGGACAAACATTTGAAAAATCATTAGGATTTCCTAAAACATCATTGTTTAATGATGAATCCCAATTTCTCATAAAAATAGTTTCAACCTCATAGCCTTGTTCTAATAATTTAATAAGCGCTACTGCGCTATCTACACCACCACTAAGCCCTAAAATTACTTTCACGCTTTACCACCACTCTTTATTTCAAATATAATATCTCTTAACATCATTGCTTGTTCAAAGTCTAAAGCTTTTGCAGCTTCTTTCATTTCTGCTTCTAGTTTCTTTAAAATCTTTTGTTTTTCAAGAGAACTTAATTTCTCTATCTTATTCATATCAATAAAATCTTTTTCTTTGGTTTCTAAACTATCAAGCCAGGTTTCTTTTACATCCTTGATAATTGTTTTCGGAGTGATATTGTTTTCTATATTATAGTTTAATTGTATATCACGCCTTCTATATGTTTCAACAATCGCTTTTTGCATTGAATCAGTTAACTTATCTGCATACATTATAACTTTCCCATTAACATTTCTCGCAGCTCTGCCTATGGTTTGAATCAAAGATACTTCGCTTCTTAAGAACCCTTCTTTATCTGCATCTAAAATCGTTATTAAAGAAACCTCAGGAATATCAAGTCCTTCTCTTAATAAATTTATTCCAACCAAACAATCATAAGTTTTAAGTCTTAATTTTCTAATAATTTCTAGACGATCTAAAGCTTTAATTTCCGAATGAAGATAAGCAACTTTAAAATCTAAATCTTTTAAATATTTAGTTAGGTCTTCACTCATTTTAATTGTTAGAGTTAGAATTAAAACTCTTTCGTTATTTTTAATCCTTTTGTTAATTTCTAAAACCAAATCATCAATTTGACCTTTAGTAGGTCTAATTTCAATTTCTGGGTCTAGTAAATACGTCGGTCTAATAATTTGTTCTACAATTTCATAACTTAAACTTTTTTCATAAATACTAGGAGTAGCACTTACATAAATCACTTGTTTTAACTTTTCGTTGAATTCATCAAACATTAAAGGCCTGTTATCTAAGGCTGATGGCAATCTAAAACCATAATCAA